>Ga0302319_10015671_pt1 | contig 14032 bp, 10 predicted proteins | sample Bog_T0_2_FD_203319 | JGI IMG/M metagenome (GOLD analysis project Ga0302319, IMG submission 203319) | Peat permafrost microbial communities from Stordalen Mire near Abisko, Sweden - Bog_T0_2 | ecosystem: Environmental > Terrestrial > Soil > Wetlands > Peat | place: Sweden: Abisko, Stordalen Mire... | reverse complement strand
CAATCCGACCGCAGGCCTGTTGGCGCAGATTCAAACTCAGATCGTCGCCTTCCAGCAGCAGGTCAACTCCTCGGTGCTGCAAGCTGCAAAAATCGTCGACCCCGCCAGCCAGAAGCACGCCCTCTCCGCAATCCAGGCCGTAGCCACCGTAGTCAGCGCCATGCTCTCGCTGGTCCAATCCGTCTCCAGCAAGGCTGCCGTGGCGCAGATGGCCGCTCACTCCAACATAAAGCTCGCGGCCGTCGAGCCACTTTTGGATCCGTCCCAGTCCGCCCGAATCGTTGCCGGTCACTACAGTGAGCCAATCGCAACGGCGCACATGCAGGTTGCACAGGCCGCACGGAGCCAAGCGTCGGCAGGCTTTTAAGAGTGTTCGGAGCATGTCGGGGTCTATTGCGGCATTGCCGCGGCTTGTTTCAGCGCGGCGATGTCAAGTTTTTCGGAAGTATGTACCTTGCGCAAAGGTGTAAGTGTCGACTGGATTGCGGTCCAGTGTGCACGAATGTTTACACTATGGGTACTTTCTTACCACTTCGGTAACCCAGTTTGCACAACTTAGGATGCATTAGACGCAATATGTAGCGTACTTCCACTTGACACGGTACAATGAAAGTAGTAGACAGGGGCGTATTTTTGCGCTACCGTTGGTGCGTAATTGGCGTACCTAGAAAGTCTTAGGGGAATGCCGCCAGCCTGTAGAAGCAAAAATGAGAAACCCTCATTCGAGAAGGTATAGGAATGGCATGTAACGTGCTTGCCAATGTAGCTGGAGGGGACATGGCTATTTTGAACACTTTCACCACGGTCGGCCCAATGAACGTCTGCTATCCAAGGCTGAACTCGACTGTGCCACTAAACGGCGTTCAGGTGGACAACCCAAGCGCCAGGCTCGATAGCGAGGGCCTTCACCTCATGAACAAAGTTGAAGGACTGGGCCTCAGTGGCAGTATGGGTCCTTTGCTGCCCGAAAAGAGCAAGGGCATTCTGAGTTTCTAGGCCCGACCTTTCCGCGTAGATGCCCGCTATCCGTGCCTGATCCGCTTCCAAAGATTGCGCGATTGCTTTCAAGTCGGGCTGTTCATAGGTCTGCGCCACTTGTAAAGAAAACGCCACCGGATGAAGCATGAATGTCGAGTGAGGGCACGCGAATCGCTTATTCCCCGCCAAGAAAACGATCGCGCCAATTGAATCGACATTCCCGATGTTGAAAGTGGTCAATTCAACGGGGAGTGCAGAGAGGTAGTTATAGAGGGTCATTCCGTGCATAACGCTACCCCCCGGCGTTGACAAGAGCAAAGTTAATTCCTTGATGCCCTGTTGCATGGCCCCAGCTAGCGAATTCATCAACAATGTGGTCGTCTGGTCAGTCACCCTGGCGGTGAATGAGAGATAAAGTTTGGTTGACGGTGGTGGAGTCGGTGGAGTTCCCATGGGCACCGATTCTATCAGCAAAATGCGCATAAGCTGATACTTTTCGTTAAACTTGACCGGGAAATGCAAGAGAAAGCAACTGCCTTATTTCGGTCACTCTCTGGGCGATTTTTTCTTCGAGAGTGACTTCTTGCATCCTGCCGCTGCCCTCGATATTGAGGATTTCGGGCAATGGCCTGCTCGTGGCGAGTCCATGCGGATTCTCCCGGCTGGATGCCGTGATTCCGATCAAGGTCTAGGGTGCGCAGCCTGCCAGGCGGCTACGCGATCCTGCACAGCGGCCTGCTGATCGGTGGTGATATGTTCCCCTACGCTCTGCCGGTTGGTCATGTATTTTGCCTGGTTCGGCCCTTTCGCGGCGGCAGCCAGGCAGAGCCAGTAATAAGCCTCCACATCGTCGCGCTCTACGCCCATGCCGACAGAGTAAAGCAGGCCCAGCGTGCCCTGCGCGCCGGCGTCTCCAAGCTCGGCCGCCTTGCGGTACCAGGCCACGGCCTGCGCCATGTCGCGGGCCACGCCTCGGCCGTCGCGATAAAGGTCTGCCAGGTGGATTTGGGCCACAATACTGCCCTGGTCGGCGGCCTTGCGGTACCACTCTGCGGCTTGCTTGTAATCGGCCGCCAGCTGCCGCGGCTCGCGGGGAACGCCCTTGCCGGCGGCATAGGCATCGCCCACCTGGACCTGCGCGGCAGCATCGCCCGTAGCGGCTTTCGCGAGCAGTGCCGGGTCGACCGGTGAGGGCTGCGTGGCGGGTGCCTGAGCCTGAGCTGAAATCAAAGCGGTCGCAAAGAACAGAACCAGTAGCTGATTTCGCCAGGATTTATTCGAAGTGAAAATCACAGGGGGACCTCGTTCGTCGATTCGAACTCTCGTACAAGTTTACTCAGATCGCGTCATTGCCCAACGATGCAACCCGTCGATCGCCGTATTCGCCAGCGTCGTTCCCGGCGAGCACTCCCGCAAACGTCCCGGAACTCTGAATCTGCCTATCAAAGTTTCCCAAAAAGCGGCTAGAATCTTCCTATGAGTGACCGCATTTCTCTTTCCCTCGCCCAGGCCGACCCCGATGTAGCCGCCGCCCTTGACCATGAAACTCTCCGCCAGCATGAGGGGCTGGAGATGATCGCCAGCGAGAACTTTGTCTCCGAGGCGGTGCTTGAGGCTGCCGGCTCCACATTCACCAACAAGTATGCGGAGGGTTACCCCGGCCGACGGTACTACGGCGGCTGCGAGTATGCCGACGTGGTGGAGAACCTGGCGCGCGATCGCGCCAAACAGCTCTTCGGCGGCGATCACATCAACGTGCAGCCGCATTCCGGCTCACAGGCCAATGCGTCCGCCTATGCCGCGGTCTTGCAGGCGGGCGACACGATTCTCGGCCTCGATCTCTCCCACGGCGGCCACCTCACCCACGGTCACCGGCTCAGCTTCAGCGGCAAGCTCTACCGGCCCACCTTCTACCAGGTTCGCAAGGACACCGAGCGGATCGACTACGACGAGTTGGAAGCGATTGCGCTGCGCGAAAGGCCCAAAGCGATCATCGGCGGCGGCAGCGCCTATCCGCGGCTGTGGGACTTCGAGCGCATGCGCCAGATCGCCGACAAGGTGGGAGCGGTGTACGTCTTCGACATGGCCCACATCGCCGGTCTGGTGGCGGGCGGTGTGCATCCCTCGCCGGTGCCCCACGCGCACATCACCACCACCACCACGCACAAGACCCTGCGTGGCCCACGCGCCGGCATGATCATCTGCGGCCAGGATCTGGCGACAGCCGTCGACAAAGCCGTCTTCCCCGGCCAGCAAGGCGGTCCGCTGATGCACATCGTTGCGGCCAAGGCCGTGGCATTCGGCGAAGCGCTGCGGCCGGAGTTCAAGACCTACGCGGCGCAGACGGTTGCCAATGCCAAGACGCTTGCCGTCGCCCTGCAGGAAGCCGGTTTCCGCATCATTTCGGGTGGAACGGACAACCACCTGATGTTGGTAGACGTGTTCGCGAAAGGCATTCTGGGTTCTGAGGCGGAACTGGCGCTGGGCAACGCCGGCATTACAGTGAACAAGAATTCGATACCCTTCGATGCCAACCCGCCGCTCAAGCCCTCCGGCATTCGCGTGGGCACGCCCGCGCTCACCACGCGTGGAATGAAAGAGCCGGAGATGCGCCAGATCGCTGCCTGGATCACCCGCGCGTTGGACAAGCGCAGCGACGATGCGGCACTTGATCGGATTCGCGAAGAAGTGGCCGAGCTGGCCAACCGCTTCCCGCTTTACGCATGGCGTCGCGCGCCAGTAGCAGTGGGAGTGTAGTGGATTTCTCGCGCCCGATCGGATTTTGATGAGCAGCCGGCAACCCGATCAGACCGCAACTCGCATCACACCACCGTGTCTAATCTAGTGTTGTTGGCGATGGCCTGTTCCTGGGATCAGGCCGGCAAGGAATAGCCGCCGCCCAAGGGTCATCCGGAGGAAGGTATGACAACTCTCAAGTTAACTTTTGCAACATTGCTCGTGCTTGCGGTTCCCGCGTTCGCGCAGCACCGCGAAGCGGCGCCAGCGCCCCATCCAGCCATTCCCAGAAGCGGGCCCAAGCCTACAACAAGTGCGCCGCATCCCGTTGAACAGAATCGCAATTACAGTGACAAGGCGGGCCATCCCAACGTTCCCCATGTGGACGGGAAAACCTGGGTCGGCCACGACACCGGTCCCAACGATGCTCGCTATCACCTCGATCACCCCTGGGAGCATGGCCGCTTCACGGGAGGCTTTGGACGCGGCCATGAATGGCACCTGGCCGGCGGCGGCCCTGGCCGCTTCTGGTTCAACAACTGGTATTGGTCGGTGGCCGCTGCCGACATCGCCTTCTGCGACGGCTGGCTGTGGGACTCCGACGACATCGTGATCTATGAAGATCCCGATCATCCGGGATGGTACCTGGCTTACAACGTCCGCCTCGGCACCTATGTGCACGTAGAATATCTGGGATCCTAAATTTGTTTTGGAGCCGGCAACGGGGATTGGCTGCCAAGCCAGTCCCCGTTTTTATTTGAAGAGTCATAACGTACGGTTGTGAGACTCGGCTTTGGGACGATAAGATTGCCAATTCATCGGTCGCTGCCGCATTCGCGCCGTGAACCGTTGCGGCCGCTCTTGCCCGAATACGCATGGAAGAGGTTCCAGAATGAAGTTATCGTTTGTCCGCCTGTTTCAAGCGTCCAGCGCGTCCTTGCGCGCCGGACTGGTTATGCTTGCTGCCGTTACTTTACTGTTTGCCTCCGAAATCTCGCGGGCGCAGCAAGCGCCAACACCCGCCGCCGCGCCTATTGTGCTTACGGGCGAGGATATGCGGCCGGCAACTTCACTGAATGGCGATTGGCACACGATTGTCGATCCATACTTCAATGGATTCCCCGGATACGCGCGGAACCAGAAGCAGGAGCCGGGCGGCCGGGTGATCGAGTATGACTTTTCCAAGTCGCCCACATTAAAGGTGCCCGGCGACTGGAATACGCAGCGCGATTCGCTGCTCTACTATGAAGGTCCAATCTGGTACGAGCGCGATTTCACTTATCAGCCGAAGGAACATTCGCATATCTTCCTGCACATCGGGGCGGCCAATCACAAGTCGTGGTTCTGGGTAAACGGGACAAAGGTGTGCGAGCACGAGGGAGGGTTCACCAGCTTCAATTGCGAAGTCACCGGCGCCGTACATGCCGGCGATAACTTCGTGGTAACCGCCGTGGATAACACGCGCCACGAAGACGGAGTTCCCACGCTCAAGACCGATTGGTGGAACTATGGCGGCCTTACGCGCGCGGTTTCATTGATTGAAGTACCTGAGGCTTTCATCGATCAATACGATCTCCATCTGAGCCGCACTGAGGACTCCGTGATTCAAGGCTGGGTGCATGTTCAAGGGGGCCAACCCGGCGCGCTTGTGGACGTGGAGATTCCCGAGTTAGCCAGGAAGACATCGGCGGTTACCGGTAGCGACGGCCGGGCGGCAATTCGCATGGACGCAAAGGGTCTCGCGCGCTGGTCACCGGAGACGCCGAAACTCTACAAGGTCACAATACGCGCGGGCCAGGACACTTTGGATGACCTGCTCGGCTTTCGCTCCATTGAAACGCGCGGAAACGAAATACTGCTGAATGGCAAGCCGATCTTTCTGCGCGGCGTGTGCATCCATGCTGAAGCGCCTTACCGCAGTGGGCGCGCTTATTCCGATAAGGATGCGGAAACGCTGCTTGGGTGGGCCAAGGAGCTAGGCGCTAACTTCGTGCGTCTTGCGCACTACCCGCACGATGAATCGATGCTTCGCGCAGCCGACCGCATGGGATTGCTGGTCTGGTCGGAGATTCCGGTATATTGGGCCATCCAGTTCGATAACCCCAAGGTGCTTGCCAAAGCCGAGCAGCAGTTGGATGAGGAAATAGGAACGTCGCGCAATCACGCGGCCATCGTCCTCTGGTCCATGGCGAACGAAACTCCCAATAACGAGACGCGAACCCACTTCATAGAAACCCTGGCGCAGCATGCGCGCGAGCTTGATCCAACGCGCTTGATTACTGCCGCGCTGCTGGTGCGCAGCGAAGGCCATATCAAGGTGGTCGACGATCCGCTCGGCAAGGCGCTCGATGTTATCGGCGCCAACGAATATGTCGGCTGGTACGAGCAGACCGCCGAAGGCGCGGATACGACCGATTGGCGAGTGGATTACGACAAGCCCATCATCATGAGCGAATTTGGCGGCGAAGCCAAGGCAGGGCTGCATGGGGCCGATAACGAACGCTGGAGCGAAGAATTCCAGGCTAACATCTATCGCCATCAAATCGGCATGCTCAACCGGGTTCCGAACCTGCGCGGAATGAGCGCATGGATACTGATGGATTTTCGTTCGCCTACGCGCAATCTGGCCGGCATTCAGGATGGCTACAACCGGAAGGGACTTATCTCGGATCAAGGGCAAAGGAAAGCTGCGTTTTTTGTTCTTCAAAAGGCCTATCTAGAAAAGGCTGTCGGAAAGGCCGAGTGAGTTACTTCGGATGACGCGTGTAAGTGGGATAACTTTCGCGTGCAATTGCACAAAAGCGAAATGTTAGGTTAATCTTGACAAATGGCTATTGAATCGATCGTTGCCCTGATTGACGAAGAAATTGCAAAGCTCACGCAGATTCGCACTCTGCTGGCCACCACCACAGGCTCGACATCCTACAAGGTCGTAGGGCCCAAAGCGAAGAAGGCGCCGGCCGCTGCCAAAGGCAAGAAGCGGCGCGTGCTTAGCCCCGAAGCGCGCAAGCGCATTGCGGATGCACAGCGCAAGCGCTGGGCCGCACAAAAGGCCAAGTCGAAGTAGCTCGACTTAGCAACTCATAAGTTCCGATATTCCGCGCTCCGGCAACGAATTCATCGCATCGCATCGTTCGCTTCGTTCGGCAAAGATGGCAGTCCTCTCGCCCGGCATTCAGGACGAGCGAGCGCATGTCTCTATTCCGTCGAGTCGCGGATATTATTTCCATTTGTTATCGAGTCTTACCAGGTCTCAACAGCCAGAACGCTTGGCGGGCCGGGATGGCCTTCGATGACTTGCGTTTCGATGACCGCCTCCATATTCAGCTTCTCCCAGTTGGCTGGAAGCTTGGCCAGCAGTGAGTCGAGATACATGGGGTTATAGAGAATCTCTCCAGCCGATTCGGTGCCTTCTTCGGAGATCCCGGCAGCCACAATCACGGGTTGTCCGGTAGTGTTGTCGTGGATGCGAGCCACGATGGCGTAATCGCGTGAGAGTTTCTTGAAAGGCAGGTCCCAGGCCGTGGCCCACGAGGTCTGCTTTGGACTCTTGCGGTCAACGATAATAGCAACGCCGTCCTTGGAGCCAAACCCAAAACGCAGCTTCTGCGTCACGCGCAGAGTCCAGATATTGTCGAAGCCCCCAATCAGCACGATAGGCCCTTCGCGCAGTTGCGCAAAGCTGGCCTCGGAGGCGGGAAGCACACGAAAAGCCTTGTGCCGGGTTTCAAGGGCCGCCGCGGTTCGGGTGAGCGTGATCACATCGGCCAGTGCCAGGTTTCCGGAAAGATGCAGGCGAAAAAAAAGCGGCTGCGGATCTGTTCCGGTTATCGGAGCATCCAGGGAATTGATCGACGCGACGTTGATGTTCTTGGCCGGCTCGCCCAGGCAGTAGGTCGCCGTGGCGGTTCCATCGGTGATCGGCGCCCAAAAGCGATCGATGGATGTGGGCGGCTGAGAGTCACGCAACTCGCGCAGTTGCCAGCCGAGCACAAAGCTGCCCGCCACAGCCAGCCCGAAGAGGAATGCGACGAACAGCCAGCGGCGCCGCGGACTCTGTCGATGCAGCGTGGGGGCTGGCGTTGAGACAGTTTGTGGCGCAGGCTCGAGCACAGCAACAATGGGCTCCGGCAGCGGCTCCGGTACACGGAACTGGGGAACATACGTGCCGCTGGGCAGCTCGATCACCAGTTCCCCGTCATGCCCGGAGTCGTAGTAGTACTGCATCAGCCGCTTGCGCACCTCGCCGGCGGTGATGCGAACCACCGGGTCGGCATTCGCGTCGTAGCTTGGCGATCGGCCAAAAACCTCGATGCCGATGCTGCGCTCCTTGAGTTCGCCGGCATTGCCTTTCAAGGTCTGCTCCACCGTGTACGCGAGCATCACCGGATAGCGTTTGCTGTTCGAAAACAGAGGATGGACGAGAAGACGTCCGAGTTGTTCACGGATAGCCGCAGCCTCCGGCGCAGCGATGGGCTGCGGGGGATCCTGCACCTGTTTTGCGACCAAGGGCATTTACAACTCCTCCAGCGCGTTTCCTTCCCAGAGGCTGACTGAGGCAGTGCAGAAGCATTCTTCGCCATCGCAACCGGAAGATCCGGCGACGACTTGATGCGCGGCAGAATTCAGTGCAACTCATGGTGCCTTAATACTCGTATTGCGTATAATACGTCCCAAAACGACCGCTGTCCACGAAGGATTAACCTGATTTTTAGTAAGGGTTTAGCACGAACGGGATACATTGGTACCCGATGGAACCTATTGAAATTGGAATCCGTCTCCTATATTGAAATTCGGTCCAGAAAATGTGCACAGATGAGAAGCGTGTGAGCGGAGCAATCCCTTGCAGGCGACGAAACTGGTCGGCCCATTTTCTTGTGATTGCGGCTCCTCGCCCCTCCGGTTCAGCAGATCTGGAAATCCATCCAGGCAAGCGAATCGAGGGGCGTTTTTTGGGCTTCCGATCCTTGTACGGAGCTTTTAGTTTGCGCAAAGAACAGCGCAGTCAGCTCAGTCCGCTCATCACCAGCATTCTGGGTTCAGTCATTTCTTCAATGGCGGATCGAATTCCCTCGCGCCCCAGGCCGCTGTCCTTGACGCCGCCATAGGGCATGGGGTCCAGCCGCCAGGCGGGTGTGTCGCCGACGATCAGGGCACCAACCTCCAACTCCCGGTAAGCAGTCAGGATGCGCCCGGCGTCGCGAGTCAGGAGGCCGGCCTGCAGTCCATATCTGGAGTGGTTTACGTCGGCCAGCGCCTGCTCGAAGTCGTCATATGGCTCGACGAGGACGACGGGGCCAAAGGCTTCTTCGTCGCGGATCTTCATGCCCGGCTTGGTTGCGGTGAGAATCGCGGGGGTGACCATGGAGCCCTGGCGTTCGCCGCCTGCAATCAGTTTGGCGCCCCCTTCGACGGCTTCCTTGATCCAATTCTCAACACGTTCGGCATCGGACTGGCGAATCAGCGGACCTACGTCGGTGTCTTCATCAGAAGGGTTGCCGGAGACCAGCTTGGCAGCGATCTCCACCAGCTTCCATAAAAAGGTCTGGAAAATCCTTCGCTCTACAAAGACGCGCTGTACAGAGATGCATGACTGACCCGCGTAGCCAAAGGCGGCGTGGGCGGTGCGCAGCGCGGCTTCGTCCAGGTCATGCCAATCACCGTGGACGATGAGTGCGGCATTGCCGCCAAGTTCAAGCAATACGCGCTTGCGTCCGGAATGTGCTTTGAGCTCCCAGCCCACCTTGGCGGAGCCGGTGAAACTGACCAGCTTGATGCGGTCTTCCTTCTCGGCGAGCCACGCCGTATCGGCGTTGGAAAGCGGAAGGACAGCCAGAGCTTCCGCCGGCCAACCGGCCTTGAGAATCACTTCGCCGAGGGCCAGGCCGGTAAACGGCGTCTGCGGCGCAGGTTTAAGCAGAATGGGGCAACCGGCGGCGATGGCGGGGGCGAGTTTGTGCGCCACAAGGTTGAGAGGGAAATTGAACGGGGTGATGGCAAGAATGGGACCGATGGGAAAGCGCTGCACCAGTCCCCAGCGGCCTTCGTTGCCTTCGGTCAGGTCGAGCGGCAGGCTCTCGCCACCGAGCCGGGCAGCTTCTTCAGCGGCAGTCTTGAAGGTGAGCACGGCGCGATCAACCTCAGCGCGCGCCAGGCGAAGCGGCTTGCCTGCTTCGGCGACGATGAGCTTGGCGAAGCGCTCCCTTTGTTCGATGAGCGAGGCGGCTACGTCTTCGAGGATTTCTCGGCGCTTCCAGCGGGGCAACGCGCGTGCGCGGCGCATGCTGGCGACGGCGTGGTTCACGGCCTGACGGGCATCCGCGCGTGTTGCCGTGGAGACAACGCCGACAAGTCCCTGATCCCAGGGCGAGCGAACTTCAAGGGGCTCTCCGTCGATCCATTCCTTGCCGCAAAGCAGAAAGCCGGTTTGTGTGCCTGGGCGCATCTTCATGGCGTGGCGCTCCCGATTTCAACAAAGGTTGCTCCTTTCATGGTAAAGCTGCCGGGTGGGTCCATGGCGAGCAAAGGATGGAATCAGGAACGCGGAGCCTCAATTGCATTCGCGCTTTCCCTGGCTTGCCCTTTTGTGGCTGGTCAGTTTCGGGAGCGTTCGAACTTCATGCGGCCGTAGCGATGGCAAACTGCCTGGCGATGGTAACGACCGTGATGTCGTCGGACTGACCGAACTGGACAGCAGCCTCGACGATGGCAGCGGCGGGCTGAGTGGATAGTCTCTTGGCGCGATCAAATCCAAACAGCTCGGCTTTCTGGTTCTGGGCTTCAACTACGCCGTCGGAGTAGAAGGTGAGACGGCTGCTGTGCGGGAGGTGGAACTGGGTGGTTTCGTACATGGCATTGCCGAGAATGCCTAGCGGCAGCGCGCCGGGTAACTCGACTTCCTTGCCATCGAGGTAAGGAGAGAGATGACCGGCATTGGCGATTGTGACCCATCCATCGGTGGTGATGTGAGCGGCGAGGGCGGTGGAGAAACCGCCATGGGTGCGGCCAAGCAGACGCTCGTTCAGCTGGCAGAGGACTTCTTCGGGTGATTGGCTATAGTTTGCGGCTGTACGGATGGCGCCGACTAGCACGGACACCAGCATGGCGGCGGGAAGGCCCTTGCCGGCAACATCGCCGACGACAAGAAGCAGACCGCCGCGGCTGTCGGGCAGGATCTGGAAGAAGTCTCCACCGACTTGCTGCGCGGGCCGGTAAACGGATTCGATGGTGAAGCCGGGAACGGACTCGACAGCATCCGGAAGGATGACTTGCTGCACCTCGCGGGCAGCCGCCATCTCATTTTCAAGAACCGCCTGCTGCCGGCTCATGCGCGTGGAACGCAAAACCATGATGATGGCCAGCGAAAAATTAAAACTTAGGCTACCCAGGTCGGCCAGCCCTACATTGACGATTCCGACGGGGATTGCATTGATGGTTTGCCAGATGTGGTATGCCGATGCAGCCAGCGGAGGGATGAGCTGAATCAGTCCCAGGACGATGTAGGCGTAAACCCATACGGAACTGAGAAGCATGGGAATAAGAAGAATGCCCGCCTCGCGGTCTCCGCGGCGCAGTTGCCTGAATAACAGGATTGGAACCACCCCCGAAAAGATGATTCCTATGGGGATTACGAAAAATGCATCCCAGGAGCCAGGTACCAGGCCGTAGAGAAATACCTCGTCGCAGGCGACGGCGATAAAGAAGGAGACGATGCTGCACAGCCACAGGAACCCACCGAGCGGTTTGCGGAGAAAGGCCTGAACCGTGAACAGCAAGGCGAGGTAGATTCCAAATTGGAAGACTTCGTTGAGAGCCCACCAACTTACAGGAATGTTGCGGATGAGGGAAACCAGAAGGAATGGCAGAGTGAGCCCGCTGAGGAGACCGAGGCAGAATATCCAAAAATATTCCCCGCGCTCACGCTGACTGAGGAACAGGGCGAGTGCCACCAGACCCACTCCGAGGGCAAGAATGTTCTCAAGGACGTTGATGGCATTTTCGCCGATCATGCTGAGCAGGTTGCGCTCGCGCAGTGTGCTTTCATCACCCAAGGTGAGCATGTGGCCGCTGAAGCCCGCCGTTGGGCTGGACCACCAGGTGCGCGGGGCGCGAGCACGAATGGCAATCACCACCGAGCCAGAGTGAAGAGCGGCCTCCGGGATGTGCACGATCAGGCGGGCGTTGCGCGTATAGGCCACATAGGGGTCAATTCCGCCGGATTCGATCAGCTTCCGACCATTGACGTATACCTCGAAGGCGCGCGAAATGGAGTAGGCCTGCAACGCCAAATCCGTCTGCTGCGGCGAAACCTTCACATGCAGCCGGCGCCAGATGACCGGAGACTGTTTCTGCGGGAAATAGTCGCTCAGCGGCGTTTTCGCATCCACCGGGAGCCACTGGGAGTCGTCGAAATCCGCCTGGGAATACGCGGGATTGTCACCCACCTGCACCACGCCGACGGCGCCGAGCTGGACTGGTGTACGGAGGTTTGTGGCGTCAAACGCCTGCGCGTTTGCAAATCGCGAGGCCAAGGCCAGCAATGCGGCAACGCACAGCGGCGAAACCAGCGTCCTCGTTACGCGAGGGAGAGAGCGGCAAGCCATAGGGGTCGGTAACCTCCATGGATCGATTGATCCCAGGGGAACTAGGAATCACCCTAACATCCGCGTGGCGTTGCGGAAATGGAAAATATCGGCCTGCGCTCAGCGGACAGGTGCCGCAGCCTTCTGATTTCCCTGGCCGGCGCCCATCAGCACCAGCGAGCGCTGGGCAAAGGGCGAATAGACAAGAAGCGGGCGGCAATTCGGCGCTGGCCGCGACCGTCGGAATACGCCAAACGGCCGAACTCTACCGGCAGAACCCGCTGCCGTAAGCATCTTTGTCCGGCGGGCCAAATTCAACCGGCAAGCGCCGAGGGCGTCGCCACCTGCGATGGGGCTGACGGCGCTCGCGACCTGCCCGGCGAACGCGATGACGCAAGTCACTTTGCGGGAGCAAATAAGTCGGGCGGCATTGCGGGCAGTTGAGTTATATTGTCTGGAATCCGGAAAGCCGCCCGACGGCGCTTCCAGATACCGTGCGTTCTGGATAAGTGCGCACAGGCAAGGAGATCATCGTGGCTGATTCGCCCCAAAATCCTGGAAGTCAAGGCCCGCCGGCCCCACCTCCGTTTCAACCTGTCGCAAGCCAATATCAGCCCCCGGCGTACCCGCCGGTTGCGGCGCCCCCGGGATACGGCGCGCCGTCGCCCGCGCCCGTGCCAGCAAGGTCCGGAGGCAGCAGCGCGGTCAAGATCATTCTCATCATCGTGGGCGTCTTTGTTTTGCTTGGCGTAATGGTGGTGGCCGTGATCGGTTACGGGATATACAAGGTCAGAAAGGCCATCCATGTGGACGGTTCAACCGGCGCGGCGACTTTGAGTGTACCCGGCATGTCAATGAACGCGGACCCGGGAATGAAGTTCACCGCCAGTGAACTGGGGACCGAAATCTACCCTGGCGCGGAGCCCAAGAAGTCAGGGAGTATGCGCATGAGCATTGCGGGAAGCTCGGTGGTTTCAGCAGCGTTTCTTACTTCGGACCCAGTGGATAAAGTAGTTTCCTTCTACAAGGACAAGCTGGGAAGCGACGCGACCTCAATGGAATTTGGCGGGACCTCGATTCTGACCTCTAAAATGAACGACCACGAACAAGTATCGGTCACGATTGTGCAGCACGCGAACCAGCAGGACGGCAGAACCCAGATTCAAATTCAGCACACCACGGCCGCACAGGGGAAGTGAGGGCGGTCGCCTTTGCTTCCAGATCTGAGTGAGTTGCTCCAGCGGGGCGGGCGTTGCGATAAACTCCAGGCTATGATTCATGACGGGCGGAGCAGGAAGCTTCCTTTTGACGCCGTTGAGGCAGTGGGATACCTGAAGGCGCGCGACGACAAGCTGGGCGCGCTCATGGAGCGGGCCGGACCGTTCACGCTGAAGCTCGATCCCTCGCCGTCTCCATTTGAGTCGCTCCTGGAGTCGATTCTCTATCAGCAGCTGCATGGCAAGGCTGCGGCTAGCATTCATCGCCGGGTGCGGGAGTACTTCGGTGGCGATCCCACGCCGCAGTTGCTGATCGATACGCCCGACGAACCCCTACGCGCCGCCGGCGTTTCCGGCAACAAGATCAAGGCGTTCCGCGATCTTGCCGCGAGGACCCTCGACGGGACGGTGCCTTCGCATGCGGCGATCAAACAGCTCTCCGACGCGGAGATCATCGAGCGGTTGACGGCAGTGCGCGGCATTGGCGCATGGACGGTGGAGATGCTGCTGATTTTTCGC
>Ga0302319_10015669_pt1 | contig 14034 bp, 13 predicted proteins | sample Bog_T0_2_FD_203319 | JGI IMG/M metagenome (GOLD analysis project Ga0302319, IMG submission 203319) | Peat permafrost microbial communities from Stordalen Mire near Abisko, Sweden - Bog_T0_2 | ecosystem: Environmental > Terrestrial > Soil > Wetlands > Peat | place: Sweden: Abisko, Stordalen Mire... | reverse complement strand
ACAGAGTCTCCAGGCTACGCAAGCGGCCGCCAAAAAGGATTTATGAGCCTGCCGGCGCTCATTGGTCCGAAGGCAAGAGAGCTCCTGTCGGCGGCTGTTCTGCCTGATGCGAGCGAAACCTTGACTGCCGCGCTGTGTTCCCTCATCAGGCAGCAGCCCTTTTTCAAAGGTTTAAACGAGAAGCAGCTTGATCTGCTTACGGAGTCGGCCTTGGAAATGAAATTTGAACCCGGGGCAACGATTTTTGAGGAAGGGAGTCCCGCCAACCGGTTTTATCTTGTATTAACCGGGAAAGTGGAGCTTTCGGCGGAAATGGAGGATCGGAACGTAATTCCCATCCAGACCCTGGGGCCGGGCGACGATTTGGGCTGGTCCTGGTTGTTTCCGCCATATTGCATGCATTTTCGCGCCCGGGCCATGGTGCCAACCACGACCATTTTTTTCTATGGTCCACGCCTGCGGGAACAATGCGAAGCAGACCATGAATTGGGCTATCAAATCATGAAACGCACCGCCGAAGTGGCGACGGAAGCTTTGCGGGTCACCCAGAAACGACTCATGCAATATATCGACAAGAATACTCCCCAGAAGCAATGAGATTCACCGGCAGAGCGGGAGGTAACCAGCAATGAAAGACAATGCCATACCCCGAGCCAACCTGGAGACCCTATAGCCAGGCGGCGCGCAGCCACCTTTCTGCAGCGGACAAGGCATCGCTGCCGATGTCGGCTTTCGCCTTTCCCGGTGCCCGCAAAGAACCCATGACTGACGCGACGCATGTGCGTGATGCGATGGCCCGGTTCAATCAGGTCGGCGGCGTCACAGACGGTGAACGCGATCTGGCATTTGCCAATTTTCAAAAGGCGGCCGGTCATTTCGGTATTCAGATGAAGGTAACCGACTGGCGCCAGTTTGGATCGTGATCCAACCATTGGTTGCGTGCCGGGAGCAAATGTGATGAAAACCATCGTGAGTCGTGAAATCCGGCTGGCCTCCCGCCCGAAAGGAATTCCAACCGCGGCGAACTTTAAACGAGCGCAGGTCGAACTCAAACCGCTACAAAATCAGCAGGTACTGGTCCGCAATCTCTTCATGTCGGTAGATCCGTATATGCGCGGGCGCATGACCGACAGGAAATCGTATGTGCCGCCGTTTGAGCTTGGCAAAGTGCTGGAAGGTGGTGCGGTCGGCGAAGTGATAAAGTCGATGGCGAAGGAACTGAAAGTGGGTGACATCGTCATTTCCAACCTTGGCTGGCGGGAATATTTCATCGCTTCACCGAAGGAACTCCATGCGGTCAGTCGAGAACATCAGCCCCTCTCGGTATATCTTGGCGCGCTTGGCATGACGGGGATGACGGCCTGGGCCGGGCTAAATCTGGTTGACGTCAAGGCGGGCGAGGTCATTTATATATCCGGCGCCGCCGGCGCGGTTGGCCATGTCGCCGGTCAACTGGCAAAACTGCGCGGCTGTAAAGTCATCGGTTCCGCTGGTTCCATGGAAAAGGTGAGGTTTCTCCGCGAGGAATGCGGTTTCGACATCGCCTTCGACTACAAAACGGGCCCGGTGGTTGAACAATTGCAAGTGGAGGCACCGGATGGTTTTGATGTCTATTTTGACAATGTCGGCGGCGAAGCACTGGAAGCGGCGCTCTCGACTCTGCGTGTCCACGGCCGGATCATCGCATGTGGCGGCATCTCCGGCTATAACGAAGAAAAACCACGTCCCGGTCCAGCCAACCTTTTTAATATTACCACCAAGAGGCTGACCATGCGGGGCATGATAGTCAGCGATTCATTGGGCCGCCGGAGCGAATTTGAAAAGGAAGTCGGCGGCTATTTGCAATCGGGCAAATTGAAGAACAAGGAGACGGTCATCGAAGGGCTCGACCAGGCCGAGGGTGCTTTCATCGGCTTATTCTCGGGCAATAACATTGGCAAGATGGTGGTAAAGCTGGTGTGAGCCTGTCTGGCAAGTTATTGCGAGCTGGTAAGCGCCAGTCAATTCAAGTTTATTTGGTCAGCGGGCGGAGACGCCCACTTCCGCCAGCAGGGACTTGATGCCATTCCAACTAATGCCCACCCCGATGCAAACCATGATAAACGCAGAGAGCCGCACCACAACCATCATGCCGGTGTGCCCGATTCGTTTACCGCCCCGCTGGGCGAAGCGGTAGGCCAGCAGAATGGCGAGGGCGATGATGCCGGCGCCGATGCCGGAGGCGAGCACCTGGATCAGGGCGTGTTGGAACGTGTGGGCGTGATTCGCCCCAACGGTGATGGCCACGGAAACGACCCCGGCATCAATGGTCAGCGGCATGGTCAACGGCGCAAATGCCCGTCCCAGCGCGATGGCGTTGGCGTGGGCCGCGTCCAAGACGAGGTCGGCCGGTTTGGGATTGTCGGTGAGGAGTTTCCACCCCAGGGCGCAGACGACGGCTCCGCCGGCCACTTGCACCACGGGGATCGAAAGCCCGAACATCAGGAGCACGAACGAACCAAACAACATGGCTCCCAGCAGCAGGAAGAACGAATAGACCGCGATGCGTTTCGCCAGATCGGCGCGGGTCAATTCATCGCAGCCCGGCGTCATGGCCAGAAAAATCGGGGCGTCACCCAGCGGATTGACCACAGGCAACAAAGCCCCAACCATTAAGAGGATGGCACCTGTAAGCTGGCTTAAGTCGCTCCAGAACATCGGCGATTTTAGCCGGCGGACTTTTCCAAGTGTCCGCCGAATCCGTAGCGCATGGCTGACAGTAATTTGTCTTGAAAGTCAGCATCGCCGCGCGAAGTGAAACGTGCGTAGAGCGCCGTGGAGAGCACCGGTGCCGGCACGCCTTCATCAATGGCCGCCTTGATGGTCCACCGGCCTTCGCCCGAATCGGAGACCCGACCGGCAAATCCGGCGAGGACGGGATCTTTGGCCAATGCTCCTGCGGTCAAGTCCAGCAGCCAGGATGCGATCACGCTGCCACGCCGCCAGACCTCGGTAATATCGGTGAGGTTGAGCTCGTATTGATAGTGTTCCGGCTCGCGCAACGGCGTGGTCTCGGCATTGCTTTCGCCTTGGTGTTTGCCGATATTCGCGCCACGCAAAACACCCAAGCCCTCGGCATAGGCTGCCATCATGCCGTATTCGATTCCGTTGTGTACCATTTTCACAAAATGGCCGGCGCCGCTTGCGCCGCAATAAAGATATCCGTGCTCGCAAGTCCCGCCCAGGATGTCGCGTCCCGGTGTGCGCGCGATATCGCCCCGGCCCGGGGCCAGGGTGGCAAAAATTGGATCAAGGCGCTGCACGACCGCCTCCGTCCCACCAATCATCATGCAATAGCCCCGTTCAACCCCCCAGACACCGCCGCTGGTTCCAACGTCCACATAATGGATTGCTTTCAGCGCGAGCTCCCTGGCACGCCGGATGTCGTCGATGTAATAGGAATTACCCCCGTCGATAATCGTGTCACCGGCTTCGAGCAATGGCAGGAGGTTGGAAATGGTTCCGTCCACCGCAGCGGCCGGCACCATCAGCCAAACGGCTCGCGGTTTGGGGAGTTGCTTGACGAAGTCTGCGAGTGAAGCGGCCCCCACCGCTTTTTCTTTGGTCAAATCCTCCACCGCTTGGGGCGATTGGTCGTACACGACGCATTGATGACCGTCTTTGAGCAGCCGCCGCACCATGTTGGCGCCCATCCGGCCCAGGCCAATCATGCCGAGCTGCATGATTGGTTTATGGTTCATGGCGACGTGATTTGGAACGGGGAGAAATATTCATATAGGATAATAGGTTAAAACCAGGAACGCGGCTGCCTGCGAGACAACCGCGCGCCAGTGAATTCTTTAATTGCTACGAAAATCAGGCACCCACGGCGCAGGCCTCCCTGGTTGAAGAAGGCTGATGCTCCTGCATTGCCTCCGGATTCGTACGGCTGATAATTTCGCGGGCGTGAACTGTTTCCACATCCGAACCATGAGCGATCAGGACATACTTGCCACTTTTCACCGCGGTTTCGTATTGTAGAATGCTGTCCTTGGGAATGCCTACGCTGTAAAGTGCGGCCCCGAGCGCGCTCAAGCCCCCGACCACCACCGCGCCTTCCAAGCCCCCGACGATCCAGCCAACAATGGGCCCAGCCATGACCAAAGGTCCGACGCCCGGGATCAGAAAGAAAGCGGAACCGAACAGCAGGCCCCAGAAACCGCCCCAGAACGCGCCCAACTTGCCCCAATATTTCATGCGGTCACCGGCATTATAATAGCCAACCACGTCCTCATCTGTGTGATAATCACGTCCAATAATGGAGAGTTTCTTCATGTCAAAACCAGCCTGCTGGAGCTCTTTAACGGCGGTTTCGGCTTCAACGTGAGATTTGAAAATCGCCACCACGGAATTGTTATTGGTCATAAATATGATTTTTTTGTTTTGTTTGTTTTAAACGCTGACGGCATTTTAGTTTTTTGCGGAGCGTTCACCATGGGGTGTTCACCCCATGGTGCAGGCAGGGGAGCGGCTTCAGAATGTTGTTTGAAACATTATGAATACCCCAAATCTTTTCACTCCCGTACGACTGGGCACTCTGGAAGCGCCGAACCGCATCGTGATGGCCCCGCTTACCCGAATGCGCACCGGACCGGACCGGGTGCCGACGGCGCTGATGGCGGATTATTATGCGCAGCGTGCCGCCGCCGGATTAATCCTCAGCGAAGCCACGGCGATTTCCCGGCAGGCCACAGGCTGTCCCAATTCCCCTGGCATCTACACGGAAGAACAGATTGCCGGCTGGCAACAGGTGACCGACGCGGTGCATCGCGCGGGTGGCCGGATTTTTCTCCAGCTTTGGCACATGGGGCGGATATCGCATCCGAATTTTCAACCGGACGGAGGATTACCGGTGGCGCCCAGCGCCATTGCCCCGAGAACCGGCCAGGTGCTTACCGACAAAGGCATGCAGTCTTACGTGACACCGCGGGCCCTGATGAAAGAGGAATTACCGGAAATCGTGCGGCAATATGTCGATGGCGCGGAATGCGCCAAAGCGTCGGGTTTCGACGGGGTGGAAATTCATAACGCCAACGGTTACCTGCTTGATCAATTTTTGCGTGATGGCACGAACCAGCGCAAGGATGATTACGGTGGGTCGGTGCGAAATCGTGCGCGGCTGACGCTGGAGGTGGTTGATGCCGTGACGAAGGTTTGGGGCGCTGATCGTGTTGGCATCCGATTCTCGCCGGGCGGGGTGTTTAACGACATGCACGATTCCAATCCGAGGGAGACGTTCGGCCACGTGCTCCATGAGCTGAACCGCTTCAAACTCGCCTACGCACATTTGATCGTGTCCACGGAAGATGACCTGCGGCAGGGCGCAGTGCCGGTGCCTCTGGCGGCACTGCGTGATGAGTTTCATGGACCGATGATCGTGGCGAATGGCTTTACGCGTGCAACGGCCACGCAAGCCCTGGCGGAAGGCCTGGCGGATGCGGTGGCATTCGGACGGTTGTTCATTGCCAATCCTGACCTGCCCGAGCGCTTTCGCTTAAACGCGCCCTTGAATGCGTTGGACGCAACGACCTTGTACGGCGGCGGCGAAAAGGGCTACACCGATTATCCCGCGCTGGGCCCGCAACTTGTTCACCGGTGATAAAATCGAGAAGTTGTTTAAATCCCCGGTCATGGCTAAAAGGCACGACGGCACGCGATGCGACCGAAATGTGGGTCGGGTTACACCCCATAGCAGAGAGTCATTTGGGCCGCCATGCTTTCACCATGGACCATTTCATAGCCCCGCGGAAAAAATAAAAACGGTCGCCAAAGGATTAAATCATGCAACAAAACCGTTCGTTTGCAGCCCTGTCATTCGTGGTTATCCTCGGCGCTGGTGCGGGCATTGCCTACTGGCTGTATAAAGGTGGGGACAGTTTCGCCGCCGGCGTGATTGGCGCGTCAGCTTTCATTCTCGCCCTCGCAATAGCTTCCGCAATCCAGGTGGCCGACCAGTGGGACCGGGCAGTGATTCTGCGACTGGGGAGATTCCGCGCGTTGAGGGGGCCAGGATTTTTTTTAATTATTCCGATCATTGACGCGATTCCTTACTGGATTGACACGCGGGTTATCACGACGGGATTCAAGGCGGAAAAGACCCTGACCAAAGACACGGTGCCAGTGGATGTAGATGCTGTGCTGTTCTGGAAAGTAGTGGATCCGAAGCGGGCGGCCCTGGATGTGGCCGACTATAAAAGCGCCATCAGTTGGGCATCCCAGACCGCCCTGCGCGATGTGATCGGCAAGACGATGCTTTCGGACATGCTGGAAGGCCGCGATAAAATCAGCAGTCTTTTGCAGAAGATCATTGATGAGCGCACCGAGCCCTGGGGCATAAATGTCATTTCCGTGGAGGTCAAAGACGTCTTGATTCCCACGGGCTTGGAAGACGCGATGTCCATGCAGGCGCAAGCGGAAAGAGAACGCCAGGCGCGGGTCATCCTGGGTGACGCTGAACGCCAGATAGCGGAAAAATTTGCCGAGGCAGGCAAGACTTATGAGCACAATCCGGTCGCCTTCCATCTGCGGGCCATGAATATGCTTTACGAAGGTTTGAAGGAAAATGCCACGATTGTGATTGTTCCCAGCACGGCGGTGGAGTCCATGCAACTGGGCGGACTGGCCGGCATGACGGCGCTGACCATGGGTTTGGGACAGGATCGCGCCAACGGCAACCAGGCGGTCAAAACCTCCGTCGCAACGGAGACGCTGGCGCCGCGGTTGACTCCTAATGGCAGCCAGCCGGAGAATGGGACGTCGTGATCACTGTTGCTGGCGACCAGGTGTCCAAGGCAAGCGACCCCGTGGTAAAACGGGTCGGTATTGCGGCGGACCACGGTGGCTTCGAGCTAAAGGAATTCCTGACTGGAAAGCTGCGCGAAACCGGATTTGACGTCACCGATTTTGGCGACCGCCAGCTCAGGCCTGAAGACGATTATCCGGATTTTATCATTCCTTTGGCCCGCGCCGTTGCGGCCGGGACAGTGGATCGCGGCGTCGGAATCTGCGGCAGCGGAGTTGGGGCAGCCATTGCTGCGAATAAAGTTGCCGGGGTGCGGGCCGGATTGGTTGACGAAAACTTTTCCGCACATCAAGGCGTCGAGGATGACGATTTGAATCTCATTTGCTTTGGCGGCCAGTTGGTCGGCCACGCCCTGGCCTGGGAATTATTACAAACATTTCTGGCGGCGAAATTCGAGGGAGCGGCAAGATTTCGCCGCCGCCTGGCCAAAGTGGCGGAACTCGAAATCAGCTTCCCTGGGAAAAACACATGAAAATAAGTCCTCTGGCAGGAAAACCCGCACCGGCTGCAATCCTGATTAATGTGCCGGAACTCGTCACAGCCTATTACACCGGAGTGCCGGATCCCATGGTGCCGGCGCAACGAGTGGCCTTTGGCACGTCGGGCCATCGCGGATCGGCGTTTAACCTCGCCTTCAACGAGTGGCACATCCTCGCGATCACGCAGGCAATCTGCCTTTACCGGAAGGCGAACAACATCGCCGGTCCGCTTTATTTGGGCATGGACACGCACGCACTTTCGGTTCCGGCCTGTGCCACGGCGCTGGAGGTGTTGGCAGCCAACAGCGTCGAAGTGATGCTGGCGGAAAGGGATGAATACACACCGACGCCAGTGATTTCCCATGCCATTCTAACCTGCAACCGCGGTCGCACGACGGGACTGGCGGATGGGATTGTGATCACGCCATCGCATAATCCGCCGCATGACGGCGGCTTTAAATACAATACCCCCAATGGCGGTCCGGCGGACAAGGTCGTCACGGATTGGATCGAGGCCAAGGCCAATGAAATGCTGGAGGCCAAATTGTCAGGGGTGAAGCGCATTCCGCATTTGCGGGCACTGCGTGCCGCCACCACCCATCGCCACGACTACCTCACGGCTTACGTTAACGACCTTGGCAACGTGATTGATATGGACATCATTCGAAGCGCAAAGATCCACCTCGGGGTTGATCCGCTTGGCGGCGCCGGCGTTCATTACTGGGCGCGGATTGCGGAGCAACATGAATTAGACCTGACGGTGGTTAGCGAGGTGGTGGATCCCGCGTTCAGCTTCATGCCGGTGGACTGGGATGGTCAGATTCGCATGGATCCCTCCTCAACGTATGCCATGCAGAGATTGATCGGCATGAAAGATCGCTTTGATCTCTCGTTCGCCTGCGACACCGACCATGACCGGCATGGCATCGTTACTCAAAGCGAGGGTTTGATGCCGGCCAATCACGATCTCTGCACGGCCATTTCCTATCTCTTTCAAAACCGGCCACGATGGTCTGCATCGGCCGCGGTCGGCAAAACCATCGTGAGCAGCCAGATGATTGACCGGATCACCGCCAAACTGGGACGCAAGTTGTTGGAGGTGCCGGTGGGCTTTAAGTGGTTTGTCGGCGGCTTGCTGGATGGCTCGCTGGGCTTTGCCGGCGAGGAGAGCGCGGGTTCGGTTTTCCTACGGCTGGATGGCACCGTCTGGACGACGGACAAGGATGGCATGGTCCCTTGTTTATTGGCCGCCGAAATGACCGCACGAAAGGGTTGCGATCCCGCCGCCAGCTATCGTGCATTCGAACCCGAGTTTGGCCAGCCCTGCTTTGAGCGGGTGGATTCTCCGGCCACGCCCGAACAAAAGCAACGGCTGGCTAATCTCTCACCCGGGCTGGTCAAGCGGACCGAGCTGGCGGGCGAAAAGATCCTGACCATGCTCTGCCGGGCACCCGGCAATCAAGCCCCGATTGGCGGGCTGAAGGTGGTGGCGGAGCACGGTTGGTTTGCGGCGCGGCCCTCCGGAACCGAAAATATCTGCAAAATTTATGCCGAGAGCTTTCAAGGCAAAGCCCATCTGCGCCGCATCCTGGATGAAGCCCAGGAGATTGTGAGTGATGTTTTGGGACTCAAAACCCCGGCGGCTGAGGTCTGCGCACCGCTGGAAAAGGCGGACCTTGCCGAGCTGGAAGCAATTGCGGTCTGGTCCAACGAGGGTGATCCGAACTGAAGCCAGCCAAAATGCGGTTCAACACAAACATTAACCATCCATGAACGAACCAACATCGGTCAGCAAGCCGAGTGGCAACTGCATCCATTCGGAGATCGAGGGCTTCGATTCGCTGGTGGAACTGGCTTTGGATTTACACTGGTCCTGGAACCACTCCAGCGACGAGGTGTGGCGACAGCTTGACTCCGGGCTTTGGCAATTCACGCAAAACCCGTGGGTGGTTTTGCAGACGGTCTCGAAGGATAAACTCAAAAGCTTGCTGGCCAATCCGGCCTTCCGCAAGGACATTGACGATTTGCTGCAAGCCAGGGATCGGGCGGCAGAGGCACGGGCGTGGTTTCAGAAAAGGCATCCGCAGTCGCCTTTAAAGTGCGTTGCATATTTCAGCATGGAATACATGTTGAGCGAGGCGCTGCCAATTTACTCGGGCGGGTTGGGCAATGTCGCCGGTGATCAGCTCAAGGCGGCTAGCGATCTTGGCGTGCCGGTCGTCGGCGTGGGGCTTCTCTACCAACAAGGCTATTTTCGGCAGGTGATCGACAAGGATGGAGCGCAACAAGCCCTTTATCCATATAACGACCCGGGACAGCTGCCGATCACGCCGTTGCGCCAGCCGAACGGGGAGTGGCTGCGTTTGGAAATTATTTTACCCGGTTATTCCGTCTGGCTGCGCGCCTGGCAGGTGCAGGTGGGGCGGGTGAAACTGTACCTGCTGGATAGCAATGACGCGGCCAACTTCCCGGCGCATCGCGGAATTACCAGCGAACTCTATGGCGGAGGCCCGGAGTTGCGCCTCAAGCAGGAAATGTTGCTGGGCATCGGTGGCTGGCGATTGCTGGCGGCGATTGGCCTCAAGCCCGATGTCTGTCACTTGAATGAAGGCCATGCAGCGTTCGCCGTATTGGAGCGCGCCCGCAGCTTTATGCAGGAAAATGGACAGCCCTTTGCAGTTGCGCTGGCGGCGACGCGCGCCGGAAACCTCTTCACGACCCACACAGCCGTGGTCGCAGGCTTTGATCGTTTTCCACCGGCGCTCATCGAGCAGTACCTGGGAAATTATGCCACGGACAAGCTGGGCATCACCCTGCATGATTTGCTGGCCCTGGGGCGTGAAAATTCGAACGACGCCTTAGAGAGTTTCAACATGGCTTATCTGGCCATTCGCGGCAGCGGATCGGTGAATGGTGTGAGCCGGTTACATGGGCAGGTTAGCCGGCAATTGTTTTCGCCGCTTTTTCCAAACTGGCCGGTGGACGCGGTGCCCATCGGCCACGTCACGAATGGCGTTCATCACCCAACCTGGGATTCGGCCGCCGCCGATGAACTGTGGACAAAAGCCTGCGGCAGAGACCGCTGGCTGGGACTGGAGGAGAATCTGGAACAACACGGTATTCGTGGCGTCCCGGACGAAAGCCTCTGGCAGTTGCGCACGACTTCGACACAGTGCCTCGTTGATTATGCTCGGGAGCGTCTGGCCAGACATTATGCCGCCGCCGGAGCCTCCGCCGAGACCGTCGAGGAAGCAAGACATCTCTTTGATCCGAAAATATTAACCCTTGGGTTTGCACGCCGTTTTGCGACTTACAAAAGGCCGAACCTGTTGTTGCACGACCCGGAGCGATTGCTGCGGTTGTTGTCAAATCCCCAACGACCGGTCCAACTCATCATCGCGGGCAAGGCGCATCCGGCGGACTTGGCGGGACAAGCGCTGATCCAGAAGTGGATTCAATTCATCCGGCGTCCGGAAGTTCGCCCCCATGCAATTTTTCTTAGCGATTATGACATGCAATTGACCGAGCGTCTGGTCCAGGGCGTGGATGTCTGGCTCAATACACCACGGCGCCCCTGGGAAGCGTGCGGCACCAGCGGCATGAAGGTGCTGGTCAATGGCGGCTTGAATCTTTCGGAACTGGATGGCTGGTGGGCCGAAGCCTATGTGTCTGATTTAGGCTGGGCGATCGGTGACGGACAGGAGCATGGCAACGATCCCGTTTGGGATGCGGCCGAAGCCGAGACGGTCTACGAGCGACTGGAGCGCGAGGTTATTCCTGAATTTTATGACCGCAACGAGAAGGGCATTCCCATGGCGTGGGTTAAGCGGATGCGCGAAAGCATGGCGCGCTTGACCCCGCACTTCGCGGCCGACCGCACGGTACGCGAATACACCGAACAGCACTATCTTCCGGCCGCAATGGCGGTCCAATCACGGGTAGTGAACCAGGGGGCCACCGGCAAGCAAATAGTGGATTGGCGGCATACCCTGGATCAGAAATGGCCCTCGTTACATTTTGGTCAAGCGAAAGAGGAAAGCAAAGGCGATCAAAAAATATTTGAGGTTCAGGTCTGTCTCCACGGCCTTGACCCCAAGTCGGTCTGCGTTGAATTATATGCCGACGGAATCCAAGGCGGTTCTCCCGTGCGACAGGAAATGGCACTACTTCACCCGCTGGCGGACGAAGCCGGCAGCTACATCTACACTGCCACAGTGGCTGCCGCCCGCCCTGCGGCAGATTACACACCGCGGATGATGCCGCGCTGCGATGGCGTGGCGATCCCGCTGGAAGACTCAAGAATCCTATGGCAACGCTGACCCAAATGAATGAACAGTTGGAACCGACGTTTTTTGTCATTTTTGGCGGAGCCGGTCACCTGACCTGGCGAAAGCTGGTGCCGGCCTTGTTCGATCTTTCGCAGGACCGCAGCCTGGCCGCAAGGTTCGCCCTCATCGCGGTGGACCGTCTCCCGCCCGACAATGACGCACTGCGTCGGCGGCTGCACAACGGTGTGAATTCGCGCGGCATCGCACCGGCCGTTACCACCCGAAACGTCGCTCGGCTGGCGGCCCTCCCGGCTGATGGCCGGCAGGCCACGGCGCCGGGCGACTTCCCGGATTACGCCGCCCGCACCTGGCGGCCGGGGAGTACGCAGGGGCTCCGGGCGCCGGGACATCGCTGGCCCCGGCCAACCGAATCGCTCAAGCCGGGCACCAGGAAAAAGCGCAGGAATTCGTGACCCATAATCCCATGAAAACACCCATCGAATACATCATCGTGGCGCTGCCTTTTCACGCTGATGCCGCAACGCATGATGAGTTGGCGAGGCAAGTGAACGAAAAGCTAAACGTTGGCTACGAACTGTTTGGTCCTCCCTTCCTGAGCGAGGACATCATGTATCAGTGCATGACGAAACCACTTCCACAAACACCTGGCACGCCGGGCAAATGAAGAAGTTAACGCGCATTACGACTTTGTTTCTGGACATTGGCGGTGTGCTGCTGACGGACGGCTGGGACCACCATGCCCGTCGCCGCGCCGCGAAGTATTTCCAGCTGGACTGGCAGGAGATGGAAGCGCGGCATAGCCTGAACTTTGTGATCTACGAGACGGACAAGCTCACGCTTGAGGAATATTTGGGTTGGGTCATTTTTTACAAAAAACGATCATTCACGCGCGCGGAGTTTTGGCGCTTCATGTGTGCCCAGTCAAAGCCTTATGCGGAGATGATCAAGCTGGTGCGCCAGCTTAAGGCGAAATACGGGTTGAAAATCATCGTGCTCAGCAACGAGGCGCGGGAGCTGAATGACTATCGAATTCATAAGTTCAAACTCGACGAATTTGTCGATGCGTTCGTCTCCTCCTGCCTGGTTGGGCTGCATAAACCCGACGCGGCAATTTTCCGGCTGGCGTTGGACATTGCGTTGACACCCGCCCGACAAATCCTTTATATCGAAAATACCGCGATGTTCGTTCAGATTGCCGAGAGGCTCGGAATTCGCGGCCTGCTGCACACGGACTATCAATCCACCGGCGAAAAACTGGGTGCGCTCGGATTGACTGCCAACTAGGCATTGAGCATGACAGCCGTTAACGCGCAAATCCTGACGATTAACGGCGGTTCCTCCAGCATTAAATTCGCTTTGTATGAGGCAGGCAACCCATTGAAGCGCGGACTGCATGGGGCGGTGGAGCGCATCGGACTGAGTGGCACAACCTTGACGTTTCAAGGTGTGGGTGGCATGCCGCCGGTCACCCGGGAATTCACTGGCGCCGACCACAAATCAGCGGTGAATGCCTTGCTGGACTGGCTGGAAACCGAGCCGGATTTCGCGTTGGTCAAAGCCGCTGGCCATCGCGTGGTTCACGGCATGAAGCATACCGAACCGGAACTCGTTATACCTGACTTGCTGGCGGAACTGCATCGCATTAGTCCTTACGACCCGGATCATCTGCCGCGCGAGATTGAGCTGGTCGAAGCTTTTCACCAGCGCCATCCGCAACTGCCGCAACTGGCGTGTTTTGACACGGCGTTTCACCAGACCATGCCGCGCGTGGCGAAATTATTACCCATCCCAAGGCGTTTCGATGCCCGGGGAATTCAACGCTATGGATTTCACGGCTTGTCCTATGCCTATTTGATGGAGGAACTGGAGCGCGTTGGCGATCCTGCGGCCACCAGCGGTCGGGTGATACTGGCGCATCTTGGCAACGGCGCGAGCGTGGCCGCCGTGCGGGACGGCAAAAGCATTGACACGAGCATGGGGTTCACGCCGACGGCGGGATTGGTAATGAGCACTCGCTCGGGTGATTTGGATCCCGGCCTGGCACCCTATCTAGCACGCACGGAGCAGATGACGACCCAGCAATTTTACGACATGGTCAACCACCAATCCGGGCTGCTGGGAGTATCGGAAACAAGCTCCGATATGCGAGATTTGCTGGCGATGGAAAAAACGGACGTCCGCGCGGCGGAAGCCGTGGCGTTATTTTGCTATCAGGTCAAAAAGTGGATCGGCGCTTATGCCGCCGCGCTGGGGGGCTTGGAAACGTTCGTGTTCGCGGGCGGCATCGGTGAAAAGGCACCGCCAATCCGCTCGCGCATTTGCGAGGGCTTGGGCTTTCTCGGGATAGAACTTGATGCCAATCGCAATGCCACAACGGAACCAGTCATTTCAGTGCGAGAAGGCCACGTCCAGGTTCGCGTCATCC
>Ga0302319_10015668_pt1 | contig 14034 bp, 12 predicted proteins | sample Bog_T0_2_FD_203319 | JGI IMG/M metagenome (GOLD analysis project Ga0302319, IMG submission 203319) | Peat permafrost microbial communities from Stordalen Mire near Abisko, Sweden - Bog_T0_2 | ecosystem: Environmental > Terrestrial > Soil > Wetlands > Peat | place: Sweden: Abisko, Stordalen Mire... | reverse complement strand
TCCTGTTGGTCCTCTAGGTGGGAAGTTCCCGCGAGATGTGTTTCCGTCGGCTGGCCAAGCCACCAAATGAATAGCCCGCTCGGGTCATAGCCCTATCTTGATGGCTCAAAAGCCGTCCTTTTAGGGACAAAGGGGCAAACAGCCGACTAGATCTCAGCTTTGAAGATCTCCTCGATGGGCTGCTTGAAGAGTCGTGCTATCTTGAAAGCAAGTGGAAGGCTTGGATCATACTTTTCGGTTTCGATTGCGTTGATAGTCTGCCGCGAAACCCCAAGCTCGTCGGCTAGATCGCCCTGAGACCATTTCTTCGTCGCACGTAATTCCCGCAGGAGATTCTTCATTTGTAGCGCCGGTTTGCTACAGCGGTGCCAACTATCCAGAGGACGAAGGCTATTATGAACGCCTGTCCCATTCCCAAGCCGTTTTCAACTCTCTCCAAATGAACTCCTGATGAATTCAGCGTGCTTATTGCCATCCCGATCAAAATCGTCCCTATCGTTGCGAACAGCCATGCTTCGAGCTGGATGCGGCGTTGCAGTTCGTCCATTCCGCGAACAAAACGCATGAGACTTCGAACGTATAGCAAGCCCGGAAGCAGCGGGACCAACGCAAACGTAGCCCGAATTGTGACGCTCCACTCAGGATGTCGCTTTGCCAGCATCATACTGACTAGGTAAAACACCGCCGCTACCACGAACCAGGCATTCAGCTTAATATCTTTTTTGAAGGAATAGTGACCCGAAAAAGGACTACAAAAATCGGGCGTATTTACTGGGTTTGGTTTGTTCACACTGCCAATGTAAAGGACGCTTGTCACATGTCAAGCAACCTTTACTCCTCACGTTACTTCAAGGCCTCGATCTAGCGTGGACGAGAATGCCACTGTTGTTGTTCGAAAAAGGACCTATCATCGAAGACTGCCGTTTACCGTTGAGGCGAGCCGCTCTAAGGAAGGCGCGGCTCGTGCCCCGATCGAAACCCGCATGACGCGAGAGTCGGCTCCGGTGAAAGCTTAATTAGCGCATGGTCCCGTTGGATTGCCCACTACCGACTCTTCGACGCAGAAATTATTTTTTTCCCTGGTTATTTGGGAAGCTAACACCAGTTCCAAAAAAACACTCATTCTCAATTATTTTCCCATCTCTTAATTTAAAACGCTCAGTATTCCGAAATAATCTACCGTCGTTGGTCCAGCCATTGTAGGTTACAAAGGCATCATCTCCAGCAACAATAACCTTTTCTAAATCGAACTTTCGGGTGTTGATGGCATTTGGCCAGCATCTTTCTTTGTACTGCTTCAGATTGATATGATTATCACCTGCTGGGCTGGTGAAAGTAAATCCGTCGGCGAGAATCAGCTCTAACATATGCCAGTCCTTTTTTTCGTAAGCGGCGTAATATTCGCGAATGACTTTTTCGTTTATTACAATATCCGGCGATTTCTGGGCGAAACATGTTATGGCGGAAATGGTTATCCATGCCATGATGAGGTTAGCGAAGATTTTAGTCGTTTTCATATACTGGGAGGAAACTGACTTGTCGTTTTACTCTGGGCTCGGGTGAGTGTGTCCGCCGCCGCGAATCCATATCAAGCCCGGCGACGGCGAATCTTGAACTTCGCGGGTCGGAAGGTAGTGGCCCAAGATTTCCGTACGGCTCGGCTCCAAGTAACAAAGGTCTTTCACGACACCGTACCGCGGCGATTCTATTACAATCTTGTCTATTGCAACCTCATTGGAGGGTTCGCCTCGTGATTGACCGCAAAGCAACGCCGCCAGCACAGATGCGGTTGAGCGCGGGTAGCGCAGGATAGGCATGATGATTCGATTCACGCGCCTGCCGAGCGGTAATGACAATTCGAATTAATGAATAGTGACCCTAAACGGTCCCTTTTGAATCGGCGCGATCAAAGGCGTGGATGGTTTTTCCAAATCAGCTAAGGCCGTGAAAAGTGCAAAAATGCGACGATGGCGGCCGCCAAGGCAACAGAACCTAGTAACAGGATCGGGACGGGAACTCGGGGTTCCTTCCTGCCGATGTATTCAATACTGCTTTCTCTCGTAACTGGGCTGCTCCCCCCTCGAGGCCGGAGCGGTTCGGTGACGGGGCGGTTTGACGATGGCTCGGGTTCTCTTGTAGGCATGGTTTTAGATAATAAATGAAATGGAAGGTTCGAATTTTCAGACTTTCGCATAACACCGGACGGCCGCCTATCCCTGTGCTTAATCCTTCGGGGCCGAATCAGGGTCCTTTTAAAAACAACTTTCTGCTTGGACCAACTCGCACTTGAGGGCTTTCTCCTAGGACGCAGGAGATGCTCTACGACTCGCATGGCTATATACTGTGGTAGGATGGGCCGCCCGACTTGATCTGGGATGGCAAGGAGTTGGAATTTAATTCCGTGACCAAGTACTTCTATGCCGGTCACAAGATTCCGAAAAAAAACTGACCGAGACTGAGTTGCTTGAGATCAACCGGCTTTACCGGGTCAACGGGAAATGCGAGCAGCAGCTCGCGCAGCTCAGTTATGGGGGAAGCGTTCCCTAATCCCCCCCAAGAAGGCAACCTTAGTGCCTGTAGACGGCGGCGACGATGGCAACGGAGAGGTTGTTCAGGCCCCATATCACGCTGCTCCACAAGAGGACCGGGCTCTTGTCCCGGATCCCCTGGTATACCCAAAGGCCGGCCATGACAGCCATCCATGACCAGGAGAGGATCGACACGTCCGATGAGGAATGGCGCTCGAGTATCCGGAGGATCTGCGGCACGCCCGCGAAAAACCCGTCCAGGATGAGGAGTGATTGGATCGATGTCTGGATTTTCTTTTTCATGGTTGAAGGCTTCGGCCAGGGGGACCGGGACGCGCCACCGGGTTGGACATCCAGGATCGACCGTCAGTTCGAACCTTCAACACGCGGTCCGATTTGGCACGGGATTGTGTCCCGGGGTGCGGCTTTGGCCGCCTAACGCGCCCCGGCGCGCCCGGCTTGCCAATTCGGGCGTTAAGCCCCGGCCTTCAATAGGGACCGGGACTGGATCACTACCTCGGTAACAAGGAGCGGAATTGCCCAGCACGACCACGCGAGCGTCGATGCGCGTTCACCGTCGGTCATGACATGCCAAGAACCCAAAACCTGGTCCAGGAGCCGGAAAGTGACAAACGCGAACGTGACCACGTAGCTGCGGATCATCCACTGCTTGTGCTGCTCAATGTTCCTTTGGCGGATCGCGATGAAGGCCATCGTTGTCGTCGTAAGCCAGGCGACCGCCAGGCCGGCAAATCCGAGCGAATACGCGGAGCCGTTGTCAATCGTTACCGCAAGTCCGAGCGCTGCGATTGATCCAGCCAAGACCGCGAGAACATAGACGCGTCCCGCGATCCGGTGCGCACGCATGTACCTACGGCGCATTCCCGACCAGAACTGGAGTGGCCCGATCAGAATTGCCAGCAGCCCGCTTGCGACATGGGGGAAAAGCAGCGAGGCGCGCGGCCAGAAATGGTCCCCGTAGGATTTCGGTGTGAAAACAAAGTACTGGGGTACGTTGCGGTGGATAAAATAGCCCAGGCACCCAATAAGGAGGGTCCACGAAAGCCAGGCGAAGAGCCTCGGCTTCGTTTTTGGGTGGTCCTTTGCCTGCGAAAACGTCGGGGTCACGCGGCTGAAGCGCTAGACGAACCACTATCCGCGGGCAAGCCGTTACGGGTGCGGCACCTACACGGTGACGTCGAAGAGTTCGGGGTGCATCTCGCCCGAGGCGACCTTGTTCACGGTGCCGGTCATCGTGATCGAGAAGTGGTCGCCTATCTCTATGCCAATGGAGCCTCCTGGCATCTTGACCGTTACCGAGCGGTCGACGAGGCCGAGTTTGTGGGCGACGGCCGCCGCCGCGCTCGAGCTGCTGCCCGAGGCCAAGGTGTAGCCTGCGCCTCGTTCCCAGATCTCAATCTGTATCGTATTGCGGTCGAGCACCTTGAGGAACTGCACGTTCGTCCGATTCAGGAAGAGGGGATTGGTCTCGATCGCTGGACCGAAGCGCTTGGCAAGCTCCGGCGAGAGGTCATCCACGGGGAGAACGCAGTGCGGGTTGCCGATCGTTGCAGCGGAGAAGTTAAACCTTCTGCCCAGCACCTCGAGGGTCTCGCCGACCACCTCACGGTGGGGCCCGTCCACCGGAATCTTCGTGCTTTCAAAGCTCACCCTGCCCATGGCAACCGTGATGAGGTGCCCCGAGTCCTTGATCTCGGACTCGACGACACCGCCAGGGGTCTCGATCGTGAACTTGGGGGACTTGACCCTCTTCTGATCCCAGAGGTAGCGGGAGAAAATCCTAATCCCGTTACCCGACTTCTCGGCCTCGGAACCGTCGGGATTAAAGATCCTCAGGCCGAATTCGGCCTTCTTAGAGGGAAGAGGCCCCCAGAGAATCCCATCGGAACCCACGCCATAGTTGCGGTGGCACACGACGCGGATCTGGGCCACGCTCGGCACCTCCCACAAGGGGAAGTCCGCCGGGTCGAGCACGATGTAGTCGTTTCCAAGGGCATGGTACTTGTGGAAGCGCATGCTACTTGTTGCCCTCAAGGACGGCGGCTTCGGCGTACCCGAAGAGCCCGCGGCGCTTGATCGCGTCCACCACCGGGCTCGGAACCATCGTCTCCCATGTCGGGTCGTTCTCCTTGATCCTGCGGAGCACATCGCGCGAGAAGACGCTCAGGATCTTCGTGTCAAAGCCGACGATGCAGTCGATGTAGTGGTTCTCAAGGAGGTGCGCGTAGAGGTTTGAAAGGTGGTCTACGATCTTAACGTTCTTGGCGTTGATCAGGACACTCGAGGCGAAGGCGTGGTTGGTGACGCCGTGCCCGAACTCGTTCTGCGCCACGTAGGCCTCATAGGCGTCCTGCCGCATGGGATAGATGTAGAGCTTAACCGAGTTCCGGAAAAGACGGCCGAAGGACTCAAGGATCCCTCCCTCGAGGTTCTCGTAGTACTTCTCGTTGAAGATCTCGAGGAGGTTGTTGATGCCCATCGCCACGCCGATCATTTCCTTGGTGTACCGGCGGAAGTAGGAGGTGAGGCGGTAGTACTCGGAATAGTTCGAGATCAGGACCGTGAAGCCGATGTCCGCCAGGAGGTCCACCCTGGAAAGGAAGTCGTGGGCGTCCAAGGCCCCCGCGGCGAGCAGGTTGTTCATGGTGATCTCCATCAGCACCACCATGTCCTTGCCCTTCACCACCGGCTCCTGGACGAACTGGGCCGTCGCGCAGTTAAGCATGTCGACGTTCACGTGGGTAACCGGGCGGAAGCTGCCGCGCTCAACCAGGATCGCCTTCTTGTGCAGGACCTCGGAGGGCTGGAGCACCTCGCCCTTCTGCCCGAACATCACGGCGTTCGTGAGCTGGAACTTCACCAAGTACAGGGACATCAGGCGGTTATCGACCTTTTCAAAGGCGGGCCCCGAGAAGCGCAGCATGTCGATCTCGATCCGGTCGGTGCCGAGGTTGTCCCGAAGCGACTCGATCAGCTTGCCAAGGTCCTCGCGGTAATAGAACGCCCCGTAGATGAAGTTCACGCCCACGATCCCGAGGGCCTGCTGCTGGAGCACGGCCTCCTTGTCCCACATCCTGACATGGAGCACGATCTCGCTCGGTTCGCCCTTGGGCTCCGTCTGGAAGCGAAGACCCAGCCAGCCGTGGGCCTCGTTCGTTCCCTTGTAGTTGCTCGTGGCGACCGTGTCCGCGAAGACGAAGAAGTTGGTCCGCTCACCCCGGGTCGATGCCAGGCGGTCGATCAGGAGCTGGTATTCGTGGTCAAGCATCAGCTTCAGGCGCTCCCGGGAGACGTACCGGGGCGCCTTCCCGTAAATGGCGTCGCTAAAGACCATGTCGTACGCCGAGATCGACTTAGCGATCGTCCCTGAGGCGCCGCCTGCCTGGAAAAATTCGCGCGCGACCTCCTGGCCCGCCCCGATCTCCGCGAACGTGCCGTACTTCGGCATGTCGAGATTGATGGTCAGCGCCTTCTGATTTGTGGTCAGGAGATCCTTGTGGTCGCTCATTCCGTGGACATTGGGCGGTGCGTTCTGGGGTTGCAACCCGTTCTTATGTCACTTCTACGCATCGGCGCTTTCTACTGGTGGAAGCCCGGAAACAAGATAGGTTTCCAGTACTTCATGAAGAATTTCATCACCTCGATGCTGGGTGCTCTCGTGGCACTGGTCGTGTTCACCACCGGGGCAGTTTTGCTCTTCATCGGCTTCATCGGGGCCCTCGTGACGATGGGCCAGCAGAGGAAGGCCCCCGATGTGATCTCGGGCTCCTACCTAGTCTTTGATCTTTCGACTAACATCACCGACGCGCCGCCCCCAGTGGATTTTGGCGACTTCCCCGGCGGCAGGCAGGACACGATGCAGTTGCGCTCGATCACGCGGGCGATCCGCTACGCCTCAAAGGACAGCAAGATCGTGGGGATGCTCCTCCTCGGAAACCTGTCGCCCGGGGGCTACGGCACGGGGTACGCCGCGCTCAAGGAGGTCCGCGCCGCGCTGGCCGACTTCCGGGCGTCCGGAAAACCCGTGGTCGCCTACATCGATTACGCGACAACCAAGGACTTCTACCTGGCCTCCGTGGCCAACGACGTGGTCCTTGACCCCTATGGCGTGGTCCTCATGCCGGGCCTTGCAAGCGAGCCCTGGTTTTTCGCGGGAGCCTTTGAGAAATACGGGATCGGCGTCCAGGTGACGCGCGTGGGCAAGTACAAGTCCTATGTCGAGAGCTACACGAGGACCAACATGAGCCCCGAGAACCGGGAGCAGGTCCAGAAGCTCCTGGATGACGTCTGGGGCACGATCCTTGCGGACGTCGGCAAATCGCGCGGGGTGACGCCCGAGGCGATCCAGTCCACGGTCGACGCGGAGGGCATCATCAAGCCCTCCGTGGCCCTTAAGGCCCACCTGATCGACCGGACGGCCTACCGGGACGAGATCATTGACAAGCTGAAGAAGGCCACCGGCGTCACCTCGCCGACCGACAGTTTCAAGCAGGTCCAGCTCGGCTACTACGTGAAGGCGACCCAGTCTCGGCTGCCGGCCACGATCGGCTCCGGCGAGGTGGCCATTGTCTACGCCGAGGGCGAGATCGTCGAGGGCGAGGGGGATCAGACCGAGATCGGGGGCACCCGATTCGCGCGCGAGATTCGCAGGCTCCGCGAGAATTCCTCGGTGAAGGCGATCGTGCTCCGCGTGAACAGCCCGGGCGGGAGCGCCACGGCGGCCGAGACGATTCAGAGGGAACTGCGCCTGGCCCGCAAGGTGAAGCCCGTGATTGTCTCGATGGGCTCCTACGCGGCCTCGGGCGGCTACTGGATCTCGGCGTTCGGGGATCGCATCTTTGCGGAGCCGAACACCATCACCGGCTCGATCGGGGTCTTCGGCATCCAGCCCAATTTCCAAAAGCTCGCGAACGACCACGGGATCACCTTTGACACGGTCAAGACGGGCAAGTTTGCCGACGCCCTCACGCTCACGCGCCCGAAGACCGATGAGGAACTGGCCGTCTTCCAGAGGCTGGTGGACTGGATCTACAGCCAGTTCATCGCGAAGGTCGCAGAGGGCCGAAAGCTTTCGCCCGCACGCGTCGAGGAGATTGCCCAGGGCCGCGTGTGGTCCGGTGCCGATGCGCTCAAGATCGGGCTCGTGGACGAGATCGGGGGCCTTGACGCCGCGGTCAAGTACGCGGGAGCGAAGGCGAGCATGGGTGAGCACTTCCGCGTTACGGAGTACCCCCGCTCGCGCAACATCTCCGAGGCGATCGCGGAGATGCTCGGGCGGATTGCTCCCGCGGGCCTGCACCTGCACTCCACGGGCCTTGTCGGAGAGATCAGGGACAGGGTCGAGAGCGAGTTTGCGTGGCTTAGGGCCCTGAACGACCCGCGCGGGGTGTATGCGCGGATGCCGGTCGACATGATGATCCACTAAGGCAGCGTCCGACCCCACCATGGACACCCAGCTCCTCAAGGACTGCCCAGCGACCGCCATTCCCGCGGGAACGCCTGCCACGCTATCCGCAGGTGCCCGTGTTCGCGTGGTCCAGACCCTTGGCGGCAACGTGACCGTGCAGGCCGACCAGGGCCTGTTCCGGATCGCCCGCCAGGACGCCCACCTGCTCGAGGGGCTTGAGCTTTCCCGGGAGGCGGGCGGGCCCGCGGCCGAGTTCAACGAGGGAGCCGTCTGGGAGGCCCTTCGCACCTGCTTTGACCCTGAGATCCCGGTCAATATCGTCGACCTGGGCCTGATCTATGACCTGTCGATCGAGAAGACTCCCTCCGGCTCGAACGCGGTCGACGTCAAGATGACGCTTACGGCGCCGGGCTGCGGCATGGGCCCGGTCATTGCCGAGGACGCCCGGCAGAAGATTGCGGCGCTCCCGAGCGTCGAGCGGGCCAAGGTGCACATCGTCTGGGACCCGATCTGGAATCCGAAGATGATCTCCGAGGCGGGCCGGAAGTCGCTGGGCCTGGAGTAACCTTTTTTCCGCTAGGCGGTCACCGTCTCCAGGGAACAGCCATCCGCGTCCTCGGCCGGGGTCTCGCAGTTTGGCCGCGCTATGACCCCCGGGTAGGGCTCCGCCGAAAACTCGGCGCCCGAGTCGGACAGCAGGTGGCTGTCGCAGATCTCAAAGAGGGAGGCCTCCGTCTCGGCGCGCCTCATGTCGTGCAGGAAACGACCGGCCGGGTCGACCCCCTGGCCGACAAAGTTCAGGTACTTCTTCATCTTGTTCACGTGCGCCCGCTCCGGGACGGTGGGCCCGCGGGTCTCCCGGTAGAGCCTGTCCACGTATTCGCGCACATCGCCGAGCGTCACCCTCGAGGGAGCGTGGCCGGAAAAGAGCTCCCGGCACTGCCTGAAGATCCAGGGATTGCGGATCGCGTGCCGGCCGATCATGACGCCCGCGCTGCCGGTGTCAGCCACCACCTGGCGCGCCTTCACGGCCGAGGTGACGTTGCCGTTGGCGAGGACGGGACAACGCGACCGGGCGACCGCACGCGCAATCTGGTCGTAGTGGACCTCGCTCCGGTACATCTCCCTGACCGTGCGCCCGTGCACGGTCAGGAGGTCTATCCGGTTCTCGTTCACGAGGTCCAGGATGCGCTCGAGGTTCGAGGAATCCTCAAAGCCGATCCGCATCTTGACCGTGAGGAGGCCCGGCACGGCGGCCCTCATCGCCAAGAGGATGGCCCCGATCCTGCCGGGATCGCGCAGGAGCCCGCCGCCCACGTTCTTCTTGTAGATCTTCGGAGCGGGACACCCGAGGTTCAGGTCGATCCCGGCGATCGGGTGGCGCGCGAGCGCCTCGGCCGTCCGCAGCATGTGGGCGATGTCCTCGCCGATCAGCTGCGCGAACACGGGCCGGCCGGTCGTGTTCTCGTCGATGCTCCGCAGGATGTGGCGCTCCGGGCGCGACTGCGCGTGCACCCGGAAGAACTCGGTGAAGAAATAGTCCGGGGCCCCGTAGTGCGCCACGACCCGCATGAACGCCAGGTCGGTCACGTCCTGCATGGGAGCGAGCGCTGTTAGGGGCTGGCCCTGGGCCAGGGCTCTCGGCAGTGCGTCGGCCACGGTCAGGCGAGCTCCGGCCCGGGATCGTCCTGCTGCTTCCGCCACTGCTCGAGAATATCGGTCCTATCCTCGACGGCGTCGAACACGGCGCGCGCCACGTAGATCGGGCGCTTCTGCTGGAGCGAGAGGACGATCGAGTCGCTCGGACGCGCGTCGATTTCCACGATTTTAGTCCCGAGCTCGTTCTCCATCGTGAGGAGCACCCTTGCGAAGAAGGTCTGGTCGTGCGCATCGTTGATGACGACCCGCTCAAGGCGCGTTCCAAGGCCGACAAGGATGCTCCCGATCAGGTCATGGGTGAGGGGCCGGTCCTTCTTCACCCCGTCCAGGGTCATCTGGATCGCGTTCCCCACGAAATGGTCCACGTAGATCACGAAGATCTTCTCTTCGTTGCCAAGGAACACGGCGCAGCCATTGGGGGTGGGCACCACGCCCTTCACGTTGACGGCTACAACATCGTTTTGCATGGGTTTGAGCGCGCCTAGGTCGGCAGCGGGCAAGGTTGAGAGTCGGCGGGACAAAGGGCAAGCGGGCGGCGGCCATTAATTTGGAACCCGGCTGGCCCCGGTTGGCCGCACATACCGGTTGTAATCCGGTCTTCTTCCCCAAGACAATGGACCCGCTCGATGATCACCAGGAACTCCTGTCACGGAGCGTCTTACCCGCAGGCGCACAGGCTCGCGTTGCCGGGCAAAAGGGGGGTCGGGCTCGCGCGCGCCACGGTTTTCTTTGTTCTGGCGCTTGGCCTGCCCGCCTCGCGCTCGATCGCCGGCGAATGGCTCAGGCCGACGGGCGAAGGCGGGGCGTTTGCCCTTGTCGGGCAGAAGGACGCCGCTCCCATCTGGGTCGATTCGCCCGGGCTCCCCGGGGTCCTGCGCGCGGCGCGTGACCTGGGCGACGACGTGCAGCGTGTCTCGGGACAGGCGCCGCCTGTCGGCACGGAGCGACCGGCGGCGCGGCGCGTCGTCCTCATCGGCACCGTGGGGAGAAGCGCCGCGATCGATGGCCTCGTGCGCGCGGGCAAGCTCGACGTGACCCCGATCGAGGGCCGGTGGGAGGCCTTCCTGGTCCAGGTGGTGCCCAGGCCGCTGCCGGGGATCGACGAGGCCCTGGTCATAGCGGGCAGCGACAAGCGGGGGACGATCTACGGGACCTATGAGCTGTCCGCGAGGATCGGGGTCTCGCCCTGGTACTGGTGGGCGGATGTCCCCGTCCCGCACCACGAGGAGCTGCTCGTTGCGCCGGGCCGCTTTGTCGAGACCGGGCCGGCGGTAAAATACCGCGGGATATTCCTGAACGACGAGGCGCCGGCCTTAAGCGGGTGGGCCCAAGGGAAGTTCGGCGGCTTTAACCACCTCTTTTATGAGAGGATATTTGAGCTCCTGCTTCGCCTGCGGGCGAACACGCTCTGGCCCGCCATGTGGGGGAGCGCCTTCAACGAGGACGATCCCTTGGACGCGAAGGAGGCGGACGACTACGGGATCGTGATGGGCACCTCCCACCACGAGCCGATGCTCCGGGCGCAGCAGGAGTGGAAGCGACACGGTTCGGGTCCATGGGACTATGCCGCGAACGGCCCGGAGCTCCGGGAGTTCTGGACGGAGGGGGTCAGGCGCAACCGGGCCTTCGAGAGCCTCTATACGGTCGGGATGCGCGGGGACGGCGACCTGCCGATGTCGGAGTCGAGCAATGTGGCGCTCCTCGAGCGCATTGTGGCTGACCAGCGCTCGATCCTTGCGAAGGAGGTCAATCCGGACCTGGGCAAGGTCCCGCAGGTCTGGGCCCTCTACAAGGAGGTCCAGGACTACTACGAGCGGGGCATGCGTGTTCCCGACGACGTGACGCTCCTGTGGTGCGATGACAACTGGGGGAACCTCCGGCGGCTGCCGACCCCGCAGGAGCGGACCCGCGCGGGGGGCGCCGGCATCTATTACCACCTGGACTACGTGGGTGCCCCCCGGAACTACAAGTGGCTCGACACGGTCCCGATCACAAAGGTCTGGGAGCAGATGCACCTGGCGGCGGAAAACGGCGCCGACAGGCTATGGATCGTGAACGTCGGGAGCTTCAAGGAGAAGGAGTTCCCGATGGAGTTCTTCCTGCGGTATGCGTGGGACCCGCGAGCGATCCCCTACGAGGGCCTGGGCGACTACACGCGGCAATGGGCCGAGCGGGCGTTTGGCCCGCTGCAGGCGGGGCGGATTGCGGCGATCCTCGAGGCCTACGCTAAATTCAACTACCGCCGGAAGCCCGAGCTCCTGGACGCCGACACATTCAGCCTCGTCAACTACGGGGAGAGCGAGGCCGTGGTCCAGGGATGGGAAGGGCTCGTTGCCGAAGCGGAGGCCGTGCAGGCGAGCCTTCCGCCGGAGGCACGTGACGCGTTCTACGAGCTCGTGCTCCACCCGGTGAAGGCGAGCGCCAACCTGAACGAGCTCTACCGCAGCGTGGGGCTGAACCGGCTCCATGCCCAGCAGGGGAGGGCGGCGGCCAACACGGAGGCCGAGGGGGCGCGCGCGCTTTTCAAGGAGGACGCCGAGCTCACCCGGCGCTGGGACAACGACCTGGCCGGGGGCAAGTGGAGGCATTTCATGGACCAGACCCACATCGGCTACACGTCCTGGCAGCAGCCGGACACAAACGTGATGCCCGCGGTCTCCGAGGTCCAGGTACCCCGGAATGACGCCCTGCCCGCCGTCGCAATCGAGGGATGCACCGAGGCGTGGCCGTTCGGCGCGGACGGCGCCCCGGGACCGCGGCTGCGGACGATCAGCCCCTACGATCCGGCGCCCCACGCTATCGAAGTGTTCAACCGGGGAGGGACGCCCTTTGCCTTCACGACCGAGATGGACCAGCCGTGGCTCGACGTCGAACCCCGTGAGGGGAAAGCGGCCGACTTGGTCCGGGTCCGTTTGGATGTGCGCTGGGACCGAGTGCCCCGGGGCGCCAGCACGGCCACGATAACGATGAGGAACCCCGTGGGAGGAAAGACTGTGAGGATCACGGTTCCTGTCTTTGGCCCGGGTCCCCTGACCGGCTGCAAAGGGGGCACCTTTGTGGAGGGCGACGGGTATGTCTCGGTGGAGGCCGAACACTTCTCCGGGTCTCAGGGCTCGGGAGCGGTCCAGTGGAAGGTGCTTCCGGACTTTGGCCGTACGCTTTCCGGTGTGACCACATTCCCGGTGACGGCCGCCAGCCAGGTTCCCCCGGGAAGCGGCCCGCGCCTGGACTATAACCTTTACCTTTTCGGGGCCGGCGAGGCCGAGATCGACGTCATCACGGCCCCGACCCTGGCCTACGCCCCGGGAAGGGGCCTCCGCTACGCCGTCGCTCTCGACGATGAAGCTCCGCAGGTCGTCGACCTTGCGGTTGCAAGCGGGGTTCCCGGGCCCTGGGAGCGGATGGTGGCCGACGCTGCGCACCATTCGATTTCAAGGCACCGTATCGGGTCCGCCGGGGCGCACGTCCTGAAGGTGTGGGGAGTGGACCCCGGGGTCGTCCTTGAAAAGATCGTTGTCAACACGGGCGGCCTAAGGCCGAGTTACCTCGGTCCCCCCGAAAGCGTCCTGTTCCAAGGGCTGATGCCTTGAGCCCCCCCTCCCCACTTAAATCCCTGGCTGCCCTTCTCGGGCTCGCCACGGCCGCCGCCTTCGGTCTCCCCCCGAACCTTCCCGCCGGCTACCCGAAGGCGCAGTACGACGAGGACAAGGTGCCGTCGTTCGTCCTGCCAGATCCCCTGGTCGCCGTCTCGGGGGAGCCCGTCACGGGCGCCGAGGCGTGGAATGCCCGCCGCAGGGAGATCCTCTCCCTCTTTGAGCACTCGGTCTACGGGATCACGCCGTTTGGGAGACCTGCCGAGATGACATGGACCACGGAGACGCTGGGCGGCCCGGCGAACGGGGGAAACTACCTGAGGGAAGAGGTGACCCTGATGTTCAACGGCAGGCCTGACGGGCCCACGATGCGCTTGAGGGTCTTCCTTCCCCTGGACGGGTTCGGCCCGGTCCCGCTCTTTCTCATGGCTGGAACGGGACTCATGCCCGGCGGCCGCGGACCGGCGGATCCTGCGGCGGCGGCATTCCTGACGGCGCGGGGCTACGGCGTTGCGACCTGCGACCTGGGCATGGTCGATCCGGACCGGCGCGACGGCTATCCCCAGGGCATCCGGGCCTACTATGCCGGTCTCCAGGGAAAGCCGCCGGGGCCCGACTCCTGGGGCACGATCGGGTCCTGGGCCTGGGCGATGAGCCGTGCCATGGACTACCTGGAAACCGATACCGAGGTGGACTCCGCGCGGGTCGCCGTGATCGGCGTTTCCCGCTACGGGAAGGTTGCGATGTGGGCGGGTGCCCAGGACGAGCGTTTCGCCATGGTGGTGTCGAGCGTCTCGGGCTGCTGCGGCGCCACCCTTGTCCGCCG
>Ga0302319_10015667_pt1 | contig 14035 bp, 10 predicted proteins | sample Bog_T0_2_FD_203319 | JGI IMG/M metagenome (GOLD analysis project Ga0302319, IMG submission 203319) | Peat permafrost microbial communities from Stordalen Mire near Abisko, Sweden - Bog_T0_2 | ecosystem: Environmental > Terrestrial > Soil > Wetlands > Peat | place: Sweden: Abisko, Stordalen Mire... | reverse complement strand
ACTGGTCTCCTGCACGGCGCGAAACCGCTCATCGCTGATGCGTAGCTGTCGCGCCGCCTCGATCCGCAGGCGCGACAGCGCGAGCGCGCCCGCGACCCGGGCGAGCAATTCGCGAGCGGAGAAGGGTTTCACGACGTAGTCATCGGCACCTGCATCGAGCCCCTCGACCGTCGCCTCCTGGCCCGCCCGGGCGGACAGCAGAATGATCGGAATGCTTGCGAGGTCCGGGTCCGCGCGCAACGATCGCAGGACGCCGAAGCCGTCGAGTTTCGGCATCATCACGTCGGTCAAAACGAGATCGGGCCGGCTCGCGCGGGCGGCCGCGAGGGCCGCCTCGCCGTCCCCAACCGCCGTCACCTCGTAGTCCGCTTCCAAAAGCCGCCGCACATACTGGCGCATGTCGGCATTGTCATCCGCGAGCAGCACGCGCGATCGTGCCGCTACGGCATTGAGCGGAACACCCGGTGCATGGTCGGCCGACAGCAGGGCGCGGGGTACGCTGCGCTCCGCGTCGGGCTCGACGTCGGGCTCGACGCCGGGCACCGAGCCGACGGCATGCTCGAGGAAGCTGTGGAACCGCGCGGCCGAGGACGTTTTTCGATCCGCGCTCTCGACCAACCGACCCCCGACAACCCGGCTCTGGGGCAGATGCGCCGTGCCGAGCGGCACGCACACACGAAACGTCGTGCCGACCCCGGGTGCACTCTCCACGTGGACGGAGCCGCCGTGCAGCTTGACGAGCTCCTGCACCAGGGCGAGCCCGATGCCGGACCCTTCGTGGGTGCGGCCCGGCGAGCCTTCCACGCGGTGAAAGCGTTCGAACAGGTGCGGTAGCTCCTTCGCGGGAATGCCGACACCCGTATCGGATACCGCGAGAACGGCGTGCGGTCCTTCGGCAGCGAGCCGCACCCGGATGGTCCCTTGGAATGTGAATTTGAAGGCATTGGAGAGCAGATTGAGCACGATTTGTTCCCACATGTCGCGGTCCACGTGGACCGTGCGGTCGAGCGGGCAGTCAACCTCCAACCGCAGGCTCGCCCGCTCGATCGTGGCACGGAAATTGCCCGCCAATTCCTTCGTGAAGGCCGCGAGATCGACAGCCTCGAAGGAGGCCTCGACGCGTCCCGCCTCGATGCGCGCGAAATTCAACAACGAATTCACCAATTTCAACAAGCGCAGCGCGTTGCGATGCACGAGACGCAGCTGTTCGTGTGCATCGGGCGGCAACCGCGAATCAGCGAGCGCTTCCTCGAGCGGACTCAAAATAAGCGTGAGCGGGGTACGAAATTCGTGGCTTACGTTGGAAAAGAACACCGTCTTCGCCCGGTCGATTTCGGCGAGCGCCTCGGCGCGCGCCCGCTCGCTCTCATGCGCCTGCGCGTCGGCGATTGCCGCTGCAAATTGCGCTGCAACGAGCTGGAAGAAACTGCGATAGCCCTCGTCGAGCGCGCGGCGCGGCGAGATGCCCGCGAGCAGCAGCGCTACGGTCGCAGAGTGCCCCTGCTGGCGCACCGGGATCGCAAGCGCCTGGGTGATGCGATCCGGCCACAGCGGCGCGACGATGGCCGCTGCGCCCGCCGGAAGATCGATGAGTTTCATCGTGCCCTCGCGCACCGCGGCGGAAACAGGCCACGCTTCGGCGTCGGTTGACAGCAGGAACTGTGCCGGGCGCAGCGCTTCGGGGAGCGCACCATGGAACGAAGCGAGGGTCGCGCGCTGCGCCGTCTCGCCCAGTTCGGTCTCGCCCAGTTCGGTCTCGCCGAGCATGTAAACGCAGATGAACGGCACATCGAGTGGGTCTGCCGCGAGGACGCCGACCAACGAATCGCAGACTTCCCTGACGGATCTGGCGCCGCTCGAATGCGCCGCAAGATTGCGCAGGGTGCCCAGGCGGCGCTCCCCGATGACTCGTTCCGTCACTTCGGTGACCACACAGAGCATCCCGGAAATGCGGCTGTCATCGTCGTAGACGGGACTGTACGAAAACGTGTGATAGGTTTCCTCGGTGAAACCGCTGCGCTCCAGAAAAAGCAGCAAACCCTCGTCCCAGGTCGCCTGCCCCTGGGCGAGCACCTGCTCGATACGTGGACCTATGTCAGGCCAGATCTCTTGCCACACCTTGTCGGAGCGCGCCCCGAGAACCCAGTCGCGCTTGATGCCGACGGTCGGCAGATAGGCGTCGTTGCAAAAGAACGTGAGCTCGGGACCCCACAGCATCCACATCGCATAGCGCGAATCGAGCATCACGCGCACGATGGTTTTCAGGGACTGCGGCCAGAATGCCGCGGGGCCGAGAGGCGTGCGGCTCCAGTCAAACGCCCGCATGCGCATTCCCGCTTCGCCACCGCCGTGGAGAAATTCGAGATTGCCGGTCCGCATCGGTGTCCGATTGAAATCCGCTGGATGCGCCACGCTGGGTGTCCACGACCACCTGGTCGACGTTTCGCGATAATCTAGCCGAATTTGCTGCGATTTTGTGCAGCAATATAGGCTAGGAGTCTTCCTACAGCCCCAGCGCACTGACTCTGACGAGCGCCGCGCCTTGGATTCACCGTATCGAATCGATCAGCGTCCGGTGCGTCCACAGGAAGTCATCGACCGCGTCCGAAAAGCCATCGCAATCCGCTTCCGTCGTGGGCAGCGACAGCGCGACATACCCGCGACGCCCGAAATAATAACCGCGCTCCAGCATGTCGAGATGGAATAGCGCTTCCAATTGCCGCTGCGCGTCGCTTTCGTCGCCGCTTGCACGGGATTGTGCGCGATCGGCCGGACCGTTGCCGAAGCGAAGGCCGACCAACGAACCCCGCCCGGTTGCCTCAAAGCGCGCAGCGCGTGCGTGCGCCATGTGGTTCAGCCGGTCGCGCAGCCGATCGCCGAGCGCGTTGATGCGGTTGGCCGCTGCCGGCGTGAAGACCTGCGTCAGTCCAGCAAGGCCCGCCGCCATCGACAGTACATTGTTGTTGAAGGTGCCGGCGTGGTTGAGCGAGTCCGGCCGCGCTGGATCGAATCGTTCCATGATGACACGCCGGCCGCCGAAGGCACCGAACGGGGCGCCTCCGCCGAGGTATTTGCCGAGTGTGGTGAGATCGGGCGCGATGCCGAGCAGGCCCTGGACGCCGGCGGGTCCGAGCCGCGATGTCATCACTTCGTCGAACACGAGGATGATGTCGTGTGCCGAGCATTCCGCGCGCAGCATGGTGAGAAATTCGGCCGTGCCCGCAATGCACCTGCCGCCGAGCATCGGCTCGACGATCACGGCGCCGAGCGTGCGCGCATGGGCTCGCAGCAGGGCGCGCGTGGCTTCAATTTCGTTGTATTCACCGATCAACCAATCGAACGGCACGTTCAGCTGCGATCCCCCGTGACGGAACTGGAAGACTCCGCCGTGGTAGGCGCCATCGAATGCCATCACCCGCGGACGGCCGGGCCGAAGCGCCCGCGCGGTCGAGAGGGCGAGCAGATTCGCCTCGGTGCCGGAGTTCGTGAAGCGCACGAGATCCATGGACGCGAAGCGCGCCCGAATGGCCTCGGCGAGGCGGGCTTCATACAGATTCGGGCCGCCGAGCGCGAGTCCGGCATCGAGCGCCGCCCGCACGGCGGCGTGCACGATCGGGTCGGAGTGTCCATACAGTCCCGCGGAATATTCCCCGAGCAGGTCGAGATACTCGAGGCCATCGACATCGGTGAGCCGATTGCCCTTGCCGCCGGCCCAGGTCAGGGGAAAAGGGCTGTAGTGAAGAACGGTGCGGGTATTGCCGCCCGGCATGTGGGCGGCTGCGTAGGCGTGACGGCTGGCACTGTTCGGGTGGCGCGCCCGGTATCGTTTCTCGGCATTCGCCAACGCGTTGGCGAGGTCTGCGATGCGGGCGGGGGATGGTTGTCTCGTGTCCATGGAACCTCGCTCCGTCCAAAGGTCGGACGCAAATGAGCGTGTGTAAGGATTGACTGATTGTATCTGTGGGCGACTCCCGACAGGGAAACCGCTGCATGGAGTGTACTTTTCTCTCTCCGCCAATTCATCAACACGAGCACCGTCCTGCTTGCGCCACGGCATCCCCCTCCCTGACCCGCGGATACCGGACGATGATTCAATCTTGGCCTGCCTCGTCACGGCAACCGGCCGCAAGGACCGGGTTGCCTTCTCGAAGCTTTACCGCTGCATCGCCTCGAAGATCTATGGTGTTGCCTATTCGATCCTGGCATCGAGGCAGGATGCCGAGGAGGCGGTGGCCGACACCTTCATGCATGTCTGGAGCAGGGCACATCAATACGACCGTCGACGCGGCCCGGTGCTCGCCTGGATCACCATCATCACCCGCAGCAATGCCATCGATCGCCTGCGCCGGCGGCGGCCGCACCTGTCGTTGAGCGACCAGCGATGGCAGGGTTGGCTCGAGTCGCGCTGCGACGAGTTCCTCGATCCGGATGCGGCGGTGTCGCGCGCCGAAGACCATCGATCAGTCGGCGCGGCGCTGGCTTCGCTGCCCCCGCTGCGGCGCAAACTGGTCGATCTTGCATTCTTTGAAGGACTCTCGCATGCCGAGATGTCTGAGGTACTGGACATGCCCTGCGGAACCGTCAAGTCGCACATCCGCCGTGCCTTGATCGCCATGCGCGTCGGCATGAAGCAGTCCGATACGGCCGGTCATGGCCCCCGCCACCACCGCCGGTGAGCGCGCTGGGTTTCTGGCGGTTCGCCGCCGGATGTCCTACTCTTCAAACCCATGCATTTCGAAACCCTCCACGTTGCCATCGCCGCCGGCGTGGTCACGGTCGAACTCAACCGGCCGGACAAGGCGAATGCTCTCAACCACGCCATGTGGCAGGACATCCGTTCGGTCTTCCGATGGGTGGACGAAACTGCGGCGGCGCGAGTCGCGGTGATCAGCGGCCGCGGCACGCATTTCACCTCTGGCATCGATCTGAGCATGCTCGGTGGATTGGCAACCCGGAACCCGCAGGAATGTGCGGGGCGGACGCGGGAAAGTCTTCGCCGGCAGATTCTCGATTTGCAAGATACGCTGACCAGCATCGAACGCTGCCGCAAGCCGGTGATCGCGGCCATCCATGGAGCCTGCATCGGCGGCGGCATCGATCTGATCACGTGCTGCGACATGCGTTATGCGGATGCGCAGGCATACTTCTCGGTGAAGGAGATCGACATGGGCATGGCCGCCGACGTCGGCACGCTGCAGCGCTTGCCGAAACTGGTACCGGACGGCATTGCGCGCGAGCTCACCTATACCGGCCGCCGGTTCGGCGCCGCGGAGGCGAAGGAAATCGGCCTGCTCAATCGCGTGTATGAATCGGACGAAAGCCTGCGCGCGGGTGTCGCGGAAATCGCCGCGACCATCGCCGGGAAGTCGCCGCTGGCCGTCCGCGGCAGCAAGGAGATGATTCTCTACTCGCGCGACCATTCTGTGGCCGATGGATTGAACTACGTGGCCACGTGGAATGCGGCGCTGCTCATGTCGGAGGACCTGAAAGAGGCCGTGGATGCGGCCCTCGAGAAGCGGCCCGCCCGATTCCTCGATTGACTGAGTAAGTTCCGTTACTCAGTCAGGCTCCTAGTCGCGGCCGTGCCGATCTGCGCTAGAATCGCGCATACTGGACAGGAGGTTGGCATGCCCCAGTATGAAAAGACGCGGGAAGCTGTCGAGAAGCTCACCCCGGAACAATATCGCGTGACGCAACAAAGCGGCACGGAGCGGCCCGGTACCGGCGAATATGTCAAAAACAAGGCGCCGGGTATCTATGTCGACGTGGTGTCGGGTGAGCCGCTGTTCGCCTCGTCCGACAAATACGATTCGGGGTGCGGCTGGCCGAGCTTCACGAAGCCGATCGAGCCTGCGAACGTCACCGAGCGGCGGGACGGCAGTCACGGTATGGTTCGGATCGAAGTGCGCTCGGCGCACGGCGACAGCCATTTGGGGCACGTCTTTCCCGACGGCCCGGCGGACCGCGGTGGTCTGCGCTACTGCATCAACTCGGCCTCGCTCCGGTTCATCCACCGCGACGACATGGAAGCCGCGGGCTACGGGGCTTACTTGAATCAAGTGGAGGACGTCCGATGAAACATGAACGAGCGGTTTTTGCCGGTGGCTGCTTCTGGGGCATGCAGGACCTCATTCGCCGCCACCGCGGCGTCGTTTCGACGCGGGTCGGCTACACCGGCGGTGATGTACCCAACGCGACCTACCGCAACCACGGCACCCATGCCGAAGCGATCGAGATCATCTTTGACCCGTCCAAGGTGAGTTACCGGGAGCTTCTCGAATTCTTCTTCCAGATCCACGATCCGAGCACACGGGACCGCCAGGGCAACGACCGCGGGACCAGCTATCGATCCGCTGTCTACTACACCAGCGACGAGCAGCGGCGGATCACCGAAGACACGATTGCCGATGTGGATGCGTCCGGTTTATGGCCGGGCAGAGTCGTGACAGAAGTGGCGCCGGCCGCTGCATTTTGGGAGGCCGAACCCGAGCATCAGGATTATCTCGAGCGCTACCCGGGCGGCTATACCTGTCATTTCCCGCGCCCGAACTGGAAGTTGCCCGCAAGGGCGGCTGCCGCAAGCGGCGGCAGGCGATAGGCCGGTCAGGCAACGAGACAGTTCGCGCGCAGCGAACGCCAGCGCGAACGGAAAGCTGCTAGCGCGACGTGAGCTTGTCCATATCCGCCTGCATCCGTTGCTTGTATTCGTCCGACCAATGCGCTCCCGGCTTGGATTTCGCCGGGGGAGGCGGCGGCGGCGGCGCTTTGCGTTCCTCCGGCGCTTTACGGGCGGCAACCTTGAGCTTCAGAGTGGCACGCGGTGAGGTGGTTTCAGGGCGCGGGTTCGAATCGTTCATGCAATGTATGAGACACCGACTGGTGGGGAAGAAATGATTGTGCCGGAGTCAAATGACGTTCCGGCCGACGATAATGGCGAGGAGTGATGATCAATCACGATTGGGCGCGTAGTTTACCGAAAAACATGAACTCTATCCATTGTCTAGATCTCAACCTCGTCTGGGCGCTCACCTCGGGATAACTTCAACGTAATCAAGCGCAATCCGCGGCCCGTGGCGCTACCACCGATAGGCAAACGAAACCACGAAGCTACGCGGTGTCCGATCGCGCGCGATCGGACTGTGCGCGGCACTTCCCAAGATGCGGTTGGCGGCGAGGTCGGCGTTGATGAGCCAATGCGTGGCGATGAAACGGGTGGCCGTGAAGCCGAAACCCGCGGCCTCGAGGCCGCCGTGCGCCGCATAATCCGGATAGCCGGATGCAAGTGCCTGGCTCGGACTGACGCCAAACAGAGTCTGCGTGTACAGTCGATCGGCGAGGGTGACCGAGGGTCCCGCGAACATGATGAATCGCTCCGAGCTTCCCGGCAGGGGCATATACGCCCCGATATCCCCCACGGCCCCATTGGCGCCGCCGGCAAACTGGCGCACGTCGCCGCGGATCACCAGTGGAAATTCTTTGGATAACACGTAGGATCCGAACAGTTTTCCAACCGGGGCGGATGACACGTCGCCGAGGCCCTTCAGGTGGCCTAGATCGTCGCGGGCCGGCCGGCCGAGGTCGTACCCGATGGCAACGCCCACCCGGTAATGATCGCCGCGCAGAAAATTCCATCCGATACCCTCTCCCACGGAGAGAAACGCGATGTCCTTGTAGCGTACGTCGATCACCGGACCGCCAATGTCTCGGAACCTGCCCGAACCCTCATAAAGCGGTCTGCGTTCGAACGCCGCCCCCGTTTCGATCTGCCATAGCGGCGTGTTTGGAATGAAGAGCTTGTACAGCGCGATGCCGCCCGAGTATTGCCATTCCTGCAGTGGGGACGGAGTTTGGGCGAGCGCCTGCCGCGACGCAAATGCGAGGAACAGCATTGCGAGCGCAATCCCCCTCAAAATGCACGTGCGTCGGTCAACCTGTTCAAGCCGGGAACTCAGCATCTCGAGGTGATGCTACCGCATTGTCGCGCCGCCGGGTGCGCCTCGCAGGATAGGACTCCGCCTACGCCCGGACTTCATCCAAAGGTGTTTCCCAAGCATCACGAGCGTCGATTTTGGCACGATCGTCAGCGAACCAGATCCCGCTGCCGAAAGGCGCGCGGCGACATGCGTCTGCGCCGGGTGAAGAACCGCGAGAAATAAGCCGGATCTTCGAAGCCGAGATAATATCCGATCTGTGCGATCGACATGGTCGTGTATCGCAGCTGCCTTTCCGCTTCGATCAACCGGCGCCGGTGAATGAGCGCGAGAGGACATTCACCGGCGACGGCCAGGCAGGCGCGACGCAGCCGCGACCCGGTGACACCGAGTTCCCGCGCATAATCCGCGAGTGCGACACCGTGGCGGTAGCGTGATTCGATGGATTCGCGGAAATGGGCGACGATCTCCCGATCGCGCGCGGCGGGTCCGGCATTCGCCGTCTCCGGCTGCTCTGCGAGGCGCAAAACATTTGCAAGCAGGGCGCTCAATAATCCGTGCATTGCCATATCGCGGCCCGGGGCCGAGCGGGAAAACTCCCGCAACAAAAGACCGCCGAGCCGTTTGATGTCCGTGGCATTGAAGGCGGCCGGCGACACTTCCACGGCGCGCGCCTGTTCCAGGCAGCGGATCCGTCCGCCGCCGGGGGCGGCCAATTGATACGCCAGCCGGCCGATGAACGATATCACAAGACCTTGCGTGTCCCTCTCGAACTCGAAACCATGGACGATGCCCGCAGGCACGATCAACACGCAAGGCGCCGTGACCGACCGGCGGCGATCGTCGAGTTGCAAGTCGATGCTGCCACGGAAGATCACGAAGATCTGATGGAGCTCTCGATGACGATGCGCGCCGATCCGCCAGTCATGCAGCGTGCTGCGGGCGGCGATCGTCTCGATGTGGACGGTTTGCTCATCCGGCGCAGCCGGCGGTTCACCGTAGAGAAAGTAAGCCGGAATCGAGGTGACTGCCCTGTTCATGCCGGAAAAGTACAAGTTTTCGGCAAGACCGTCCATTGAGACTTCAGGGGCGGCCCCCGAACATGGTGCGCGTGCAAAGAACCCAGGTGGCCATCATCGGTGCAGGACCCTCCGGTCTCCTGTTGGCACAATTGCTGCTTCTTCACGGGATCGATTCGTTCGTCGTGGAGTCGCGCTCCCGGGGGTATGTCGAGGCGCGGATTCGCGCGGGCCTTCTGGAGCCGGGTACGGTTGCACTGTTGGAGGAGGCGGGGATCGCCGCGCGGCTGCACGCGGAAGGGCTCATCCACGGGGGATTTGAACTGGCCTTCGACGGTCGGACGCAAAGGATCGACCTCGACCAATTGACCGGCTCACGAGTCACGGTCTACGGGCAAACGGAAATCCAGAGGGATCTGGGCGAGGCCAGGCAGGCGAGCGGTTGGCCGGTGGTCTACGAGGCGGCCGAGGTCGCGATCGAGGATTTCGACGGCAAGCAGCCACGCATCAGCTACTTGCGGGACGGTCAACGGCAGGTCATCGAGTGCGACTTCATCGCGGGCTGCGATGGCTATCACGGCATCAGCCGCCGCAGCGTGCCGCCGGACAGAATCCGGCTGCATGAGCGCACGTATCCATTCGGCTGGTTGGGCGTACTCGCCGACGTGCCGCCGGTGCGGCACGAATTGATCTACGCGAATCATTCGCGCGGCTTCGCCCTCTGCAGCATGCGCTCCGCGACCCGCAGCCGCTATTACATTCAATGCCCTGCGGCGGAGCGGGCGGCGGATTGGTCCGATGCGCAATTTTGGGATGAATTGCGCGCCCGTCTGCCGGACGGCGTCGCCGCGGACCTGGTTACGGGTCCTGCCATCGAGAAAAGCGTCGCCGCGCTGCGCAGTTTCGTTGCCGAACCGATGCGATTCGGCCGCTTGTTTCTCGTCGGCGACGCGGCACACATCGTGCCGCCCACCGGCGCCAAGGGTCTGAATCTCGCCGCCGCCGACGTGAGGGTGCTTCACCGCGCACTGGTGGAGTTCTATCGGGCGGGCAGCGAGCGGCTGCTCGACGAGTATTCGGCGCGCGCATTGCGGCGGGTGTGGAAGGCGACCCGCTTTTCCTGGTGGTTCAGCATGCTCATGCACAAGTCATCCGAGGATCCGTTCGCGCGGCAGCTCCAGCTGGCGGAGCTCGCCTACCTCGGCCAGTCCCAGGCCGCACGCACGTGTCTCGCGGAGAACTACGTCGGACTGCCGTTTGAGGACACCTGACGGCGGGTACCTTGGAAGGAGGTGGTCTACCAGCAGCGCCGGTATTTACAGAATCGATGAAAAACTCTAAAATTAAAAAAAATCGATAAATAGCCGGACAAAAGTAAGCGAGGGGAGGTTGGACCATGGGCGCACTGGCATTGCGGGGGGCTGTGTTGGGCACGAGTTGCGTGCTCGCGGGCGCTGTCTTTCCGATCGCGGCAATTTCAGCCGAATCTTCCGAGTCGTCGCTCACCGAGATCGTCGTCACGGCAGAGCGACGCGAGGAAAGTCTGCAGAAGACGGCGCTGGCGCTGGAAGTCGTGTCACCCCAGGCGCTCGCCGATGCCGGCGTGATGCAGGTGCGGGACCTCGGCGCGGTGGTTCCGGGCCTCATCGTCGGCCAGGGCGGTGCCGCCACGCAGATCTATATCCGCGGCGTCGGCGATTTCGGGTCGACGCCCATCACCAATCCGGCCGTGGCGTTCAATCTCGACGGGGTGTACGTGGCCCGCACCCAGGCAGTGGAAGGCAATCTCTTCGACATCGCGCGGGTCGAGGTTCTGAAGGGCCCGCAGGGAACCTTATACGGCCGCAATGCCAGCGGCGGTGCCATCAACGTGATCACCAACCAGCCTTCTCTCGCGGGCTTCGGCGGCTATGGCGAGATCGAGGCGGGCAATTTCGGCGAGGTGATGGTCGACGGCGCGCTCAACCTACCTTTGAGTTCCGAGGTCGCCCTCCGGGCGTCGATTCAAGACATTAGCCGTCGGGGATACCTCAGCGAGGGCGGCGACGATGACCATCATCAAAGCGGCCGGCTCCAGGCCTTGTGGAAGACCGAGACGGTCTCGGTGCTGGCCGGTGTCGACTACACGCATGTGGGCGGTCACGGTCCCGACTACGTGGCGTTGTCGCCGGCGTCGCGCAACAATGCCTCGCCTTGGACGGAGACCACGGACCCGATCGTTGCGCCTTATTTCTTCGCGGCCGTCGCCGCCCAAGGCGCCTGCCTGCCCGGCGGCTTCTTTCCCACCGTCGTCAATCCCGGCAAATGCCCCACGGTCGCGCCCTATCCGTCGCCGCCGTTCCCGCCCGGCACGCTCGGGCCGTACACCGCCGCATTCAGCTTTCCAGGCGTCGGCACGCAGATCGACAACGCCTTCTGGAAGGTGCACGCCGACATCAGTGCGGATCTCGGCTTTGCGAAATTGACGGTGATCCCGGCCTATCAATCGGCGGCGATGGGTTATAACAGCACGCCGGCCGGCCTCGCCTATAAGGATTCGCCCGACGATTCGAAGGCCGAGTCCCTCGAAGCGCGGCTGTCCAACGCGAGCGGTCCGGTGAGCTGGGTCGCGGGTCTCTACTACTTCCACCAGAACCAGGATTCCTCGGAGTTCATCGAGGGTGGGCTGGTTCAGAACAACAATGCCGTGACCAACCAGTCGACACGCAGCGAGGCCGGCTTCGGCGAATTGACCTTCAGCGTGACGGACGAGACGCGTCTCATCGCCGGCGCGCGCTACACCGCGGACCGCCGCACCATCGACGGGTCGGTGTTTGCCGAGCCGCCGAGCGTCGCGTTCCTGCCGACCAGTCCGGCGAACATCGCTTGCTTTGGCGGCCTGCCGAATCCCTGCCTGCTCGAGAACTACGCCGGCGAGAGAACGTTCAGCAAATTCACCTGGAAGGCCGGCATCGAACAGGACCTCACCCCGCAGAACCTGCTGTTCGCCACCGTGAGCACCGGCTTCAAGGCGGGCGGCTTCGACCAGAGCGCGGGCTTCACCCCGGGCAGCCACGAGGCCCTGTCGTACAATCCGGAGAACCTCACCGCATTCGAACTCGGTTCGCGCAACCGCTTCCTCGACAACCGGCTGCAGTTCAATGCCGAGGCGTTCTACTGGAAATACAAGGATCATCAAGAGCCGCGGCTCACCGAGGACGGTCTCGGCGTGCTGTCCTTCGACTATGAGAACGCGGGCAATGCCACGCTCTACGGACTGGATCTCGATCTCGTCGCCAAGCCCACCGACGCGGACACCGTGCGCGCAACAGTCGAATACCTGCACTCGGTGTACGACAGCTTTGCGTACGACGTGCCGGCCAACACCACCGGGGCGCCTTTCGCGCGCGGCGCCGGCAACGGCTTCACGAGCTTGAACCCCCTGTCGCCGAACACGATCTCGACCACGTGCGCCGTCACGCCCATCACCACGGGAACGCTGGCGGGCGGCGAGCACGTGGACTGCTCCGGCAACCCGCTCACGCATGCGCCGCGCTGGTCGGGTTCGGCGGGCTACGATCACCGCTTTGGGCTGCCGAACGGCTACAGCCTCACCGCCGCCATCGATGCGCAGTTCGCGAGCAGCCGCTGGCTCGCCACCGACTTCCTGCCCTCGGAGCTCGCGCCGAGCTACGTCACGGAGGATGCGTTTCTCACGCTGGCGGCGCACGCCGATGTGTGGCAGCTGCAGCTGTTCGGACGCAATCTCTCGAATCGCGCGATTTACACCGGCGCCTACGAGGGCCCGTTGGCCGGCTATATCGGCGCGAACATTGCGGCGCCGCGCACCTATGGCGCACGGTTCAGGGTGAATTTTTAGGCGCGAGCGGGTCGACCCGCTCGGTCGACCCAGTCGGTCCACCAGGGATCAGGAATCCGGCCGCAGCGACAGCTCGAGCGTCGAGGGCTCCTCGGCGCCGAAGAACAAGGTGTTGCGCGAGCGGTATGGGACCGGATCCCAATAAAACATGTCGAAACCCTCCCCGGCCGCCGTGGAAAGCAGCTCCGGTCGCGAGCCGATCTCGAGTTCGAGACGGTGTCCAACGCGAAATAGATTGGCGATGGGATTCAGGCTGAACCGGACCTCGGTGGGTTCGCCCGGCACGAGCTGCAGGGCCGCCTCGCTGCGGTGATCGTGCACGATCTCGGTGGGGTTGGAGCGTGCGGCGTCGATGCTACGGTGTGAGGCCAGCAGCCAGCCGAAGGACAGCTTCGTACGCCGGCCGTTCGGCGCGATGTCGCAAAGCCGCACGATGAAATACGTATCGATGGCGGTGGCGGAAAAGCGCAGCCGTACGCTCACAGGCCCCACGATGTGGGCGTCGGCTTCGAAGGGCGGCGTCGCGAAGCGCAGCACTTGTGCCTCGAGGCGGTCGACTTCGGGGATCTTGAAGCTGGTGGAGGGCATGGCGAGATACGAGTGCGAGGCCGGCGGCGGCGGCGCGAGCGACAAAAGCTGCGTGTCGCGGGCCTCGGGTGCGCCGCGTGCGAGATACAGCGTGAGGGGCACCGCACCCGGGATCGGCCAGTCCTCGGCCGCCTCCCAGCGCTCCGCGCCGCGCAGCCAATAGCGCACGCGCGGCAGCCGCGCGTAGCCGTTGTCGATGCCCTTCAGGCGCCAGTCGTACCAAGCCACCAGTTCGCGTTGGTAGTTCGACCAGGGGAAGGTGTACTCGGGCGGCCCGAAAAACAGGCATTTCTCGGTTTTCAGGCGATGCCACAGCTCGAACGCGCCGAAGAAATGCAGATCCTGGGCGCCGAAATCGGTGGCGATGCATACCGGAATATCGATGGACTCCAGGCTCGAGCACGCCGACTTGCGCCGCCAGTAATCGTCGTCGTCGAAGACACGGTCGAACATGCGGCTGACATAGCCGCGCAGCGCCGCTTCCGGCGGCGGCTTTCTGCGCAGGAAGCCGCGCACCTGGCGCTCGGTCTTGGCCGGATCGCTCATTTCCTTGGCGAATCGCGGATGGTTCAGCACATGGCTCAAGGCATGGCGCAGGCCGGCGGGAATCATCGGCGGAACGATTTTCTCGAAGGCCG
>Ga0302319_10015664_pt1 | contig 14036 bp, 9 predicted proteins | sample Bog_T0_2_FD_203319 | JGI IMG/M metagenome (GOLD analysis project Ga0302319, IMG submission 203319) | Peat permafrost microbial communities from Stordalen Mire near Abisko, Sweden - Bog_T0_2 | ecosystem: Environmental > Terrestrial > Soil > Wetlands > Peat | place: Sweden: Abisko, Stordalen Mire... | reverse complement strand
CCTACTTCTTATCCAGCGCGTACTCCATGGCCCAGATAGCTCCCGGCCGCATGTACATGCTGGCGCGATAAAGCCCGCGAATATCGTAGGCCTCCGGCGTGCGGAAGAAGTAGCCCCGGTCGCGCCACACCACGTTGTTCACGCCCTTGGCCGTCGCAAAGCCCTGGTCCACCAGGCCCTCTGCAATCATGTGGCTTGCCACGCCAAAGGTCGTCCCGGTCCACACCTCGTCCATCTGGCCGTTGGTGTGCAGCGCGCCGCCTTCGGGGCCAACCCCGTTCACCGCGCCCATTTCGCCCCTGGCAAACTTGCGCACGTTCAGCTCATAGACCTTGCGCAGCGCCGACCGGCGCATCTCCTTCGGCACCAGGTCGCCCAGCCCTGTAAGGCTGGCGTACCACTGCCCTGCCAGCTGCTCGGCCATTACCGCATCGGTGTCCTGGCCTTTGACAGCGTAGCGAAAGTACTGCCCGGTCCACAGCTTCTTGATGTATGCGTGTGCCGCGCGCTCTTCCAGCGCATCGTAGGCATCGGCCGTGGCCGGCTCGCCCAGCTTCTCGGCCATGCGCGCCGTTGCCTTCAACGCGGCCAGGTACAGGCTGCCGGTGTAGGCGCTTTCGCCGGTTGCGATCCAGTCGTCGTAAGTTTGGTCCGGGAAGCCCCCGTTCTCAATCAGGCCATCGCCGTCGGTGTCGTACTGCTTCAGGTGCTCCATGGCCTGCTTCACGGCGGGCCAGCTGTAGCGCAAGAACGCCTCGTCCTTCTGGCCGGTCAGCGCGTAGTCGCGCCAGATCATCAGCACGTACTTCGAGTTCAGATCGCGCCAGTTGGAAACGTCCTGGTAGTTGTACTGGTTTGAATTCACGATGGGGTCTTCCTGCGGCGCGCCCAGGTCGTGCGGAGCCGCTCCGGGAGTCTTGCGTGTGAACTCGACCAGTTGATGATCGCGCGCGCTCAGCCATCCCCAAATGTAGCGCTGCGGGTTCGACTCGGGAATGGTATCGGTGTACTCGCGCATCTCCTGCTTGTCGATCTCCGGCCACCAGCGCAGCAGCGGGAACGACCCATAGAAGCGCACGTCCAGGCTGCCGTAGTAGGAGTAGTCAAAGCACTCCATGGAGCTGAAACTGTCTTCCTTCGCGCTGGGATGTTCGGGGTTGCCCAGTCCTTCGCGCTCGTGGCCCCACAGCGTGCCGCCATCGGCCAGAAAGTACAACTCGTTGAACAGTTCGCCGCGGTACCATTGCGGCTTTTTCTCATCCTCGGCGATGGGTTTCTGCCAAGCGTCAATCGTCTTGCTCCACTCCTCGTGGTGTTCCAGGGCCGTGCGGGCAATCTCCCAAGCGTGCGTGCCTTCCGTCCCGAAGAAGTGCGTGTAGTGGCGATTCCACTTGCGCCCGCCGCCAAATTGCACCACCGGCAAATCCCAGCTCAGGGCCATCGGAATCAGCCGCCGCTCGTGCGGTGCAAGCGTAAAACGAACGGCAATGGCCCCAGCCAGCGGGTCTCCGCTGGAAGCGACCGGCGACGCCAGGTTCGGCAGCCGGCCATCTTTTGAGAACGGCCTCCACACCTCCGATCCATCCCCCTCCACGGGATAGGTAGCCAGATAAGTCACCTCAGCTCCCGAACCCGGCATAGTGGCAATGGCAAACTGCCCGTCCCATTCCTCTGTCACCGGCCCCTGGCGCAAGCGATCGAAGACAATTCCCGTCGCATCGCCGGCGGCGGTCTTCTCCGTGACTACGCGGTTGATATCCTGCGCATTGAGCGCGCCATCGAACGCCCGCGACTGGTCGCGGAACCAGCCGACCATATTCGTCCATGAGAACAGGATGGACACGGTGAGTGGCTTGTTGGAAGGGTTCTCCGCTGTCCAACGGTAGACGGCGACCGGGTAGCTGGTCTCCTTGTAGTTGTTCGGCAGAATGGGCGAAAACTGCTCCACCGTCATCCTCACCGGCAACGCTTTTGTCCCGTACGCAAACCAACTCTTGGGGTAGAGCGCCGCATATTCCCCGTCGCCTGCCGGATAGTTCCAGTTCCACGCGCCCATGGTCCAGCCCTGCGGCTTGCCTACCGCCAGCGCCATCGAAACTGGCGTTCCACCGTCCTGCTGCGCAAAGACCGCAAACTGGTTGTTGGCCACGTCCTGGTACTTGTGGATGCCCGCCTTCACGTGCCAGCGCTCGAAGTGTCCGCGATAACTGCGTGAAAACGTCCCTGCGCCAAACCCGCCCACCGGCGCCCCCTGCCAGTACCCGTCGTCGATATTCTGTCCGCTCAGTTCGGGCTTGTGGCCGCCGGGATTTGCGGGTGGCGCTCCAATGGGAATCCGCCACGCCGCGGCAGGAATGGCGTTCTGGCCGGAAACAGCCGCTGCCGATGCCGAAATGAGCAGGAATGTATAGATAAAACGGAGGGTTTTCAAAATGGCGGGTCTCCAGTTTAGCGGCAAAAATCATCATACAGAGCGCGTTGCACCGCGGGCAAAGGCCACCCTCCCCCACCCGTTTCAGCGACGTCTTCCGTGGGAACTCCGGTCTTCAGCAGATGAACCAAATAGCTGCCGCGTTCGCTGCCAACCGCCGATAACACTAAGGTAACTTCGCGCTTCCGAATCGGTTACGATTGGGCTTGCATTCCCATGCCGCTCGTGTTAACCATTATGACAATACTCTTCTGATTGCTACCACGAAAGTAAACGGCGGCGGCAATCGGACTGGAAGTCTCTCGTGATGAAGATTGGCACCATCATCCGCGCGCACCGGCTGCAAAAGGGGCTCTCCCAGGGGGATATCGAGAAGAAGACCGGCCTGCTGCGCTGCTACCTTTCCCGCGTTGAAAACGGTCACACCGTGCCTTCGCTGGACACGCTCTCAAAGATCGCCCAGGCGCTGGACCTGCCCATCTCGCAGTTCTTCCAGGAAGACACAATGGGCAAGCAGTTCAACACCCAGAAGCTCTCTGACGATGAGCTGCGGTTCCTCACCCAGATTCGCCGCTACTCCTCCAACCTGAACGAGAGCGATCGCAAGCTGCTGCTCGCTATGGTCAAGAAGTTCGCTGCAACGGCAATCCGGTAACTAAATGTTATTGCCCAGGTGGAAGATCGGTTCCATGCCGTGCCCACCGGCCAGCAATGCCTGCTCCTCGCCCCGCTCCAGCGGCTTGTAATTCTGCGCAACATCCATGGCCAGCCGGAAATAACGCTCATCCCCCGGCGGAATCGCAGCCGTGACGGGGTGGCCCAGCGTCCAGCGCAAACCAAGCGAGGCCTCTCCGGGAAAATCCGCCGGCCGGTACCAACATTTGGGTTGCGGGTGGCCCTCGTGCTCCGCGGGCGTCCACACCGTCTTCGCCATCCCCTTGAGAGCCAGAATCCCCAGCCCCTTTTCCTGCGCGCGCTTCAGAATCTGCGGCCCAAAGTTGGCCTGCGAAAACAACACCCAGTTCACTGGGAAGAGAATCGTGTCAAAGTTGTAGCGGTCCATGGCGGCCAGAGCGGTCTCCACCGAGTGCACTGAGAAGCCGATGAAGCGGATCTTGCCTTCCTTCTTCGCCGCCTCCATCGTCTCCATCGCCCCGCCAGGCCCCAGCACCTGGTCCAGCTCGCTCATCTTGGTCAGCGCGTGAAACTGGTAGAGATCCAGATGGTCGGTCTTCAGTTGCCGCAGAGACTCTTCCAGCTCCGCGCGCGCGTCGTCCTTCGTGCGGCCCCCGGTCTTGCAGGCCAGAAAGCACTTCTCGCGATAGGGCTTCAGTGCCGGCCCCAGCCGCTCCTGCGCATTGCCGTAGCTCGGCGCAACGTCGAAGTAGTTGATGCCACGGTCCACGGCCTCGGCAACAATGTTCGAGGCAGCCCCCGTCTCCTCGTTCATCACCACAATGCCGCCAAAGCCGATGATGGAGAGCTTTTCGCCGGTCCTGCCCAGGGTTCGGCGGGCAATCGCTTTGGCCGGCGTGGCGCCGGACTGAGTCTGGCTGGCGGAAACGGCTGCTGCGGTCATGGTGGCTTGCCTCAGGAATTCGCGGCGCTTCATAGTCTGGCTCCTTCGACTGGAATCGGACGAGCGGCGTTCTGCGGATATTCTGGCACAGGTTTGGAAAGCCTGGCCGCGCGTCTAGGCCGGCAACTGCGCCAGGTAGAAGCCGAACAGCACCAGAAGCGTTACCACCATCGCCACGGAGACCCGCCTGCGCACTTCAAACAGCTTGCGTGGCGAGCCCAGCCGCGGGACCAGCGGAGCCGCAAAAAGCAGTCCGCACAGGAACCCGCCCAAGTGGGCCATGTTGTCAATATGCACGCCGATTCCGGGGGCCAGCGTACCCACGCCGATGATGAAGTTGATGGCGGCAAAATAAATGACCGATTTGCGCAGCTTGCGCAACTCCGGCTCCGGCACCGGAAGCCGCGGAGACTTCAGCAGAATAATCAGCACCCCGGCCAGGCCAAACACCGCGCCCGAGGCGCCAGCCCCGCCCGGAAACACACCCAGTTCGTGATACTTGCCCCAGTCAGGATAGAACCACAGCCAGTTCACCATCGTGGAAAGCAGGTTGCCCGCTGCGCCGGCCAGAATGTAGGCCGCCAGCAGCCCCATCGAACCCAGCAGGGGCTCAGCCAGCATGCCCAGATTCCACAGGCACCACATGTTCGTCGCCAGATGGATCAGGCCCACATGCACAAACATGGCCGTTACAATCCGCCACCACTCCCCCAAGATGAGCACATTGCCCGCGTTGTCCGCGCCAAAGTGCATCAGTTGGTTTGAGGTGGGGTTGAACATGCTCACCCCGCGCAGCACCATCACCACGAAGACCAGGCAATTGATGCCCACCAGCAGGTAGGTGGCCGGAGCCACTGCCCACGAAGGCCGGGGCCTGCGAACCGGCTGCGGCGTGGGAATGTATCCGGCAGCCGGCGGCAGAATCTCGGGTTGGGGTGTTTGGGAGTAACTGCCCATAGCATCACTCTAAAGCATTCGTGAAGGCTCTGTAGCTCAAGACGGGGAAAGCGCGCAGCCGGTTGCACCGAGTACCGGGATGTGATGACAGTGCCGCCCTGTGAATTCGATGTAGTCTGGTGTTTGACGGTTGCACACATTGAACAGGGAGCAGAACCATGAGTGCGGAAAAGCAGATTCGGCGGGCGTTGCTGAGCGTCACAGACAAGACAGGGCTGGTGGAGTTTGCCCGGGCGCTGGCGGGCTTTGGCGTGGAGTTGATCTCGACCGGCGGAACGGCGCGCGCCCTCCGCGAGGCCGGCCTCAAGGTGAAGGACATCAGCGACCTCACCGGGTTCCCTGAGATGCTCGACGGTCGCGTCAAGACCCTGCATCCTAAGGTCCATGGCGGGCTGCTCTACATTCGCGGCAACGCCGAGCACGAGGCCGCAGTCGCCGCCCACGGCATCCAGCCCATTGACATGGTGGTGGTGAACCTCTACGCCTTCGAAAAGACCGCCAGCCAGCCCGGCGTTGCCTTTGGGCAGCTGATCGAGAACATCGACATCGGCGGCCCTTCCATGGTCCGCTCCGCCGCAAAGAACTTTGACGATGTCGCCATCGTGACCCAGGTCTCGGATTACCCATCACTGGTTGAAGAGATGAAAGCCGTCCCCGGCGGCGCCGGAGCGTTAAGCCGCGAAACCCGCTGGCGCCTGGCCAAACAGGCCTTCTCCACCACTGCCGCCTACGACACCGCCATCGCCAACACGCTCGACAGAATCAAAGATGCTCCCGCGCCCGATGCGGCCGCCGCACCCGGCACCGGCGCCTTGCCGGCGACGCTGCGGATCAACTTGCCCCAAACCCAGCAGATGCGCTACGGCGAGAATCCCCACCAGAAAGCCGCGCTCTACTCCGACGGCACAGGCCTGGGCATCGCCGGCGCCACGCAATGGCAGGGCAAGGAACTCAGCTTCAACAACATCGTCGATCTCGACGCCTGCTGGGAACTGGCGGCCGAGTTCGACGAGCCCGCGGTCATCATCGTCAAGCACACCAACCCCTGCGGCGCAGCCACCGGCGCAACCGTCCTGGATGCCTACGTGAAGGCCTATGCAGCCGACCCCGTCTCAGCCTTTGGCGGCGTCATCGGCATCAACCGCGAGGTGGACGCCGCTGCCGCCGAGGAGATCGCCAAGCTCTTTGTGGAGGCCATCGCTGCTCCCGCCTTTTCTGCAGAAGCCCGCCAGCGCTTTGCCGCGAAGAAGAACCTGCGCCTGGTCGAGGTGCGCTCCGCTCCTCCGCGGCCCGTGGTCAAGCACGTGTCAGGCGGGTTGTTGGTTCAGGACGCCGACACCGGCAGAATCGACCCAACTGAGCTCGAACCCGGCTTGAAGATCGTCACCTGGCGTCCGCCCACCGCGGAGGAGCTGCGGAGCCTGCTGTTTGCCTGGAAGGTCGCCAAGCACGTCAAGTCGAATGCGATTGTGTATGCCCGCGACGGCCAGGCCATCGGCGTCGGCGCAGGCCAGATGAGCCGGGTGGACGCGGCAAAGTTTGGGGCGATGAAAGCCGTGCTGCCGCTGAGGGGCTGCGTCGCCGCCTCCGACGCTTTCTTCCCCTTCCCCGACGGCCTTGAAGCTGTAGCTGCCGCGGGAGCTACGGCGGTGATTCAACCGGGCGGGTCGGTAAAGGATCAGGACGTGATCGACGCAGCCGACAGGCTGGGGATGGCCGTGGTCTTTACGGGGATGCGGCATTTCCGGCATTGAGCAAGGATGTTGATGGTCTACCAATGAAGCCACCCATCAAGTCGTCAACCTCATTTACTGCGGGAACTTTCGCCCTCCTCCGCCAGATGGACTGGTTCCGCGGCCTCCGCGCAGGAGTCGCCCTCTGCGCCCCGCTGGTCCTGGGCGACGTGGCCGGATTCGCCAACATGGGCTGGGCCGCCCTCGGCGGATTTGAGGCCATCATCGCCGACCAGGGCGGCCCGTACCGATCGCGCATGGCCAGCCTGGTCACGCTCTCCGTCGGCGGAGCCGCAGGGCTGGTTCTCGGCTCCGTAGTCGGCAACAGCCTGTGGTGGGCGCTCCCCGTCACCGTCCTCTGGTGCTTCCTGTGGAGCTTCCTTGCCGTCCTCGGTCAGCCCTTCAGCTCCGCCGGGATCCTCGTCCAGGTCCTCTTCATCTGCGGCATTGGCGCGCCCGCAGGCTCCTGGCATGAGGCGCTGGCGCACGGCCTGCTGCTGCTTGCCGGCGGCGCCTGGGCAGCCCTGCTCTCGCTGCTCCTCTGGCCTCTCGACGCCTATCGCCCGGCCCGTTCCGCGGTCAGCGCCTGCTACCAGGAGCTCGCGTCCTTCGTCAGTTCGGTAGCCGAGTTGGCCGGCCGCGACGAGCAGCCCGCAGCCCTGTGGCACCGGCTCGCCCAGCACCATCAGTACCGCGTCCGCCGTGCCGTGGAACACGGTTGGGCCGCGGTGGCCGCCATCCGCGCGGGACGCCAGGCGGAAACCGAGCAAGGCCATCAACTCGTGGTGCTGCTTGAAAACGCCGACATGCTCATTGCCCGTACGGTAGCCATCGCCGAGCATCTCGAATCGCAGGCTGGCAAAGAGGGCTCGCGCTGCCTGGATCGCAGTCTCTCCGGCCTCGCCGATCTCAGCTCCGCCGAGCTGTGGGTCGCGTCCCTGCTCGTTCGCCGCCGCGGCCTGACCGTGGCCCACGCCCGCGCCAAGCGCAGCGAGATGACCCGCCTGCCCGCGTTTCTTGAGGGTTGCCTTGACCCCGAGGACCTGGGCGGCCGCTTCCTCGTGGCCCAGATTGCCGAGGCCGCATCGCAACTGGAGACCGCCCTCGAGAGCGCGACCCTCCTGCGCCTGGGCAAGGCGCCGGACAGCTCCCCGTCCCACGCGGCCGCTCCCCTTTCTGTCGGCCACTTCGGCTATGTTTATGCTCGTCTCGGCGAACTCCGCCAGGGCTGGAGCGCAAGCCGCGTGATCGACGAGCTGGCCGCCAACTTCACCCGCAAATCCCTCACCCTGCGCCATGCGGCCCGCGTGGCGTTGGTCTGCGGGCTGGATGTCACGCTGATCTTGCTCCTCCGCATCGACCACGGCTACTGGCTTCTGTTGACCTCGCTCATCGTGCTGCAGCCGCACGTCTCCGGCACGCTGCGCCGCGGCATGGAGCGCATCGGAGGCACCGTGGCCGGCGGCATCCTGGCCGCTTTGCTCGCGGTCGCCCTGCACTCGCAACTGGCCACTGCGGCAGTCCTGTTTCCGCTCGCGCTCTTGGCTCTGGCAATTCTCCCCGTCAACTATGCAGCGTTTTCGTTCTTCCTCACGCCCACGTTTGTGCTGGCCTGGCTGCCTTACTCGGGTGACTGGCAACTGGCGCTGGTACGTACCGGAAACACCATTGTTGGCGCGCTGATTTCTGTCGCCGCCATGCTTTTTCTCTTCCCTGCCTACGAGCGCGACCGCGCGCCGGAGTTCCTGCGCGCCAGCCTCGGTGCAAACCGCCGCTACCTTGCCCAACTAGCCGAGGCTTGGCGCAGCCGCTCAGGAGGCACGCGGGTCCTGGCCCAGGCCCGCCGCGCCGCAGGCCTCGCCCACAACGATACCGAGGAGTCCCTTGAGCGCCTGCTTGCCGAGAGTTGGCCGCGGCGCCTCCCCTTTGCCCAGTTTGTCGCTGCCTTTGTCACCTACCTGCGCCGGTATGCGCAGAGCGTCACCACGCTGGCAACGCTGGACGGCGATTGGGAGTGGAAGCAGTCCGGCGCGGTGCAGAGCAGGCTGGCGCTGCTTGACCGGCGGCTGGCCTGGCTTGAAGTCCAGACCGCGACCGGCGCTCCAGACCCGCTGCCTTCCTGGCCCCAGCCCGGGATCTACGAGTTCCAGGCCTCAGTTCCTGCCGAAGACCACCCCGGAGAACGCCAACTTGAACGCCTGGAGCGCCAGGCTGAAGTGCTTTACCGGCAGTTGAAATCGCTGCGCGAGCACGACTGGCTCCCAGGGATCAAACCGGCGTAAACCTGCCCATATTCAGCAAAAACGCGGAACCTCCGCGCACTTCAAGACCAATCGCAGGTAAAATCGTCTGTACAGTAGGTAGATTCGCACTCTTAGCAGTTGCCCGCACACCCACTCAGCCCTTGAGCGGCGGGTTTTTCCCCGTTCGCCCGGCTCAGAGCGTTTCCACAGGACCCTTGAGCCGCACTCGTATCCATCCACTGGCGTTTCCCTCGGGGATTGCGCCACCCGTAAAATGCAAGAGAGGCCACGGAAACTTTGAAGACGCCCACAAGGCTTGGAACCCCAAAGATGATGAAGACCAGAAACTCGTCGCTGCCTCTCCGGCTCACTCTTGCCGCCGCTTCCATCGTTCTGCTTTCCGGCGTCTTCGCTGGCGCCCAGAGCACGACAAGCCAGCCCACTCTCGCCAAGCCGGCCCCGTCTGCGCCCGCACAGGCTGTGCAGCCCAAGGCCGCCCCCGAGTCTGCCGCGCAACCCGCCGACCGCGCGCAGGCCTACTATCACATGGCGCTCGCCGGAACTTACGAGGCAGAAGCCATGGAAACTGGCCGGCCAGAGCTGGCCAGCCGCGCCATTGAAGAGTACAAGCTGGCGCTCAACGCCGACCCCAACTCCGCGCAGATCAACAACGCGCTCGCCGAACTCTACTTCCGCACTGGCCGCGCCCACGACGCAGAATCCACGGAGCAGGGGCTGCTGAAGACCTCTCCCGACAACATTGAGGCGCACCGCCTGTTGGGCAAGATCTATCTCCGCCAGTTGAGCGAGGGCCAATCTGTTCTGTCCTCGCCTGCCGGTAGTCCCCTCGAACTGGCGATTGCCGAGTTTGAGAAGATCGTCGCGCTCCAGCCCAAGAGCGTGGAAGACCGCATGGTTCTCGGCCAGCTCTATACCGTCAAGCACCTCGCGCCCAAGGCAGAAGAGCAATTCAAGACCGCCCAGGGCATCGAGCCCGACTCGGAAGAAGTCGTGCTGAACCTCGCCCGCCTGTATGCCGAAACCGGCGACATGGACCGCGCCATGAAGGTGATTGAGGCCGTTCGCATAGCCGACCGCACGCCCAAGATGGAGGCTGCCCTCGGCGCCGCCTACATGCAGGCCAAGCGGACCAAGGACGCCATTGCCGCCTACCAGCGCGCTGCCGACATGGAGCCCGGCGATGTGCGCACCCTCTCCGCGCTGGCCCAGGCGCTGCTCGACGACAACCAGTTTGACGAGGCCCTCAAGCAGTTCAAGGAGGTAGCCGACGCCGACCCGGAAGACTCCAGCGCACTCGTGCATATCGCCGAAATCCAGCGGCGCCAGGGCAAGTATGAAGACGCACTGACTACCATCCGCAAGGCGCGCAAGAAGGAGCCGGACAATCTGGAAGCCGGCTACAACGAGGGCCTGCTGCTGGACGTGCTGGGGCGCTACGATGAAGCCGCCAAGGTCTACGAGGGCATGGTGGACATGACCTCCCACGCCAACGGCGCCTACACCACCGAGGAAAAAAGCAATCGCGCCATCTTCCTGGAGCGGCTGGCCGCGGTCTATCACGAGCAGAACAAGACCGACCAGGCCATCGCCGCTTATCAAAAACTGATCGACCTGGGCGGGGACTCTGCCGTTCGCGGCTTCCAGGGTCAGGTGGATACCTACCGCGACGCCAAGCTGTTTGACAAGGCGGTCGAGGCTGCCCGCAAGGCCGCCGATTCCGACCCCAAGAATCACGACCTCAAGCTGATGCTGGCCGGCGAGCTGCTCGATGTGGGCAAGACCGACGAAGCTGTTGCCCTGTCCAAGAGCCTGCTCGACAACTCCGACAAGGACCGCACCATCTGGCTCGCACTTGGCCAGATGAACGTGCGCGTACGCCGTTGGAAGGATGCGGAAGACGCCTTTGCCAAGGCCGAGGCGCTGACCACCAAAAAGGAAGATCGCGTCTACCTGCTCTTCCTCAAGGGCGAACTGGCCGAGCGGCAAAAGCACTTCGAGCCGGCCGAGCAGTTCTTCCGCCAGGTTCTCGAACTCGAGCCAAACAACGCCATGACGCTCAACTACCTGGGCTATATGCTCGCCGACAAGGGCGCACGCCTGCCCGAGGCGCTCAAGCTCATCCGCAAGGCCGTCGAGCAGGAGCCCATGAACGGTGCCTTCCTCGATTCGCTCGGCTGGGCCTACTTCAAGCTCGGCCAATATGAACTGGCCGAGGACAACCTGCGCCAGGCCGTGGAGCGCGACCGCACCGACCCCACCGTCCACGACCACCTCGGCGATCTCTACGAGAAGACCGGCCGCATCCGCCTGGCTGCCGCGCAGTGGGAACTCTCCCTGGCCGAGTACGCCAAGTCGGCGTCCGTGGACGTGGAGCCGGCCGATGTAGCCAAGGTGCAGAAGAAGCTCGATAACGCCAAGGTGAAATTGGCCAAGCAGGAAAGCGCGATCGGGGCGCCCAAGCCAGAGTAAAGCGCGCCCTGACCTATAAGAAAAGCCCACGCCTCCAACGGAGGCGTGGGCTCTTCCACTTCATCGCTACAACAGATTCAGCCGGCTTCCCGAGTCACTTGGTTCCCTCTGCCTGCGAGGCGAGGTAAAGATCGACGTTGCTCTTGTCGACCAGAGACGTGCCCGTATCCACGAAGAACGGGTAGGGCGAGAACGAGTCCACCGCGTAGTCCTTGGCGAGAGTCTTCGGCGGAGCATGGAAGATCTCGTCCAGGCCCTTCAGGCCAACGAAGGCCATGGCAAACGGCTTCTGCGCAATCGTCGAATCAATCGTGCCGGCCTTGATTCCGTCCAGCGTGTCCTGGTTCACATCCCAGGCCATCACCAGGCGGTCATTCGTGTTGCCGCGCTTCACCGCGTCTGAAACCGGCTTGCCGGAAGCCGACTCGAGACAAATGAACGCATCGATCTTCTTCGGTCCGGTAAGCGCCATGTACTCCTGGGTCTTGTCGAAGGCGCCGCGCGCGTCGCCCTTGATGTCCACCACTTCCACGATCTTGATTTCAGGCCGCGTGGCGAAAACATCCTTGAAGCCCTTCAGGCGCTCGTCTGTGTTCGGCTGGCCAGAGATGGTGAAGAACACCACATTGCCCTTGCCGCCCAGCTTCTCGATCACGTGCCGTCCACCCAGCCGTCCGGCCTCCAGGTTGTTGGTGCCGATGAAGTAGAGCCTTCGGCTGCCCGCGGCATCCGAGTCCATCGTGATGACCGGAATTCCAGCGTTGATGGCCGCATCGATGCCGGGCTGGATCACGGAGATGTCCGCCACCGAAATCAGAATCCCGGCGGGCTTGGCGGCAACCGCCTTCTGAAGCTCAGCCAGTTCGGCCTGGGGATCGTAGTTTTCCGGCCCCACGACCTTGGCGGTCACCTTGTATTGCGCCGCGGCCTTGTTAAAGCCTGCCGCCGCCGTCTGCCAGTAGGGCAACGCCAGGTTCGCCGATACCAGGTAATACACCTCTTTGGTCGAGTGCCGTTCGCCGCATCCCGACACAAACGCAACAGAGAGCGCCAGCGTGGCTAACGCAGCCTTCTTGATCAGTTTCATAGTTGCCTCCCGGTCCAAACGTGAAATGCACTGCGGGCTGGCGCCGCATTTCGCGCCCACGCCAAGCCCACCGAAATTCGCGGCTGGATAGTACTCCCGAATGCCGGGCATTGTCCAATCCCCGCCGTATGGGAACGGTTATAGCACTTCCGGAGCCCGCTCGCGGGTGATTTGCAGCACGCAAGCCGCTTTGTTTTGGGCGCCGCGTCTCTGCCGCGGCAAAACCAGTCCTGAACGGCAGCGATACAATCTGCGATGCTATCTGTCATGGACCCGGAAACCAGAAAGCCGACGGCTCTGCCTGCCGGGATTGCGGTAAAGGGCGACGGGGACCTCTCCCGCCGCACCCATGCCGAGCCCCAGCATGCCTACCGCACCCCATTTGCGCGGGATGCCGCCCGTATCCTCCATGCCCGTTCCTTTCGCCGCCTGGCCGGCAAAACGCAGGTATTCACCCGCCTGCCCTCCGACCCGCCCAGCGATCACTTCCGCAGCCGCCTCACCCACACCCTGGAGGTCACCCAGATTGCCCGCACACTGGCCGGCGCTCTCGGACTGAACGCGGAACTTGCCGAGGCGCTGGCTCTCTCGCACGACATTGGCCATCCCCCCTTCGGCCACGCAGGCGAAAAGGCCCTCGACCGCGCCCTCCAGGCCCATGGCCTCGGCTTTGATCACAACCTGCACGCCCTGCGCATCGTCACCTGGTTTGAAGAGCGGTACGCCGGTTTTCGCGGCCTCAATCTCACGCTTGGGGTCCGCGAAGGCATCGTCAAGCACTCCCACGACTACTCCGCGGCCACCCACCCCGAGTTGGCCCAGTACTTTCTCGATCGTTTTCCCCCCATCGAGGCGCAACTGATCGACCTCGCCGACGAGATCGCCTACCTCACCGCCGACCTAGACGACGGCCTCGACTCCGGCGTCCTCAGCCTCGGCCAGGTCCATGACGAGGTAGCCCTGTTCCGCCGCTTCCACGACCAGGTGCTGCGCGAGTTCCCTGTCGCGCCTTCCAAACTCACCAGTTATGAAACGCTCAAGCGAATGCTGAACGCCCTGGTCACCGACCTCATGGAAGAGATTCGCCGCCGTGTCACCGGCCTCGGCGCCACCACCCTCGAAGAGATTCGCCAGGCCCCAAAGCGGCTGGCCCTCCTCAGCCCGCAGATGGAAGCCGAACGCGCGGCAGCGAAAGAGTTTCTGTACGCAAAGTTCTACAACTCCCCAGGCCTCGAAGAGGCGCATGCGCACGCCGAGCAGGTGGTTCAGGGACTGTTCAAGGCCCTGATGGCCGACCCCAACCTGCTGCCGGAAGACCACCGCGAACAGATTGCCACCGAAGGCCTGGCGCGCACCGTGGCCGATTACATCGCCGGAATGACCGATAGTTTCATCGAGCAGCTTTGGGCGCGCTGCGGCGGCCGCTAAACGGCCCACACGCCAGACGGCAGGATCTCGAAAATGGAAAAATCGCGGTCGATCGATCTGCACAACTTCACCGTCGCCGAAGCACTCC
>Ga0302319_10015662_pt1 | contig 14037 bp, 14 predicted proteins | sample Bog_T0_2_FD_203319 | JGI IMG/M metagenome (GOLD analysis project Ga0302319, IMG submission 203319) | Peat permafrost microbial communities from Stordalen Mire near Abisko, Sweden - Bog_T0_2 | ecosystem: Environmental > Terrestrial > Soil > Wetlands > Peat | place: Sweden: Abisko, Stordalen Mire... | reverse complement strand
GCCGGGGCATCGCGCCGCGCCCGCTTGCCGCGCTGCGCCCGCTGCCGGCCCGGAGCGGCGCAGGGCGCATCGAGGCCGTCTTGACCCGCCCTCGCGCGTCGACGGGCGCCGGGTTTGACAGCCGCCCTGAGCGCCGATATCTTGAGCGGCTCCCCCGATGTTCGTGTCAGAAAGGACGACCACAGCTTCGTGGATGCCGACCCCGGCCGATTAGCGCTTTCCGAGCTCGAGGCCATGACCGTCGTCGACGCTGCCGGCGCCGACCTGGGCGAACTGCTCGACGTGCTCGCCTCGCTTTCCAGCGAGCCCCCCGCGGTCACCGCCTTCATCGTGGGGCGCGACGACGAACAGTTGCGCGCCTCGTGGGCGCAGATCGGCGAGATCGACGTCGACGGCCGCCGCCTGGTGCTCACCGCGGCGGTCGGCGAGCTCGAAGCCGCCTCTGTGTCGGGCGACGAGATCGCCCTGGTCGACGCCGTGCTCGACAACCAGGTCCTAGACGTCGAGCGCCGCAAGTTCATCCGCGTGCAGGACGTCGTGCTGCGGGTGGGCGACGACGCCCTTGTGGTGGGCGGCGTCGACGCCTCGAGCGGCGCCGTCATGCGGCGCATGGGGCTCGGCTTCCTGTCGCGCCGCCTGGCGGCGCGCCCCGGCGACTTCGTGCCCTGGACCGACGTCAATCTCATCTCGGTGCGCCTTTCGCAGGCCAACTTCATCGACGCCTTCACCGAGATCGCCAAGCTGCACCCCGCCGACCTCGCCGACATCATCGGTCAGGTCGGCCCCCGGCAGCGCGCCGCCGTGCTGGCTGCCCTGAACGCGCCGCTGGCCGCCGACACCCTCGAAGAGATGAACGAAGAGCTCGCCTCGGCGGCGCTGGTCGAGATGCCGCGCGAGCGCGCCGCGGCGGTGATCGGGCACATCGAACCCGACGACGCCGCCGACATGCTGGCCGACCTGCCCGACGAGGTCGTCGAAGAGATCCTCACCCGCCTGCCGGCCGACCTCGCCCTGGCGCTGCGCGGCCTGGCGAGCCACCCTGAGCACTCCGCCGGGGCGCTCATGACGACCGACGTCGTCGCTCTGCCTGGCGCGCTCGACGCAGCCGGGGCACTCGTGCGCATCCGCGAGCAGCAGCCCGGCGACACGGCCCTGGCGGCGATCTTCGTGGTCGACGGCGAAGGCCGGCTCGCGGGCGCCCTCAGCCTGCCCGAGCTCGTATTGGCGCCCCCCGAGCAGACCCTCGAGGCGCTCATGGACGCCGGCTGGCCGCGGGCCGCGGTCGACACTGAAGAAGACGAGGTCGGGCGGCTCATGACCAAGTACGACCTGTTGGCGCTGCCGGTGACCGACGCCGACGGCCGCCTGATCGGCATCGTCACCTTAGACGACGCCCTCGATGCCATCGTGCCCGCCGACTGGAAGCAGCGCCTGCCGCGACTCTTCCGTTAGGCGCCGCCGCCGCGCCGCGCGGCTCGTTCGAGTCGCTGACCCTCGCGACCCGGCTGCCACGCCGGGATCGTCGCCGCCGCCGCGCCGCCCGTTAAGCTCGCGCCGCCCGCTAGGCCGGGATCGTCGCCGGCGCCGCCTTGGGCTGTTCGATGGCGCGGCTGCGGCGCGGCGTCGCCACAAGCGTCTCGAGCTCAAGGCGGTAGCGGCCGACGCGGCCGGCCGCGCGCAGGCGCGAGAAGCCGCTGCCCTCGAGCACGTGAGCGTTGAAGAGGTTGAGCTCGTGGAGGTACCCGACGAAGCGCTGGTCGTGGCTCGTGTGCCGCAGCCCGTAGGCTTCGAGGGCCACCACGCGGCGCAGCTTGATGGCCGCCACCACGTCTTGCAGCAGCATCTGAAAGCCGGGCAGGAACTGCTCGTCGTAGAAGAAGGCACAGGCCAGCAGATACGAGTCGGGCGACGGCGCCCCCGCCGGCAGCCCGCCGCGCACCAGGGCGGCCGGCACCACCTGCATCCAGCCGAGCACGTCGGGGCCGTCGAGCAGCGCCCGTCCGAACATGCCGGCCTCGGCTTCGGCGGCCGCTTCCCAGTCGGCCCGCGAACCGGCCGAGAGCGTACCGGCCTGCGGCTGCCACCACGTGCACGACTCGCAACCCGGGGGCAGTAGCTCGCGGCTGGCCGCGTTCAGATCGACGCAGTTCACGCGCCCGTCGCGGGCTCCCAGACGATGTCGTCGATGTGGATCTCGACGGCATCGACGTCGATGCCGGTCATGCTGTGCAGGTACGACCGCACCGCCGTGCGCATCTGCGGTACGAGCTCGGGCAGTCGTGCCGCGGGGGTGATCACGACGTGCAGGTCGAGCACGCGGCGCCCCTCGTGCTCGTCTATGTGCACGGGCCCCATGCGCTCGAAGTGCACCCGTTCGCCGAGCGACTGCAGCGTGCTGCGGTGCAGGTCGGCGAGGCCGGGCAGGCCCTTGATCGCGTCCCACACGTAGGTCGAGATGACTTCGGGCGAGTAGCTCTTGTCAGTGTTCTCGGTCACGGGCGGCCCTCGCCTTCCGTTTTTCTGTGTGGGCGCCGGCGGCAGGCCGGCCCCGTGGTCGGTGGTTTCGATTATAGTCCGTCGATCGACTTCGTTGTCGCCGCTCAGGCATGCGTGACTTCGTCGCGCGCCTGGTCCCGCTGCCGACGGCGGTCCATGCCGGTCGAGCCGCCGTGATTGCGCGGCTCGCGAGCAATCACCTATACTCACGATTTGGTGGTCCGGGGCGCGCGCCACGGGCCATTTCTTCGTTGATTACCCGTTACAGCTCCGGACGGCGTCATATGACCACGATCTATCGGGCCGAATGGCTCCTTCCCATCACCGCCCCGCCGGTCAGAAACGGCGCGGTGGCGGTCGACGACGAGCGCATCGTCGCGGTCGGCCCGCTCGACGACGTGCGCGCCGCCTGCCCCAGCGCCGATCTGGTCGACTTCGACCAGGCCGTGCTCATGCCGGGCTTCGTCAACGCCCACAGCCATCTCGAGTACACGAGCTTTCGCGGCATGTTCGACGACGAGCAGTTCGGCGACTGGATCATCAGCCTGATCGACGTCAAAGCCTCGCTCACGCCCGACGAATACCTGGCGAGCGCCCGGTTGGGCGCCCTCGAAGCGCTGGCGTCGGGGGTCACCACGATCGCCGACACCACCTACACCGGCGAGACGCTCACCGCCTCGGCCCAGGCCGGCCTGCGTGGCGTGGCCTATCTCGAGGTCTTCGGCATCGACGACAAGCGCTTAGACCAGACCATGACCGACCTGGGCGAGCGTCTCGTCCGCGCCCAACAGCTGGCCGGCCCGCGCGTCGAGATCGGCATAGCGCCGCACGCGCCCTACACCGTGTCGAGCCGTCTGTTCCAGACCCTTGCCGGCTTCGCCCGAGAGCGTCACATGAAGGTCGCCAGCCACGTCGCCGAAAGCAAAGAAGAGGTCACTTACATACGCTCGGGCTCGGGCAAGTTCGCCCACGACTACCGCGAGAAGATGGGCTGGGAGCGCATGCTCATCCAGCCCTACGGCGTGAGCCCCATCAAATACCTGCAGCAGTTCGGTGTGTTCGACCAGAACTTCCTGGCGGTGCACTGTGTACACGCCAGCCACGACGACATCCGCATACTCAAGACCAAGCGGGCGGCCGTCGCCCACTGCCCCAAGAGCAACGCCAAGACCGGCTGCGGCATAGCGCCGCTGCCCGATCTGCTGCGCCAGGGCGTGCGCGTGGGCTTCGGCACCGACAGCCCGGCCGCCAGCAACATCATGGACATGTTCGACGAGATGCGCACCGCGCTGTTCCTGCACCGCGGCGTCGAACGCGACGTGCGTGTGCTGAACGCCGCGCAGTGCATCCGCATCGCCACGCTCGGCGGGGCAGAGGCGCTCGGGCTCGACGACCGCGTCGGCTCGCTCGAGATCGGCAAGCAGGCCGACCTCATCGCCGTCGACGTCTCGAGCTCGCACTTTCTGCCGATCGACGACCCCTACTCGGCTCTCGTGTATGGCGCCAACCAGGACGACGTGCGGTTCACCTGTGTCGCCGGCGAGACCCTCTACCGCGAGGGCGACTTTTCGCACCTCGACCAGCGGGCCATCCGCGCCGAGAGTCGCCGGGTGCGCGGCAAGCTGCAGGCGCGCGTGGCCGAGGGCAGGGTGCAGGTCGGCGCCGCCGGATCGGGCTGGTGGCACTCACCGACAGCGACGGACCAGAGGGAGAGCTGATGCTTCTCAACCGGCAACGCGTGAAGTTCTGGCAGAGGATCATCTTCGGCTTCATGGCCGTGCTCATGGGCGGCTTCCTGATCTTCGGCTATTCGGGAGTCGCCTCGAGCTGCGGCACCAAGACGCCGGGCAACAGCACCAGCGGCATCGACAATCAGATCAAGGCCGCCGTGGCCACGCTGGCCAAGTCGCCCAACAACCCCGCCGCTCTGCTCAGCGCGGCCGAGGCCTACGCGACCCGCGGCAGCGTGCAGACCGGTGTGCCCGACCAGGCGCAGACCAACGACCTCACCCAGTCCATCTCCTATTACACGCGCTACATCGCGCTGCCCGACTCGACGCTCGGCGGCGCGGCCGCCGGGCTGCGTGTCAGCGCCTATGAAAACCAGGCCAAGATCTACAGCGAGCTGGTCGACTACAAGAGCACGCTCGCGGTCTACGACAAGCTGCTCAAGCTGCAGCCGGGCGACGCCTCCCCGTATCTGGGCATCGCCTCGACCGACGTGCTGTCCAACGACACGGCCGGCGCCATCGCGGCTTTCACCAAGTACCTCAAGCTCGACCCGAACTCGCAGTACGCGCCGCAGGTCAAGGTCGAGCTCTCTCAGCTCAAGGCAGCGGCGTCGGCCTCACCTTCGCCTTCGTCCACGCCTTAAAGGCGGCGACACACGTCCGTCACGCACGATAGAATAGGAAGACGATGACCGACTTCACCTCAGAACGCACCGTGGTCTCCAAGCGCCTCGGCCTGATCGAACTGTCCGGCGAGGTCGACCTGTACACCGCACCGCGCTTCAAAGACGACCTCGTGGCCCTCATCGAGACGGGCGTGAACGACATCGTCATCGACCTCGCGGAGGTGACGTTCATCGACTCCACGGCGCTCGGCGTGATCATCAGCGGCGTCAAGCGCATGCGCGAACGCGAAGGTCGGCTGGCCATCGTGGCCGGCTCGCGGCCGGTCGTGCGCATCCTCGACATCACCGGCCTCGACAAGGTGCTCACCATCTTCGACACCCGCGACGCGGCGCTCGCCGGCCTGCAGTAGCCAACAAGCCGCGGCGGCCGTGCGCGGCCGCTCTCGACGACCCCAAAAAACCGCTGCGTGTGACATCTGAGCGGCTTTCGGGCATATCGTAGTCCGTCGATGGACTTCGTCGTCGTCGCTCAGGCAGGCTTGCCTTCGTCGCGCGCCCAGTCCGCCGCCGGGTGCGACCTGCCCCATCGACAAGTCGCCCGTGACGGTGGTACAAGACGCCTACCCCAGCGGTACAAGACTGCTGCCCTGTTTCGAGAATCGACAAGGACGGACCCTGCCCGTGAGACTCATCGTCACCGAAAAAGACTCGGCCGCGCAGAAGATCGCCCAGATCCTGGGCGGCAAGGTCGAGGTCAAGGAGCACGGCCGCGGCCGCCAGCGCGTCAAGTCGTACTCGTTCGACTGGGAAGGGCAGCCCACCGTGTCGGTCGGGCTGCGCGGCCACGTCATGGAAACGACCTTCCCCAACACCTACCGGCGCTGGAGCCTCAAATATCTCGACCAGATGATCCGCGAGCCCGACCTCGCCTGGGTGGTCGACGGCGCCAGCGCCTCGACCGTGGCGGCGCTGCGTACCGTCGCCAAGGGCGCCACCGAGATCATCGTGGCCACCGACTTCGACCGCGAGGGCGAGCTGATCGGCGAAGAGGCGCTGCGCATCCTGCGCGGCGACGCGCTGCGCCGCCACCCTCACGACAAGCCCGAAAAGCCCAAGCGCGCCAAGAAGGGCACGGCGGCCGCCGCCCGCGCCAAGCCCACGCCTCCGCCGCCGCCGGTCGACCTCGACGGCGACGACGCCACCGTGCAGATCAAGGCGGCCGTGGCCCCCGAGATCGTCGACCGCCATCATCGGGCGCGCTACTCGGCGCTCACCCCCGACGAGGTGAAGCGCGCCTTCTCAAAGCTCGACACGCTCGACTTCAAGCTTGCCGACGCGGCCCACACCCGCCAGGACATCGATCTCATCTGGGGCGCCGTGCTCACCCGCTTCATGTCGCTGGCGAGCTACCGCTACGGCACCGACTACCTGTCGATCGGCCGCGTGCAGACCCCGACCCTGCGTCTCGTCGTCGACCGCGAGCTCGAGCGCCGCGCCTTCGTGCCGGTGCCCTACTGGGAGATCAAGGCCGAGCTCGAAGCCGGCAGCGGCGAGCGCTTCACGGTCGAACACGCCAAGGGCCGCTTTGCCGCCGCCGACGTGGCCGAAGCCGCCTTCGCCGGCGCCCAGACCGACACCGCCGAGGTGACCGAGTACAAGACGACGCCGCGTTCGCTGGCGCCGCCGGCGCCGTTCAACACCACGGCACTCATGAGCGCTGCTTCGGGCGCCGGCATCGCCCCTTCGCGGGCCATGAAGGCGGCCGAGTCGCTCTACCTCGACGGTCTCATCAGCTACCCGCGTACCGACAACACGGTCTACCCGCCCTCGCTCGACCTGCGCGCCGTGCTGCAGACCCTGACCGCGCACGGTCCGGTGTCGCAGATCGCCGCCGAGCTGGCCGACCAGGCCACGTTCAAGCCCACCCGCGGCAAGAAGCGCACCACCGACCACCCGCCGGTCTACCCGGTGGGCGTGCCCAAGGGCGAGCTGCGCGGCGAGCAGGCGCGCGTCTACGACCTCGTCGTGCGCCGCTTCCTGGCCACCCTGCTGCCGGCCGCCGTGATCGAAGGCCAGCGCCTCGACGTGAAGCTCGGCACCGAGCCCTTCGTGGCGCGCGGCAGCCGTGTCGCCAAGCCCGGGTTCCTGCGGGCCTGGCAGCCCTACACCTCCGACCGCGAGCGGCCCCTGCCGCAGGCGGCCGTGGGCGACGTGCTGGCAGTGCTCGACGTGCGCCTCGACGCCAAAGAGACGCAGCCGCCCTCGCGCTGGGGCCAGGGCCCCCTGATCGAGCAGATGGAAGAGCTCAACCTGGGCACCAAGGCCACGCGCGCCGACATCATCCAGCACCTCTACGACCGCAACTACGTGCGCGACAACCCGGTCGAACCGACCGAGCTCGGCATCGCCGTGATCCGCGCCTTCGACGCCGCCATGCTCACGGCCAAGGCCGACATCTCGTCGTCCGACATGACCGCCATGCTCGAGGCAGAGATGGACCGCATCGCCCTGGGCGACCTGCCCAGCGAGCGCGTGGTCGCCGACAGCCAGGCGCTGCTCGGCGAAGCCCACAAGCTGCTCGAGGGCCACATCGAAGCGATCCGCACCGAGATCAAGGGCGCCGTGCGCGAAGACATGACGCTCGGCGTGTGCACCACCTGCGGCGGCGAGCTGCGCATGCTGCGCGGCAAGACCGGCAAGCGCTTCGTGGCGTGCGTCGGTAAAGAGGGCGACGAAGCCAAGGTGCCCGAGGGGGCGCCCGAGGGCACGCGGCCGCGGCGCGGCTGCGGGCAGACGTTCCCGCTGCCTCAGCGGGGTGCTATCATCGCCAAGGGGACCAGCTGCCCCGGCTGCGGTTGGCCCGAGATCACCGTACTCAAATCGGGCGGCCGCGGGCGACCGTGGCAGCTCTGTCTGGATCCCGATTGTCCCACCAAGGAGAAGTACAAGAAGCGGGTCACGACCTAGCGCTCCGCCTGGCGGGTCGCGGCTTCTTCGTGACCCTCGAAGGCGTCGACCGGTCGGGCAAGACGACCCAGGTCGAACGCCTCTGTGCGGCGCTCGCCGCCCGCGGTCTTCCCGTGGGCGTCGTGGGCGTGCCGGGGGGCTCGCTGCGCGAGCCCGGCGGCACGCCCACAGGCGAAGCCATCCGCGACATCCTGCTGCATCGCTGCCCCGACATCGCCCCCTGGACCGAAGCGCTGCTCTACGCCGCGGCCCGCGCCCAGCTCGTCGCGCAGGTCGTGCGGCCGTCGCTCGACCAGGGGTTCATCGTGGTGCTCGACCGCTACATCGACTCGTCGCTTGCCTACCAGGGCTTCGCCCGCGGCCTGGGCATCGACGCTGTGCTCGCGGTGAGCGAGCAGGGCACCGGATCGCTCCTGCCCGACCTCACCCTCTTGCTCAGGGTGAACCCGGCCCGTGCGGCCGTGCGCCGCGGCGGGCCGCCCGATCGCCTCGAAGCCGAAGGCCTCACCCTGCAGCAGCGCGTCGCCGCCGGCTACGACGAGCTCGCGCGGCGCTACCCCGAGCGCATCGTGGCGCTCGACGGCGAGCTCTCGGCCGACCAGGTCGCCGCCCAGGTCGAACGCGCCACGCTGGCCGCCCTGGCGGCGCTGCCGACGCCGGCAGCGCCTTGGCCGTCCACCGCGGCTCCGCCCTCTGTCGCATCGGCGGCGCTTGCCGCCCGAGGTCCGCGTGTTCGCTGACATCCCCGGACAGGCGCGCGCCAAGGCCTACGTCGCCGGCGCTCTGGCGCGCGGCGCCGGCCACGCCTACCTGCTTTCCGGCCCAGAGGGGCTCGGCAAGCGGCGCTTCGCCGTCGAGCTGGGCGCCGCGCTGGTGGCCGCCTGCGGCGGCTGCGGGCAGTGCGCCGAGTGTGAGCGCCTCACGCGCGGCGTGCACCCCGACCTCGTCGTGATAGAGCGCGAGGGCGAGTTCATCCGCATCGAGCAGATCGCCGAGCTCATCGCCGACCTCAGTCTCAGGCCCTTTGCCGCGAGCCACCGCGTGTGGGTGATCGTCGAGCCAGAGCGCATGAACATCGAGGCCGCCAACACGTTCCTCAAGAGCCTGGAGGAACCGCCCGAGCACGTGCACTTCATCCTCGTGTCCGACTCGCTCGAGCGCGTGCTTCCCACCATCGTCTCACGCTGTCAGGTGGTCGAGTTCGAGCCTGTCGCCGACGACGAGCTCGTCGGCTACCTGCTGGCTCACGAGAGCCTCGACGCCGAGCGCGCCACCGTGGTCACCCGCCTGGCCCACGGTTCGCTCGAGCGCGCCCTGCGCCTGCTCGCCGACGAGCGCGGTCCCCGGCACCGCGAGCGCTACCTGCGCCTGGCCGCCGGCATCGCCCTGCACGACCGCGACGCTGAACACGCCTTCGTCGACGAGGTCGGCAACGCCGAGACGGCCGCCCAGGGCGAGGTCGAAGCCGAGCTCGCCCGCCGCCGCGCCGAGCTCGAGCGCACCGTGCCCGACGACCGCGAGCGCGCCTTCCACACCCGTCGCCTCGATGCCTTGCAACGCCGCGAGCAGGCGCGCGTGGCGCGCCTTGCCGCCTTCGACGCACTCGACCACCTCACGAGCTTTCTGCGCGATGTGTGGGCGGTCGGGCTCGGCGCCGCCGGCGCCGTCTCAAACCGCGACCGGCTGTCCGAGCTCGAACACGCGGCCGTCGCCCGGCCCGACATCTGCGCCCGGCTCCTCGAAGTCGTCGGTCGCACCCGCCAGGATCTGTCCTTGAACATCGATCGCAGGCTCGCTCTGCAGGCGATGTTTGCCCGCTTCCAGGAGGTCTGGGAAAGTGCCTAAGATCGTCAGCGTCGTCTTTGGTGACGGCGGCAAGGTCTACCATTTCGACGCCGGCGTGCTCGAGCTTGCCGCCGGCGACCAGGTCGTCGTCGAGACCACCCGCGGCACCGACTTCGGGCGTGTCGTCGAAGGCGTGCGCGAGCTTGCCGAGGGCGAGTCGCGCCAGGGCCTGCGCCGTGTCGTGCGCGCCGCCCGTACCGCCGACCTCGAACGGGTGGCCGAGAACTGCGCCCGCGAGCGCGAGGTCGTGCTGCTCACCCGCGAGCTGGCCGCCAAGGCCCGCCTTCGCATGAAGGTCGTGGCGGCCGAAAGCACCTTCGACGGCAACCGCCTGACCGTGTCGTTCTCGGCCGAGGACCGGGTCGATTTTCGGCCGCTGGTCTCGCAGCTGTCCGAGCGTATGGGCCGCCGCGTCGAGCTGCGCCAGGTGTCGTCGCGCGACGAAGCACGCCTGATCGGCGGCTACGGGCCCTGCGGTCGCCGCCTGTGTTGCGCCAGCTTCTGCGGCGACCAGGACCCGGTCTCGATCCGCATGGCCAAAGACCAGAACCTGCCGCTGAACCCCTCAAAGATCTCAGGCTGCTGCGGCCGCCTCATGTGTTGCCTCAAGTACGAGCACGGCGTGTACACCTCGTTCAAGCAGCGCGCACCGCGCCGCGGGGCACTCGTTACGACACCCTCAGGCCGGGGAAAGGTCACTGAACTCCTCGCTCCGGCCGACAGCGTCTCGGTCGACTTGGGCGAGGGACGGGTGTGCACCTGTCGGCTGGCCGAACTGGTGCCCGACGCGCCTCCGGCGGCTGCTCAGGCCTCCGCAGCGGTCGCTCAGGCTCCCGCAGCGGTCGCTCAGGCCCCCGCAGCGGAGGCTGCGGCTGCAGCCGGCGGCGACGTCGCAGAAGCGCCGCTCGCCAGCGCGCCGGCGCAGAACGATACGCCCGACGCCGACACGCCGGCCGGCGACACGGCCGCAAAGGAGGATGCATGACCGCGACAAGGCACGTCGTGCTGAACGTACCCGAGATCTCCTGCAACCACTGCAAGATGGCCATCGAAGGCGCCGTGACGGGGCTCGAGGGCGTCGACAGCGTCGAGGTCGAGGTGGCCACCAAGAGCGTGGCCGTGTACCTGGCGCCGGGCGGCGATCTCGCGGCCGTGCGGGCCGCGATCGAAGACGCGGGTTACCCCGTGACCGGTGAGCACGAGTTCGCTCTGTAAGGGCGACCTGAAACGCCGGGCTGGTACGAGGCGCGGCGGGCTGGTACGATATCGCACCGTGTCGTGGGCCGTTAGCTTAGTTGGTAGAGCAGGGGACTCTTAATCCCAAGGTCGAAGGTTCGAATCCTTCACGGCCCACCAGGACTTTCGACCACCCTTGCGGAGCTGATGGCCTCGGCGGAGGCGGTATCGGCCTTGGCGAGCGGCGGGCAGACCGTCGCCGCGAGCAAGGTGGAGGATCGAAGGGGAGGCGTGTGAACCGCAAGCTCAACCTGCGTGATTCAGGGACTGAGCTCACGCGCTCGTGGCGCGGAGCCCTTCCGGCGGGCGGCCGCGACGCGCTGCGGCAGCTTCTCATCCTCCTCGGCTGCTATGCGCTCTACGATGTCGCCCGGGTCCTGGTGCGCGGCCGCGAGGCGGTGGCCATGGCCAACGCCCAGGCCATCATCAACGCCGAAAAGGCTCTGCACATCTACGTCGAGCCCACCGTCCAGACCATGGCGAGCCACGTGCACGTGCTGGTCGAGTTCATGGACTGGTTCTACTCGAGCGTGCACCTTCCGGCGACCATCCTCATCCTGGTGTGGATCTACCTGTACCGTCACGAGAGCTTCGCGTTCTTGCGCAACGTGTTCCTCACCATGAACCTGCTGGCCATCACGCTGTTCGCCATGCTGCCGGTGGCGCCGCCCCGCCTGGTGCCCACCTCGGGCGTGGTCGACACGCTCTACCTGTACTCCACGACGAGCTACCGTTCGGGCGTGCTGTCGTTCGTGACCAACCAGTACGCCGCGTTTCCCAGCCTGCATATCGGTTACGCCCTGTTCCTGTCGCTGGCGATCTACCTGCTCACCAGTAATCGCCTGGCGCGCGTGCTGGCGCTCGTCTACCCGCTCGTCGTGCTGTCGGCGATCATCATCACCGGCAACCACTACGTGCTCGACGCCGTCGCCGGCGCGGCGGTGCTAGGGGTCTCGTTCGCCGCCAACTGGGGCATCACACCGCAGGCCGTACCCGAAGCCATCGCGGTGTCCACGCGCCACGCCAACGATCGACGCGGGGCGTGAGCCTCAAGGACTCCTATACTGCCGGCGTCCGCCAGGCGGTCGTACCGCTTGCCGGACGCCTGGCGAACGGCGGCCGCGTTACGCCCAACGGGCTCACGGTCGGCGGCCTCGTGCTGAACGTGGCGACCGTGCCGCTCATCCTCAGCGGGCACTTCATCTGGGCGGCCGTCGTGCTCCTGCTGGCCGGCGTCTGCGACATGCTCGACGGCGCCGTGGCGCGCTTCTCCGAGCAGGTCACGCCGTTCGGCGCCTTCCTCGACTCGACGAGCGACCGCCTGTCAGAGGGCGTCGTGCTCATGGCCATCGGCGTCTGGTTCGCCCGTCACGGCGACACCTGGGACCTGGCGGCGGTCTTCGTCGCCCTCATGATGTCGTTCCTCGTGTCCTACACCCGCGCCCGGGCCGAGGCGCTGGGGCTCGACTGCAAGGTCGGTCTCGCCTCGCGGCCCGAGCGCGTCGTGCTGCTCATGGTGGGTCTGCTGTTCGCGCGCTACCACGTGCTCAGCGTCATGGTCTGGGCGATCGCCATCCTCACGACCTACACGGTCGTGCAGCGCATCCTGCACGTGCGCCGGCAACTCGCCGACAGCGGCGGTGGGGCGACCGCCTAGGCGCGGCAGCCGGCCTCTGCGGCGCTCCCACGGCGCGGCGCGTGGCTGCCGGCGGTCCGAGGGTCGCGACGACCCGCTGTGGTATACTCCCCTGCGTTCACGACAGCTTTTCTGCGGCCGCTTTCCGTGGCCGCGAACGCGTTTCACTCGGCCGGTCCTGCCGGTCGCAAAGTGGAGGGGAGACATACGTGACTAACCCGGTTCGCGTAGCCATCGTCGGTGTGGGCAACTGCGCGTCGTCGTTCGTCCAGGGCGTCGAGTTCTACAAGAACGCCAAGAAGAGCGACTTCGTCCCGGGGCTCATGCATCCGGTGCTGGGCGGCTACCACATCAGGGACATCGAGTTCGTCGCCGCCATCGACATCGACTCCAACAAGGTCGGCAAAGACCTGTCCGAGGCGATCTTCACCAAGCCGAATAACACCATCAAGTTCGCCGACGTGCCCGCCAAGGGCGTCACGGTCGCGCGGGGCATGACCCACGACGGTCTCGGCAAGTACCTGTCCGAGATCATCACCAAGGCTCCCGGCCCCACCGCCGACATCGTCGGCATCCTCAAAGAGACCCAGGCCGACGTCGTGGTCAACTACCTGCCGGTGGGCAGCGAAGAGGCCACCAAGTGGTACGCCGAGCAGATCCTCACGGCGGGCTGCGCCATGGTGAACTGCATCCCTGTCTTCCTGGCGCGCGAGCCCTACTGGCAGAAGCGCTTCGTCGAAGCCGGCGTGCCGATCATCGGCGACGACATCAAAAGCCAGGTCGGCGCCACTATCGTGCACCGCGTGCTCACGCGCCTCATGCGCGAGCGCGGCGTCAAGCTCGAGCGCACGAGCCAGTTGAACGTGGGCGGCAACACCGACTTCCTCAACATGCTCGAACGCGAACGCCTCGAGTCCAAGAAGATCTCCAAGACCAATGCGGTCACCAGCCAGCTCGACTACGACATGGGCGCCAGGAACGTGCACATCGGCCCCAGCGACTACGTGCCGTGGCTCGACGACCGCAAATGGGCCTACATCCGCATGGAGGGTCGCACCTTCGGCGACGTGCCCCTGAACATCGAGCTCAAGCTCGAAGTGGTCGACTCGCCCAACTCGGCCGGCATCGTGATCGACGCGGTGCGCTGCGCCAAGATCGGCCTCGACCGCGGTCTGGCAGGGTCGCTCGAGGCGCCGAGCTCGTACTTCATGAAGTCGCCGCCGGTGCAGCACCCCGACGACCAGTGTCGCGAGCTCACCGAGCAGTTCATCAGCGGCGAAGGCCGCGGCGCCACGGCGGTCTGTCAAGGCTAGCGGCGGCGGTCCGCTCGCCGGCGCCGCGCAGCGGCGCCGCGGGCCTTCCGAACGACAGGCGCCCCGCGATGGGGCAGGGGGAGCAAGCCCGGCCGGAGTCCGCGACTCGCGCGCGGCCGGCCGGGCTGTCTGGTTCTAACGTGGACGGAGCTGGCTACAGGATCGCGATGCTCACGCCGTACGCCTGG
>Ga0302319_10015661_pt1 | contig 14037 bp, 11 predicted proteins | sample Bog_T0_2_FD_203319 | JGI IMG/M metagenome (GOLD analysis project Ga0302319, IMG submission 203319) | Peat permafrost microbial communities from Stordalen Mire near Abisko, Sweden - Bog_T0_2 | ecosystem: Environmental > Terrestrial > Soil > Wetlands > Peat | place: Sweden: Abisko, Stordalen Mire... | reverse complement strand
CAGCACTTCAGCGTTCACCACCATGGTGCGCAGCTTGAACATGCGAAAACGCCGGCGATGCAGGCCGTAGCGATCCTGCGAAAAGAAAATCGTTCCCGGGCTGGTGAGCTTGATAGCGATACCGGCGGCGATGAGAATGGGTGAGGTGAGGAGCAGCAATGCGCCGGCGCCGAGAATGTCGATGGCGCGCTTGGCGTAGCGTGTGGAGTCGTCGCGAACCATGCTGAGGATCGAGTAGTTCTTGCCCGGCTTGCGATTCAGCTTCGCGATCGTGGTCTGGAAGAGATGCGAAGAGTGCCGCACCTCGACGCCGAATTTTTCGCAAATGGCAATCACTTGCTGGATGGGTTCATACATGGACTTGACGGGCAGCGAACAGTAGACGACGGAGATGGGATTCTCTTTGAGCAGCAGCTCCAGCGATTGCAGTCCCCCGAGATAGCGGTCGCGCATGGCCGGCGTGCCTACGAAGGCATCGTCAAGTACGCCGACGACGTTGTAAACGGGCGAGTCGACCATCTCTTCAAACGCTGCCTGGCCGCCGTTACCGGTGCCGATGATGAGTACTTCGCGCTTGGGGATGAGCGAGTCAATCGAGACCCAGCCGATAAAGCAGGCGATGGCCAGAAACAGGAGGCTGAGGAGCGAGGTGGCGAGGAAGAAACCGGAATCCACGCGCAGACTGCTTACCCAGTCGAGTTTGGCCAGCAGAGCGGGGTAAATCAGAAGCGAGCAGAGAAAGGCGGCCAGAAAGCTGGAGGCCATCTCTTTGTGCAGCAACTCGTCGCGTGAGGTCCGCCCGTTGCCGGTGGCCATGCGGGAAAGGAGCGTGACTCCGCCCAGCATGGCAATTTCCAGCAGGCTGACGCGCGGGATATACCACCAGCCGGGGCCCAGAAACATCAATCCGGGATGCTTGAAAAACCAGTATCCGCTCAGCACCAGGGCCGGCGATAGATCGCGGGCCAGGCGATAAATGCTGGTATGCAGGGTGCCGATTTCCTGTAGGTGTTGTTCCAGCTTTGTCCAGTCCAATTTGCGCGTCTCTTCCTTGCCGGAGATTGTCCTCGGCGTCACATCGACTGTCCAATTGCCCATTACTTCACCTGCCTGCGGGGGATGCCCGGAACGAATGCCCTGTATGCCTGATTCTGGCGGATGGTCCAATTCTGGGCGTTTGCAGACGCGCCAAACCGCACTTCAATGACTTGCCGTTCCAATCCTCGAGCAAAGCTCCGGTAGTCGGTACCTACCATTGCTTCATCGGCTAAGGATAGAAAACATTAGAAGCAACTTATATCCCCCGAAAGCCGTAGGCTTCTGCGACCTTCTGCCGCCATTGATAGCGAAACGAATGCCTGGGTGTCCAAAACGTTACGCATGAGACCGCCATCCGGATTTCCCGGCCAGAAAGACGGCCACAATAGCCCACTCCGGTGGGCGCAGGAATTCGCCCTTCGGGGCAGGCTTTGGATTTCGCAACAGAGCCAGCAGACGCCTATGGGTCTCGTGAATCAATCCTTAAGAGATGCCCAGAACTCGTTGAACCCCAGATTAAGTCTGATAAGAGGATTGAGACTGTCCGTGTCATGCCTCAACAGGTAGACAGACCCGTTCGGAAGGGACGTATCGAGAAAAAAATAGTCTCCCCCGGCATCGTTAGCGAAGGGGAGAAACAGTTTTGGAATAAACCGTAGTTCGCGCGCGAAGTAGTTGTATACCTCTCCGACCGTTTCACGTTGCGAGGACTTCAACGGGAGTAATTCTGCAAGTAACGTTTCAGCAGTGTCATTTTCGAATACTGCGGGTGTAATCCTTCCTCCGTTGGATTCGAGATACAGTGCGCGCACAACTGGAGGGATTTTGAAGTCAAGGCCAACTTCGACTCCATCAATATCTTCAGCCGAGAGCGGGGTATCCTGCTCGGTGATTTTCATCGGTTCTATCCTCCCGCTGACTGATACGCCAAGACGCCTCGGAGGTGCCACGCTCCGCGCATCCTCGCATGCATCCACTGCATCGTACGCCCATTTGTCGTTGCATCGTAATGGCGACTGTGTCGCCAAACCAGTTCCACGGTTCGCGGATGCGGCTCTGTAAGACCCGACGCTCGGTCCACAGCCTGAAGGTCAGCTGCGTATTCGCCAATGCAAGTGACTTTGACGGTGTCTCTTTGCTTTTCCTCGAAAGGCGCCAGATGGTGGCCGCATGAGCAAAATAGGACTGCTGCTCTTGTCAGACCGCACTAACCTAAGGTCGGTAGTAGGAGGGAATCATGGCACAAACCGCAGTAGGACTCTTTGATCAGACCCACGATGCCGATCTGGTGCAGAATGCACTCCGCGCCGAGGGCTTTCCATCCGAGGCAATTCGTGTGCTTTCGAAACCCTCGGGCATGGCGGTGGACAGCATGACCAGCACGCCGAGCGTCGATTTCTGCGCGGGCCTGACCACGGATCTGCGCTCCATGGGCGCGTCGGAAGCCGAATGCGACGCTTATGTCACAAGCGTGCAAAACGGCAGCGTAGTCATGTTCGTGACTGGGACAGCCGAGCAGGCCGACAAAGCAGCCTCGCTCATGAATCAGAACGGCGCTGTCGAGATCGAGGAATTTGCGGGAGCGGCACCGATGCTTCCGAGCATCCGCGTCGGCGACGTTAGCGCCAGCGGCGGCATCTCGCTCAAGGAAGACCGCACCCGCGCCAAAAGCGAAGGCGCACGGGTATTCACTTGGTAGCCCGACCGGTGATCGGAGTATCGCGCGATTCGATGCTCCGCGTGGCGCGGGCGAACTACATCAGCCGCAGCGCGTCAACATCGACAATGAGATTCCGGCGCGGGATGCCTTCCCTTTCGGCGTGGGCCAAGGCTCCGCGTAGTGCCGCATTGAGCGCCTTTCGCGAAATGGCTTTCAAAATCAGGTGGAAGCGGTAGGTCTCTTTGATGCGGGCGATGGGCGCGGTACAGGGCCCGAGGATTCGCACGCCCTCGGGCGCGGATTTCTGGAACCATTTACCCAGCGTGGCGGCCCATCCCGCAGCTTCTTCCATGCGTTTCGAAACAATGAGCAGGTTCGCCAGCACGCCGAAAGGTGGATAGTGCATCCAGCGTCGGTATTTGAGTTCGCGCGCGACAAAACCGGCGTAGTCATGCTTAGATGAGGCAATGATCGCGTAGTGGTCGGGGTGGTACGTCTGCACCACGACGCGGCCGGGCAATTCGCCGCGCCCGGCGCGGCCGGAAACCTGCGTCATCAACTGAAAAACCCGCTCGGCAGCGCGAAAATCCGGCATGGAGAGCGCATGATCGCAGCCGACGACGCCGACCAGCGTTACGCCGTGGACATCGTGCCCTTTGGCGATCATCTGGGTGCCTACGAGCAGATTGATTTCGCCGGAGTGCAGGCGGGCAAGCAGCCGCTCCATGTCATAACGGCCGCGGACAGTGTCGCGATCCATGCGGCCGATGCGCGCCCCCGGAAAGATCTCCTGCAATCGCTCTTCGCCCTTCTGCGAGCCGGCGCCCAGATAATAGAGATGCTCGCTGTCGCACTTGGGGCAGGTCTTGGGAACGGTTCGCCGGTATCCGCAGTAGTGGCATTCCAGGCGCTGTCCCGCACTGGCGATGGCTTCTTCGGAATCGACGGGCTTGTGGTGGGTGAGTGAGATGGCGCAGTTCTGGCACTCCAGCTTTTCTCCGCAACTGCGGCACATGGCAACGAACGAATAGCCGCGCCGGTTGAGCAGGATGACGGCCTGTTCACCGCGATCGAGAGCGGCCTGGGTTTCGGTGATCAGCAGGCGGGAAAAGAGGTTTTCCTTGCCGGTTTGCTGGAATTCGACGCGCATATCGACCAGTTCCACCGCCGGAAGCGGGCGATTGTTGACGCGCTCGGCCATGGAGATGCGTTGGTACTTCCCTGCCTCGGAGTTCTGCCAGCTCTCGAGCGACGGCGTGGCCGAGCCCAGCACTACCGGCGCGTTGGCCAGCTTGGCGCGCATCACGGCGACGTCTCGGGCGTTGTAGCGCGGAGTTTCCTCCTGCTTGTAGCTTTGGTCGTGCTCTTCGTCGACCAGAATCAGGCCGAGATTAGGGACGGGCGCAAAGATCGCCGAGCGGGTGCCAACGACGATCGGCGCTTCGCCGCGGCGGATGCGATGCCACTGCTCGGAGCGCTCTGGCGGCGTAAGCCCGGAGTGCAATAGGGCCACGCGATTGCCGAAAGTCGCGTCCAGTTGCGCAGCGGCCGCTGGCGTCAGGCCGATCTCCGGAACCAGGAGGATTGCGCCGTGGCCGCGATCGAGAGCTCGCTGCATGGCGGCGAGATAAACGGCCGTTTTCCCCGAGCCGGTGACGCCGTGCAGCAGAAACGATTGGAAGCCGGTCGCCGTTGCGATAGAGGCGAGCGCTTCCATCTGCTGCTCATTCAGGGCGTGCGCCGGGTTGACATGGCCGATGCCGCTCAGGCGAAAGCTGGCCGGACGCTCGTCAATACGCACCAGGCCGCGCCGCACGAGCGTTTGCAGGGTGCTGGGCGAGGAGCCTTTTTCGCGCAGGGCGGCGAGGGCCAGTTCTCCTCCGCAAGCTGTCAGTTCAGCCAGAATCGCCTGCTGGTTGGCCGTCAGCGCGGGCAGACGCGCTTCGGGAATCAGGACGGCAATGCGCTCCAGACGCCGTGCGTCGCGCTCTGCCGCGGCGTTTTCTCGGGCGATCCACTTTTTGCGCACCATGGCGTTCAAGTGTGCCAACGTGGCGGCGGTTGCAGTGCGCAGGGTGCTCAGCTTGACCGGCTCGCCGTCTGCCAGCCGCTCGAGAACTTTGTGCTCGATGTCGCCGTCGCCCGGCGAGGCTTTGCGGCTTTTAGCGGCCTCCGAGCCATCAAAGCTGCGGGCCAGCACGTCTCGCCCCGCGTTGGCGATGCGATAGGAGACGGTGCGGCGTACCTCGGCAGTGAGCGGCAACATGCCGCGCAGAACCTCGCCGAGCGGAGCCAGATAATACTGCGCCATCCATGCTGCCAGCTCCAGTAACTGGGCGGAGAGCAGGGGCTCTTCGTCCAAGACCGTTTCGACGGGTTTGGCTTCAAAGTCTTCCGGAGCCCTGCCGTGCAACTCGGTCACCACGCCGATCAGCTTTTCGTTGCGAAAAGGCACAATGACCCGCGAGCCTCGCAGCAGCCGCATCTCCGGGCTCACCTGGTAGGTAAACGTCCGGTCGAGCGGAATGGGCAGGGCAACTTCGCAGTAGATGGGCATGACGGCCAATCCTCAGTTTAGGGGATTGCGCCGGTTCGGAAATCTCTTGAGCAGGTTCAGGGCACTTTGACGCAGTTCTGAGTGGCAGTAGGATGGATTCGCGAATGGCGGGAGTACAATTCCGCTGAACAAAAATTCCAGAATTTCCAGGCGGGGTTCCGCTTGAGTCCTTTGCCGCAAGGAGTGACCTCGGCATGAAGTCCATGAAGTTCTTGAAATCTCTGATTCTCGCGACGATCTTCCTGGGAGCGCCCATGTTTTCGAATGTTTTCAACCCGCAAACCGCCTGGGCTCAAGGCCATAACAAAGGCACGATCGGCCTGGGCGCCCAGGACGCCGCAAACGGCGCCCAAGTCGGCGTGCTGACGCCGGGTGGTCCAGCCGAGCACGCCGGGGTGCGCGTTGGCGACGTGATCACTGCAGTCAATGGCACTCCGGTGGCGAATGCGGCGGCGATGACCGGTGCCGTCCGTGCTTTGGCGCCGGGGCAGACAGCGCGGCTGAGCATTTTACGAAGTGGTCAGCGGATGACGATCTCGGTGATGATCGGAACGGCTGGCGGCGGCAATGCGGCGCCTGCTGCGCAACCTGCACCTGCTTCTGCCGCAGCGGCAGCGCCCTCGGGGCCAGTGAAGCCGATTTCTGTCTCTGGATACACCACCTTCACCGATCCATTGGAAAACGCCTTTACCGTCCAGGTCCCATCGGGATGGAAGACCGTTGGCGGACTAGCGCGCCGCGCGGCTCTGCAGATCAACCCCTTTACGCGCTCGCTCTCACCGGACCGGATGACGTACCTGCTGATCGGCGAACCGACGCTGCCAGGCTACGTGCCGCCGAACGCAATGCGCAACGCCATCGGATACCATGAGGGCAAATTGTTCGATTCCGGCCTTGGCGGGCTCTCCATGGTGCTGCACTATATGCCGGGAACGGAGTTTGCTAAGGTCTACGGCCAAACGGCGCTGCCCGGGTTGTGCACCGATCTGCGCTTCTCCGGTGGCCGCGAACGGCCGGATATGGCGGCCAATGCCGATAAACTGGTGCCGACCGTTATCCCATCGATCTCGACCGGCGGCGAGGCGCGATTTACCTGCATGCACGGCAAGCAGGAAATGGAAGCCCGCATCGAAGTCGTCACCCGCACCACGCGTGACAACGTGATGTGGAATGTGATCTTCCTCAAGGGGTTTATCGCGCCGAAGAGTCAGGCCGACAAGGCCGAGGAAGTTCTTTCCCATGTCGGAGGCAGCATCCGATTCAAAGATGTGTGGATGCAGAAGCAGAACCAGATCGACCAGGCGGCGGCGCTGCAGATCAATCGCAATATGCAGCACTACTTCCAGCAGGAGCAGCCAATCATCCGCAGTATGAATGAGAGCGACGAGAACTTTTCGTCGATGGACGACATTATCTCCGGGTACAGCACCTACCATGACTCGGCAACCGGCAACGACTACAAGCTGAGTAATGTGAACCCCTACAAGTGGACCGACCCCAGCACGGGCCGCATCGTCTCCACGCCGGAGAACATTCCGCCGACCTGGGGCAACTACCAGCCGATGCATCGGATATAGGGGAGCGACCGACCTTTCAGGACGCTTGCGCCTGCCTGATCGCCGGCATCGCGATGCAAGGCAAAGCTTCCAATGCGGGCTTGGCAAAAAGATAACCCTGCATGAGCCGGATGCCGAGTTCCCGAAGCGTCTCGTACTCTTCAAAGGTTTCAATGCCCTCGGCAACGACGACAATGCCGAGATCCGCAGCCAGGTGAACCAGATGTCGAACAATGATTTGGGCGGTGCGGCGGCGGTCGACATTCCGCGTAAGCTCCATATCGAGCTTGAGAATGTCGATGGGCAAGCCGCCAAGCAGGTTCAACTGAGAATAGCCGGCGCCGAAGTCATCCAGCGCCATCTTGAAACCCCGGCGCCGATAGTCTTCCGCAATGGAGGCCAGATGGGCAGAATCGTGGATCTTTTCGCCCTCGGTAATTTCAAAAATCAGCCGCTCGATTGGAAAACCGACTTTGCTGGCGGTATTCAGCGTAAGTTGAATGCACGCCGCCGGGCTATAAACTGCGCCAGGCATGAAGTTGATCGAGAGCATGGCTCCGGTTTCAGCGAGTCCAAGCTGTGCAGCGAGGGTGATCGCTTTCACGCGGCAATTCTGGTCAAACGCATATCGATTCGCATCGGTAACCTGCGAAAGAACCGAACCTGCCGATTCGCCGTTCGGCCCGCGAACCAAGGCTTCATATGCATAGACTGCCTCCTCCTCAACGTCCACAATTGGCTGAAAAGCCATACTGATTGAAAGTGGTTGGACGGAGCCGTCCCGGCAAGCTTCGCACTTGAAAACCGCCATTGAATTCGCCTCTGTATCCGCAATATCGACACGCCGAAGGTTAGAATTAAAGCACTTTAGTAATCCGTATTCCTGTCAAAAAAATACTCCATAGTCACCTGTTGGTCGACTGAACTTCCGGGGGATGTACCTGCAACCTTCCGGGCCATCCGTGTGGGCATTGCGTATACAATCTCACTTGATGAAAAAGAGCGCTGCAAAGTCTGCCCCCGCCCCCCGCGCCGTCCTCAAGCCACACGCCACCACTCCCGAACTCGCCGGGCCTGTGACACTTTCCGTTGACATCGGCGGCACCGGCATCAAGATGATGGCGCTGGACGTAAACGGCAAGTCAGTCTCCGAACGCTTTCGTGCGCTGACGCCTGAAGATCCAACGCCGGAGCGGGTTCTGGCTGTTCTGGACGACCTGCGCAACCAGATTGGCGATTTCGACCGTGTCTCCGTGGGATTTCCCGGTGTGGTTAAGAATGGCGTGACGCTTGCCGCTCACAACCTTAGCCCCAAATGGGCCGGGTTTCCGTTGCAGGAACAGTTGGAGGTGCAGTGGAAGAAGATAGTCCGCGTGGCCAACGATGCCTCCGTGCAGGGCTACGGCGCGACTTACGGCAAAGGCGTGGAGCTGTGCCTTACCCTTGGTACTGGCCTCGGCTCGTCGCTGTTTACCGAAGGCCGCCTCTGTCCCGGCCTCGAACTTGCTCATCACCCCTGGCGCAAAGATAAAACTTACGAAGACTTCCTCGGCCTGCGCGGCCTGGATAAGTACGGTAAGAAGAGGTGGAATGAGTTAGTACAGAAAGCAATTGCACAGACCAGCCAGTTATTCAACTGGGACTATCTGCACCTGGGCGGCGGCAATGCCAAACATATCAAGTTCGAACTGGCGAAGAATGTGCGCATCGTGCCCAATGAAGAGGGACTGCTGGGCGGCGTGGCGCTTTGGCGGAATGAGTAATACCTCTGCCCGACGAGTCGACGATTTGGATACAATGGCGCATGCCTACTCTTAACTCCAGACAGATTTTCGGCTGCGCCGTTGCCTTGTTGGTGTTGCTACATTGTGCCTGCGCGCTTTCCTAAGGTACCGACCCAAAAGAATGGACTCTCGCACTACCGAATCATCCCGGGCAAGTGCTGTGGTCGGCGCCAGGTTTCAGAATCACGCAGAATTCGGCCAAGAAGGGCGGACGGGAGATTGGCTTCCGAGGCACTGACGTGTCGGCAAATCTTGGGTATCTAAGCTTCCTGTTCTTGTTCCCTGAACAAGCGCCCATGACAAGCTCGAAGTGCCGCGATGGCGTCATGGGGCCGGAGAAGAAGGCGAATTCAACGTTTAAGGAACTGAGCTCCTCCGAATCTCCAAGGCAGAACGGGATTTCTGTCGCCACGGTGAGCTATTTCGTTCTCGGACAGGACCAAAAGCCACATTACAGTTTGCGCAGCTTTGCAGCATCCGGAGATATCTGCGGAGACTTCGAGATTTATAGCTCTGAGCCAATCCGTCCAGAGGATCCCAGGATTCAGGCGGTGCTGGCGAGTTACCGGCTGGATCCGGATTATTCGCCAAAGTTCCGCGATGTTTTCCAATATGCGCAAGTCCTTTTTAATACCGAACGATATAAGGATGCTGCGCCAATATTCGAGCAGGCCTTAGAGATGATCCCTGCCGATGGTGCGCCGTTCCCTTCGGCAAAACTGGCGCGGCGAATCACGACTGATCAGGCAGGTATGTCCTACGGAATTTCGGGTCAATATGCAAAAGCAAGGTCTATCTTTGGGGCCGGTGTCGCTACCGACCCAGACTATCCCATGTACTACTACAATTTAGCCTGCGCCGACGCCGGGGAGAATAAGCTGCCCGAAGCTCAGGCACATTTGAAACAGGCATTCGCCCGCAAAGCTGGCGTTAATCCCGGCGAAATGCTACCAGACCAACAAAAGACGATTCTTTCCTTCCGTATAAAGACAACAAGGCGTTTTGGAAAAACCTGCAGGAGTTAGCGTCGGCCAAGTGAGCCTTAAGCAGTAAAGTGCTGATCGGAGCCTTCGGCCTTCCATTGGCCACGCACCAGAACGAATTCGCGAAACGATGATGTCCTGCTTGCCACTATACGGCGGCGGTCCTATCATGCTGTGGGCCGCGTTCTCCGTTGATGCGCAGGCCCGAAATCAGGGCAGAGTCGCCGTGGTTGAGCGCTGATTGCCTTCGCAGATCAATCATGGCTTTCAAAACAACCCAGGAACAACAGATCGTGCCCGCATGTGCGGCACGCTGGAGGAACTCATGCCAACTCCCCGAGAATTTCTTCCTCACGGAGTCACTCGTCCACAACGAACCCAGGCTCAAATCGCTGCTGCGGCCGTCACACCTTCCTTCGCCTACCCGGCAACCCAGGTGGGCGTGACCGGAAACATCACCGTTTGCTACGATCCCAGCCTCGGAGCCCCGGGATTGACGCTGGCGCAGCAGTTGCTGCAGGTAGTGGCAGCGCCTTACCAGCAAATGCAGTCCATATTCGCTACGGCGGGCGGTGCGGTCACGGTGATCATATCTCCCCTGAGCAGCGCGAACGACGGCTCAGGGGGAGCCTTTCACTACGGGTGCGATTTCACCTCCGGGGGCGTGTTGTATGTAGACGCAACCTTCGCGAATACGGTTCAGAATCCGCTGGATCTGGAAGTGGGGCTTTACGTTGCGGAACTTTCGGAAGCCTTTATGGGCACACAGAACAAAGGATGGGGCTGTGGCTACAGTAACGGCGAAGGACTGTCGCGCTACCTGGCGCAGAACGCCCCGCCAGGCGTAATGCCGAGTTGGGGCATCACCGGGCCATCATGGGTCAGCGCAGGATATCCGGACTGGGTGAGCCAGACCGAGCAGACCGACGGCGATTACGCCTCAACCGGTTGCGCGATTCTATATCTCTACTGGATGCGCTCGCTTGGCTACACTATTTCGGAGATCGTGCAGGCGGGCGGTTCTACGCTTTCCGCCAATTATCAAACTCTGACTGGCAAGGCAACCGCCTATGCCGACCTGGTAGCCGCGGTGAAGGCACTCACGGTCACCACCGACAACCCGTTCCCTGCCCGTCTCTACGAGATGCACGGCGACGGCACCATCTGGACCTACACCGGCACGCCGATCAGCGGTTGGCAGATGCTGGACAACAATCCGCGTGCCCGCGCCATCGCCGCTTCCGGGGATCTGCTCTATCAATTGCATGGTGACGGCACCATCTGGGTTTACACCGGACCGCCGCTCTCCGGCTGGCAGATGCTGGACAACAACCCGAAAGCGCGGGCGATTGCGGCATCAGGACGCCAACTCTACCAGTTGCACGATGACGGTTCGATCTGGCTCTATACAGGAACGCCGCTAACCGGCTGGCAGATGCTGGATAACAATCCGCGAACCTGCGCGATTGCCGCCGGGGACTCGCTCTACCAGTTCCACAACGATGGCACTATCTGGCTCTACACCGGCACGCCTTTGACCGGCTGGCAGATGCTGGATAACAACCCGGCCGCGTCGGAGATTGCCGCTTCCGGCGGCAGCCTCTACCAGCGCCACGGCGACGGCACCATCTGGGTGTACGTGGGCCCACCGTTGAGCGGATGGCAGATGCTGGACAACAACCCGGCGACCACCGACATCGTGGCTTCTCCGTCGGAGCTCTACCAGACGCATGGAGACGGCACCATCTGGGCCTACGTTGGACCGCCGATGAGTGGATGGCAGGCACTGGACAACAATCCGCGCGAACGGGCGATCGTTGCTTCGGCGGGACTCTACCAGTTGCACGGCGACGGCACCATCTGGATCTATACGGGAACGCCCTACACCGGATGGCTCACGCTGGACAACAACCCGGCGACTACCGCGATCCTGGTGGCGCAATAGCCGTTTTATTCTGGCGGGATTCCTGCCGCGAGGGGCTTTGCGCCTCTCGCGGCGGGAATCCCGCTCTATTTGCGCGCGGGCGGAGTCAATCCCAACTCGCGCATGGCGATCTGCAGGTCGGCCCAGGCGTGTTTTTTCTGGTTGGGGTCGCGCAGCAGGAAGGCCGGATGGTAGGTGACGATCAGTTTCGTCCCGCGCAGGGGATGGACGGTGCCGCGCCAGTTGGCTAACGAACGTTTTTCGCCGGTGAGGTAGGTGACAGCGGTCTGGCCGAGTGCGACGATGACCTGCGGGCGCACGACATCAATCTGGCGAAAGAGGAATGGCGAGCAGGTGTGAGCTTCGTCCGGCTCCGGGGTGCGATTGGCCGGCGGGCGGCACTTGACCACGTTGGCGATATAGACCTGCTCGCGCTGAAGTCCCATGGCGTTGATCATGTTGTTGAGCAACTGGCCGCCGCGGCCGACAAAGGGCAGTCCGGAGGCGTCTTCGTCGGCGCCTGGGCCCTCGCCAACAAACATCAGCCGCGCGTTAGGGTCGCCGTCGCCGAAGACCAGCTTGTTGCGGCCCACGTGAAGCGGGCAGCGGGTGCAGTCGCCAATATCGTCGCGAATGAGCTTGAGCGCGGCGAAGTGCTGCTCAGGTGGAACGGGCGGGGCGATTGGCGGCGCGGCGGGAAAAGGCTTGCGGGGTGCGATTTCGGTCTCCTCTGGCGATACGGGTAGGATGCCTGGGAAAAATGCGGATGAGTCGGACGTGGACTGCACAGCGGCCACAGGAACCCCTGCAGCAGCGGCGGCTGGCTTGGCCTCAGTCGGCGCTTCGGGCTGAGCCCAGGCGCTCGGGTCTACCTGACGACGGTAAAACTCGCCTAGGCCCAGATCCCGATAGAATCGCAGACGGGCGTGCAGCGCTTCCCGCGTAGCCGGGTCGTTTGGATTGAGAGCGTTCAAGGGAGGCGTCACCAGTTCTACTCGATGATAATCTGGCCGCGACGACCGGCGGCGGGTACGACCTCATCCGAGTCTGACGGCAATCCTTCCTCGTACAGTTCGGATTCCATGCCGGAAAGCTCGACAAGCAGCGATTGCGGACGGCGCAGGCCCACAATCTCGTCCAGAATGCGGTCGGCCAGTTTGCGCTTGGGCATCTCGGGCAGATCCTGCGCGGTGGTTGCGGTCAGGAATGTGGCGCCGTTTGAGTCCGAGTCGAAGCCAACGCCTTCGCGCGAGACGTCGTTCACCACGATCGCGTCCACGCCCTTGCGCAGCAGTTTGGCGCGGCCGTTTTCGAGTTGGTTTTCCGTCTCCGCCGCAAAGCCCACGATCAACTGGCCTGGCCGGCGCTGGCGCACGACTTCGGCCAAAATGTCTTCCGTAGGCAGAAATTCAATGGTCATGGGCCCGGTACGCTTGAGTTTTTGATCGGCAACGTTACTGGGGCGATAGTCGGCAACTGCGGCGGACTTGATGACCAGCGTAGCTTCCGGCATCCGGCTGAGGACTGCGGCGCGCATCTCTTCGGCGGTGGTGACCTTGACCAGTTCGCAGTGGGCCGGGGGATAAAGCGCTGAAGGCGCAGAAATGAGAATCACCTTGGCGCCGCGGCTCTGCGCCGCCTCGGCCAGCGCGTAGCCCATTTTGCCGCTGGAGCGATTGCCGAGAAAACGTACCGGATCGAGCGCCTCACGGGTGCCTCCGGCGGTAATCAGAACCACCTCACCGGCCAGATCGTGGCTGCGGCCAAGCGCGTTCAGAACGGCGTTGGCGATGAATTCAGGCTCGGCCATGCGTCCAGGGCCGACCATGCCGCAGGCCAGTTCTCCGGAGGCCGGTTCGATGACTTTGACGCCGCGCTGGCGGAGCAATTCGAGATTGGCCTGGGTTGCCGGATGCTCCCACATTTTCACGTTCATTGCCGGAGCAACCAGAACAGGAGCATCGGTGGCCAGATACATGGTGGTGAGGAAGTCGTCGGCCATGCCGTGGGCGAACTTGGCCAGAATTCCGGCCGTAGCGGGAGCGACCACCAGCGCGTCGGCCCATTGCGCCTCGGCAATGTGCTCAATGCTGGCATCCATGGAGGAATTGGAGTCCTCCGAGGATGGCCATAGGCTGGTGATGACTTTATGCCCGGTTAGAGCGGCAAAGGTGAGTGGCTGGATGAATTGCTGGGCCGATTCCGTCATGACAACGCGCACTTCAATCGCCTGTTTTTGCAGTGCGCGCACTACTTCCGCTGCTTTATAGGCCGCAATGCCTCCGCTGACGCCAACCATTACCTTCATATCCTCATTGTAGAACGTACACAGCTCATGGGATAGATTGGCGCGGCATCCTGGGCAGACCAGGATGCCGCGGGTTGGGGATGTTTACTGGCAGGCTGCGCCGTCGGTCACCCCGGTCAGCTTCAGATTCGCCGCAGTCAGGGTGCGGCTGTAGCAGTTGCCCTCCGAATCCAGAGAGTTGTAGGTCTGGCTGCTCTTGGTTCCGGTATTTCCGGTGAAGTTGAAGT
>Ga0302319_10015660_pt1 | contig 14038 bp, 13 predicted proteins | sample Bog_T0_2_FD_203319 | JGI IMG/M metagenome (GOLD analysis project Ga0302319, IMG submission 203319) | Peat permafrost microbial communities from Stordalen Mire near Abisko, Sweden - Bog_T0_2 | ecosystem: Environmental > Terrestrial > Soil > Wetlands > Peat | place: Sweden: Abisko, Stordalen Mire... | reverse complement strand
GATGGATGCGGCACACCATGATTTGCTGGTCAGCCGGACGAGCCATCTCCCCCACGTGACGGCGGCGGCGTTGGCGACCTTAGTGCTGCGGCCAAGCCAGCCGAAATCGCAGGCGGAACTTTGTGCGGCCGGTTTTCGTGACACGACGCGGATCGCTTCGGGGTCGCCGGAGATGTGGCGGGACATTGCGATGGCCAACCGCAAGAATATCGCGCAATCCGTCGACGGTCTCATCGGCGAGCTTAAGAAGTTTCAAACGGCGTTACGGGGGGGGAAACCTTCGGCGGTCGAAAAGTTTTTCGCGGTTGCCAAAACGCGGCGGGACGAGTGGTGTTCGGGCCGGGGATCCGACTCATCGGAGTGAATGTGGCCATGAAAGCGGCTATTCACCGGAAAAGTTTTTTTGCACGAATCGGGGTGGCCGGTCAGTCAAATGCTGGCGGGGACGGCGCGCACGGAGTGACGCGCCGTACCAAAATGGATGGCGAGCAATTTCGGACGGAGTGGAAGAATATTCATGGCACTGCCTGAAACAATTGAAATTATTCCGCTGGACCTCATCCCGCACGCGAAAATAACCGTGCCGGGATCCAAGAGCATTACGAATCGTGCCCTGATTCTGGCAGCATTGGCAAAGGGGGTGGTGGTGCTTAAGGGAGCGCTCTGGAGCGAGGACACGCAGGTCATGACGGAGGCGCTGCAGCGTTTGGGTTTTCAAATTAAGGTCGAGCAGGACCCGTCTGAATTTTGCAATCGCACGATTACGGTTCGCGGTGGTGGCGGTCAGATTCCCCATGCGGGGACGGAAGCAAAGCCGCTGGAATTATTTGTCGGCAACGCGGGAACAGCGGCGCGGTTTCTAACGGCGCTGGTGTGTTTGGGGAAGGGAGTGTTTCGGCTCAGCGGCGTGTCCCGCATGCATGAGCGTCCCCAGGCCGCCTTGTTCAAGGCATTGCGCGAGTTGGGATACCGGATTGAGTCGGAGAATGAGAATGACAAGCTTCCCGTGCGTATTTACGGGGGCGGACCGCATGCCGTTCGCTGCGAGGTAAGTGTCGGCGCCAGCTCGCAATTTGCGTCGGCACTGTTGCTGGCGGCGCGGGCGGGTCAGTGGCAGGTGGAAGTCACCGGTGAAAATGCTGATGAATCCCCCTATGTGGTGATGACGGAAAGGATGATTGATATTTTTCCGGCGCGCGGCGAGTTTCAGATTGAACCGGACGCCTCCAGTGGCAGCTATTTTTGGGGAGCGGGCTGGCTGGCGGGTTCATTGCCGGGAGCGGTTTCGGCCGACCGGACGACTTTGCCGATTGTCGTCGACAATTGGCCGGACAGCGGCTGGCAAATTGACGCGGAATTCCCTAAATTCCTGCCGTTGCCGGGGGTGGTTTCACGCGATGGTCAATTGGGCGACAGCATCATGACCGCGATTGTCTTGGCGGCGGAAACCGGGACGGCGAAAATTTCCGAGCGGGCGGGGGCATCCACGATTCAATTTACGGATCTGGGCCGGTTGCGCGTTCAGGAGTGCGAGCGGGTGGTGGCATTGAAAACGGAGCTGACCAAATGCGGCGCGCAGGTGGTGGAGCAGGGCGATACGTTGTCGATAACGCCGACCCATCTGCACGGAGCGGAGATTGAGACGTATTCCGACCACCGGATGGCGATGTGCTTTGCCACATTGGGATTAAAAATTGGCGGGATAAAAATCAAGAATCCTGACTGCGTAAAGAAGACGTTCCCGAATTTTTTCCAAAAACTGGCGGCGCCGGCGCCGGAGGGTTTGGGTGCGGGGATTTGGGAGGTTAAAGAGGGGAGGCGTTTGCGCCAACTGAGCGCCGCCGACCTGTTTGCAGAATGATTTAGCATGAGTTCCCGACTTAAATTGAACAAACATCCGATTGTAATTGCCATTGATGGCACCAGCGCGAGCGGCAAGAGTACCAATGCGAAACTGGTGGCGCGGGGGTTGGGGTTTGTCTATGTGGATACCGGCGCCATGTATCGCACGCTGGCCTGGTACTGTCTGCAAAAGCGGGTGGACGTGCAGGACGCCAAAGAAGTGGCGGCGACCTGCCGCAAATGGAAGACGAAGCTGGAATGCGTTACGGTGGATGGATTGCCGGTGGTCCGCTTGTTGGTGGAAAACTACTTCCCGGAGAGGGAAATTCGCACGCCGGAGACCGCGGCCGCGGTGGCACAGGTGGCGGCCGTGCCCAAAGTGCGGGATTGGATGAAGAAGACGCAGCGTGATTGCATCCAATTCGGCAATCTGGTCATGGAAGGGCGTGACATTGGCACGAACGTATTCCCCGAGACGGACTATAAATTTTACCTGGACGCGACCTTGGCGGAGCGCACCGCGCGGCGGACGGCGGATGGCGTAAACGAAAATCTGGCCGCGCGCGACCAACGGGACAGTCAACGGGCGGTGGCGCCACTGATGATCGCCTTGGGCGCCAAGGTGATTAATAATTCGAGCCTGACTTCAGCGGAAACCAGCGCCCGGTTATTGGAGGAAATCCAACGGTTGATGAACGCTCCCAGATGAATCTTTCTTATCGGATTGGCTGGCATGTTTTTCGCGGGATATATTCCACATATTTCCGGTGGCGGGTTTTGGGTGCGGAAAATGTCCCGTTGAACGGGGGCGTCATCCTGGCGTCGAACCACGCGAGTTTTATCGATCCGCCGCTGGTGGGCGCCGGGATCCGGCGAGACATTAATTATATGGCGCGGGAATCATTGTTTCGCTTTCCCGGTATCGGCGCCTTGTTGCGTTCCTGGAATTCGGTCCCGGTGGACCGGGACGGTGGCGGCGCCAAGGGGCTAAAGATTATTTTGGATCGCTTGCTGGCGGGCGGGGGCATCATTTTATTTCCCGAGGGCACGCGCTCCCAAGACGGCAAATTGCAGCCCGCGCGCTCAGGAATCGGGTTGATTGTCATCAAGTCCACCGCTCCGTTGGTGCCGGTGCGGGTCTTCGGCACGTACGAAGCGTATGGCCGCCATCTGAAGATTCCGAGACCACATCGCGTCACGGTAAAATATGGCAGCCCGATGAACTTTGAATCGTTGCGGGCGGAGGCCAAGACGTGTCCGAAGCCGCGGTTAAAGGAAATTTATCAAGAAGTGGCCGATCAAATCATGGTGGCCATTGGAAAGCTGCGGCCGGAACCGGAATAGAGCGGGCCTAAGGCATCGCGAAAAAACAATTTGAGCATTCTGGCTGGTCCTTTTGACCGCGGGCAGCGTTGCTCGCTCGTTACAGATCCCTGCGGATATGCGCCTCGCGAGCGCCTTGCCAGCGGTCAAAACTCCTGCGCCATAATTGCTCAAGTTGTTTTTTCGCGATGCCTAAATTCCCAAATTGGACAGGGTATTGCTGATATTATTGACCACGACCGCCAGCTTAGGATGTGATTGCTCGAACCCGTCCACCGACGAGCGCAGGCCGCTGATTGAAATTTCAACCAGTTTGGGATTGGGTTTTTTGCGGGTTGCCTCCTGGGTGGAGATTTGAGCGAAACCCGCGATGCTGCTGGCCTGATCGCCGTGGGTTTGGGAAAAGTTGGTAACCTCGGTTTTCAACTTCGCCAATAAATCCAAGAGTTCCTGTTTCTTGGAGTCCTCGACGGCTTCGGCCCGGCGAACCTTCGCCTCAATTTCGCTGATAATAGAATCAATCATGATGACAGGGACAACTTAGCGGTTGGGGAAAATTCAGCAACCACATTTAGGAGTGATTGAGAAAGAAGAGCGCGACAGATTTCTGCTGACTGGTTTACCAACGGCCAATCCGGGGGAGCAAGGGATAGACCTGGTCCCAAATGGCGGCGCAGACCAAGTCCACCGGCTGGGCGCCGTCGATGATCTTGATCCGCTGGGGATCGGCGGCGGCGATGCGATTGAAACCTTCCGCCACGCGTTCAAAAAAGGCTTTGTCGGCTTCCTCGATGCGGTCGCGGATGAACGGCATTTGCGCCTGTCGCGAGCGAAGCCGTTCGGCGGTCGTCACGGGATCCGCTTGCAATAGCAGGGTCAATTTTGGTTTGGTGTCACCCACGGCAAAATCGATCACCGCCTGGACCTTTTGCAGGTCGAGCTGGCGTCCGTAGCCCTGATAGGCGGTGGTGGAATCGTAAAAACGATCGCTCAGCACGATTTCACCGGCCGCGAGGGCGGGGCGGATCAATTCGCGCACCAGCTGGGCGCGACTGGCATTCATCAACAACAATTCGGCTTCCGGGGTCATGGCGGTGTTGTTTTTGCTGTGCTTCAAGGTGTGCCGGATTTCTTCGCCAATGGGTGTGCTGCCCGGCTCGCGGAAAATCCGGACGCGGTGTCCCAAGGCGCGCAAGCGCTCGAGAAGGATCGAAACCTGGGTTGATTTTCCGGATCCTTCGGATCCCTCAAAAGTGATGAATAGGCCTTTGCTCACAATTTCTTTAACTGGAATCCCTTGGTGTTATCTTCGATGAGCCAGCCTTTGGCCTTAACTTCGGCACGGATGGCGTCGGCCCGCTGGAAATCTTTGGCCTTTTTGGCGGCAATGCGCTCTTCGGCCAGGACGATGACTTCGGCGGGTGCCTCGGTTTCCGGTTTTTGCCCGATGCCCAGCACGGAGTCCACGCGTTCCCATGCGCCCAATTCCATAGCGGCCGCGGCTTCGCTGAGCGAACCATCGGCGATCCGGCGGTTGGTCTCGTTGACCCATTTATGAACTTCACCCCAAGCGGCCGAAACATTGAGGTCATCAGACAATGCGTCGCCAAATGCGGAAACCAGTTTTGGCGCAGGCGTGGTTGGATGATTCCCGGCGAGAGCGCGCAATTTTCCCACGCATTCATCAATGCGCGCCATGGCGGTCTTCGCGGCTTGCAAGCCATCGAGCGTAAAGTTGAAGGTTTCCCGGTAGTGAGCGCTGAGCAATAGATAGCGCACTTCCCGACCGGAAAAGCCACGCGCGAGAAGATCACGCAAGGTGAAGAAATTGCCGAGAGATTTGCTCATCTTTTTCCCTTCCACGAGCAAATGGGCGCCGTGGAGCCAGTGTTTGACGAAGGGTTGGCCGGTCGCGCCTTCGCTCTGGGCAATCTCATCTTCGTGATGGGGGAATTTCAGGTCCTCGCCGCCCAGATGGAGGTCGAACGTTTCGCCGAGGGCCTTCATGCTCATGGCGGAACACTCGATATGCCAGCCGGGGCGGCCATCACCGAACGGGCTGGGCCAAAACACGGAACCATCCGCCGGTGAGCGGGCTTTCCAGAGGGCAAAATCGGCGACGGATTCCTTGTCGTATTCGTCGGCAGCGACCCGTTCTCCCGGGCGAAGTTCATCAAAATTGAGTTTGAGCAACTGGCCGTAATTGCAGCCGCAGCCGCGGTATTTTCCGATGGAAAAATAGACGGATCCGTCCGGCGCCCGGTAGGCAATGCCCCGGGCGACGAGTTTTTCAATGAGCGAAATGATTTCAGGGATATGTTCGGTTGCCCGTGGTTTCACGTGGGGCTCCAAGCAGCCAAGCGTCTTAAGATCCTCGCGGAAGGCGGTCTCAAATTTGCCGGTGAACTCACGAAGGCTGGTTTGCAGCTCGTGAACCCGCTTGATAATTTTGTCCTCCACATCCGTGATATTCATCACGTGGGTTACCTGATACCCGTGAAATTCCAAGGTCCGGCGGACGAGGTCGGCGAAAACGAAGGTGCGCCAGTTGCCGATATGGGCGAAGTCGTAAACGGTGGGTCCGCAGCAATACATACCCACTTTTTTGCCGGCCGGATCGAGCGGCGTAAAATCCTGGATCGAATGGGTGAGCGTGTTAAACAGTTTTAAGGCCATTTGTTGCCCAGCAAATTAGAGCGCAAACGGGAAAACCGAAAGCGGAAACTCTGCGACGGAAGAAAATGGGAGGCGGCCGGGACCGGAGGAGGGCAAAAGGGGGTGTTTGATAAAGTTAAGCGAAAGTGCTTTTCGCGGCTTGCCAAGCATCGGGATCACCGGCAAATTTCCCCAAAGTCTGAATTGACACCCAAAATAGAAGGAGCCATGAGTAAAGAAGCAAAACTTGAATTGGATGGAAAAACGATTACGTTGCCCATTGTGGAAGGGACGGAAGGGGAAAAAGCCGTGGACATTTCAAACCTTCGCAACGACACCGGCTATATCACTTTGGATGAGGGCTATGGCAATACCGGCTCCTGCTCCAGCAAAATCACTTTCATTGACGGCGACAAAGGGATACTGCGATACCGCGGAATTCCGATTGAGGAATTGGCGGAACGTTCCAACTTTGTGGAGACGGCCTATCTGATCATCAACGGCCAATTACCGAACCGGGTGCAATTCCGGGCGTTTTCGGATGCGCTGACCGAGAACCAGTTTTTGCATGAGGACATGAAGTATCATTTTGAGGTGTTTCCGACCGGGGCGCACCCGATGGCGATTCTTTCCGCGATGATCAACGCGGCCAGCTGTTTTGACGAGGGGTTGATGCGTTGGAAATGGGGCAAGAACAGCGAGTTCGACTTGTATGTGGCCCGCTTAATTTCCCAGGTGCGGACGATCGCGGCGTATTCGTACCGGAAATCCCATGGTTTGCCGCTGATTTATCCGAAAAAAGCATACAAATACACGGCCAACTTTCTGCACATGCTGTTTTCAACACCGTACGAGGATTTTGAATTGAAGCCGGAAGTGGTAAAGGCCTTGGATTTGATTCTGTTGCTGCATGCGGACCACGAGCAGAACTGCTCGACCTCCACGGTGCGGATGGTGGCATCCAGCCAGGCCAACCTTTATGCGAGTGCGGCGGCCGGAGTTTGTGCGCTATGGGGACCGTTGCACGGCGGCGCCAACCAGGCGGTCATTGAAATGCTGGAACAAATTCACCGGGAAGGGGACGACGGCTCGAAATTTGTCATGGCGGCCAAAGACAAAAACAGCGGGCGGAAACTCATGGGTTTTGGGCATCGCGTCTACAAGAATTACGATCCGCGGGCCAAGATCATCAAGAAGGCGTGCGACGAGGTACTGTCCAAGTTGCACATAAGTGACCCGTTGTTGGACATTGCCAAGCGGTTGGAAGAGGCGGCATTGAAGGATTCGTATTTTGTGGAGCGGAAACTTTATCCGAATGTGGACTTCTACAGTGGCATCATTATGCGGGCCATAGGAATACCCGTGGAGATGTTCACCGTGATCTTCGCGATCGGCCGGATGCCGGGCTGGATTGCCAATTACAAGGAAATCATGGAAGAGCCCAAGAGCCGGATTTATCGTCCGCGGCAGATATACGTCGGCAACACCTTGAATCATTACCAAGCGTTGGAGGCGAGACCGTAGGCGGCTCCGGTTCATTTTTGCAAATGTGGCCCGGTGGGGTATAGTTTTTGCTATGGGACTTAGGCCAATTTGTTAATGAAAAAGATTTTAGTCATCGACGATGAAGAATGGTTGCGGGAGATGATTCAGCTCGCCTTGCGTCAACGCGGGTATGATGTGATCGAGGCAGCCAGCGGGAGCGAGGGGATCGAGAAGGCCCGCAAAGAATTTCCCGATCTGATCCTTTGTGACGTCAACATGGGAAAGGTGGACGGCTACCTTACTCTGTCGTCGTTGCGCAATGAAGCGCCGACGGCGGCGATTCCATTTATTCTGATGACGGGCCTGGCGGACAACGCGGGGATGCGTCACGGGATGGAACTGGGCGCCGACGATTATCTTCCCAAGCCATTCACCACCGACCAACTGTATGCGGCGGTGGAGGCGCGTCTCAAGAAATCCCAAACGGTTCGGGATGAAGCAGAACGCAAGCTTGCGCATTTACGGGACAACATCAGCCTCGTATTGCCCCATGAAATGCGGACGCCGCTGAACGGCATCATTACCAACGCGGAGTTGCTGGCCACATCCGCCGCGTCCCTGCAACCGGAAGAAATCGCGGAGATGGGGCAGGAAATATACAAATCCAGCCTCCGATTGGAACGCGTCATTGAAAACTCCCTGATTTACGCACAACTGGAGCTGCTGGCGGCCGATCCGCAAAGTGTGAATGCCTTGCGCGTGGGCCGGACGTTACATGCGGCGGAAGTGGTTCAAAAGCTATCGGCGGAGCACGCCGAACAGGCGGGGCGAACCGACGATCTTTTCCTGGAAACCTCGGAGTTTGGCGTACCGATGTCCGAGGAATACTTTAAACGGGTCATCACCGAAATCGTCCAAAATGCGTTTAAATTCTCGCCAGCGGGCTCTCCGGTCGTGATCAAGCTTTCGGAATCCTTTAATTCGATTGTTTTCGCCGTCACGGATTCCGGTCGCGGTTTTTCCAATGACCAAGTGATGCGGATTGGCGCCTATGTGCAGTTTGAGCGGAAGATTCAGGATGAACAAGGCCTGGGATTGGGCCTGACGATCGCCAAGCGTTTAATTGATTTGCACGGTGGTTCGATGCACGTTGAGAGCGAAAAGGGAACGGGATCAACGGTCACCGTGAAGCTTCCCAAGATTAAGACTGCCTGAGCCGTATCGCCGCCTTAAAATAAAATAATCTTAACCGGATAGGGCGCCTAAATTGGCAAACGGGCGTACAAACGGCCAAGACCGCGGGCGGCAAATTCTGCGACCAGGAACGTGAGGACGATCGCGACGAAGGTGAGCAGCCCTTTTGTGGCGGCCTTGACGGCTGGCGAGTAGGTGGTGGTCCGGGTACTTGCCCACAGGCCGCGCAATGGTCGAAGCAACTGCGCGGCGACACCCCCGACGTAATTCCAGAACGGATGTTTACCGAAGTAAATGTAGGTATTCAACAAGTGCAGGATGAGAACCGCGCCGACGGGGTATTTCCAAGTCAGACATTGTCCAACGCCAATGACCAGGGCTTTTTCCAATTCATCGGCCACGGAAACGGCGTGGGGTACGACCCGGATCTCCGCCAGCAGCCAACTCGCGGGCAGCCACAAAATCGCAGCTACCGCGGCGGGCAGCAACAATTTGATCCAAGCGGGCCAAGCGTCAATCCGGCCAATTTGCACCCGAACCAGGCGGTGAAGGGGTTCCGGACCGGCCAAGGCGGAAAGCAGCAACAGCCAGGAGTAAAAAACTCCCAGAGTGACGCCAAAGCTGAAAAAGGAAAATTCCAGCATCCGGAGAATGGAATCGCTCCGAAATGAAAGCGCGATGACCTGCAAATCGACGGTGCCGGTCCAGACGGAGGTCATGGAGCTGATCAGCCGGTACAAAAAGCCGCGCAACAACAGCAGGGCGGTGATGAAGGCGAGGAGAGGCCAGCGACTTTGGGGAACCGTGACTGCGGGTCGGAGGGTACCCATCAATGTGGCGGGCGCGCGTCGATTCAAGGGGTTGAAACGCGCCGCGCGCCAGTTGAGCCACAGTAGCAAACCGGCCAGATTCAGGATGAAGTCAATCAATCCCATGTGAATCCCAAACGACGAATCAGGCAGGGAGCATTCTTGATTCGCAATCGGCCATTTACATCATTTTCAGCAGAGTATCCGCCATCTCGCTGGGAGTGGCGGCGACGCCGATGCCGGCATCCTTGAAAGCAGCGATCTTGGCTTCGGCCGTTCCCTTGCCGCCGCTCACGATGGCACCGGCATGACCCATGCGGCGTCCGGGCGGCGCGGTGGTGCCGGCGATAAAACCGGCCACGGGCTTCTGGCAATTCTTTTTGATCCACTCGGCAGCTTCTTCCTCGGCGCTGCCACCGATCTCACCGATCATGATGATTCCATGCGTATCGGGATCGTCGTTAAACATCTTGATGATATCGAGGTGAGAGGTGCCGTTAACGGGGTCACCGCCGATGCCGACACAGGTGCTTTGACCAACGCCGCGCGAGGTCAATTGCCAGACCGCTTCATACGTGAGCGTTCCGCTGCGAGAAAGCACGCCGATGTGGCCCTTTTTGTTGATGTAGCCGGGAGCGATGCCAATGCGGCAGCCGCCGTGTGAATCTTTTCCTTCACCCGGCGTTACGATTCCAGGGCAATTAGGCCCAATCAAACGGGTTTTGCTGCCGACCAGAGCGCGTTTGACTTTGACCATGTCCCGGATTGGGATGCCTTCAGTGATGGCGACCACGAGATCCAAGCCAGCATCGGCGCCTTCCAGGATCGCATCGGCGGCAAAGGGCGGGGGAACGAACACGGCGCTAGCCGTGGCACCGGTTTGTTTGACGGCTTCGGCCACGGTATCGAAGATCGGAACTTTCTGGCCGCCATGTTCGAAAAACTGGCCGCCTTTACCGGGGGTGACACCGGCGACAATGAGGGTGCCGTAATCGATGGAGAGTTGGGCGTGTTTGGCGCCGAAACTGCCGGTAATACCTTGAACGAGAACCTTGGTGTTGGGAGTAACGAGTATAGACATGAGAAAAAATCCGGGAATTATTTACCAACGGCTTCAACGACTTTCTTCGCGGCGTCCGCCATGGTATCACCACGGATGATCGTCAGGCCGGAGTCGGCCAACGTCTGTTTGCCAGCGAGGACGTTATTGCCTTCCAAACGCACGACCAACGGCAGTTTGAGGCCGGTTTCCTTGACGGCAGCGACGATGCCCGTGGCAATGACGTTGCAATCCATGATGCCGCCAAAAATATTGACGAAGATTCCTTTAACGTGGGGATCCTGGAGAATGATTTTGAAGGCGGCGGACACCTGGTCTTTGCTTGCCCCGCCACCCACATCCAGGAAATTCGCTGGATTACCGCCGAAATGTTGGATGATGTCCATGGTGGCCATGGCCAGGCCGGCGCCATTGACCAGGCAGGCGATGCTGCCATCGAGCTTGATGTAGTTGAGGTTGAACTTGGAAGCTTCGATCTCCAAGGGCGCTTCCTCATTGAGGTCGCGCATTTCCATAATATCCTTATGGCGATAGAGCGCGTTGTCATCGAGGGAAATCTTGGCGTCGAGAGCGACGATGGATTCCTTGCCATCGGCCACTTCAACGACGGCTAGGGGGTTCAGCTCGACCATGGAGGCATCGCATTCCCACCAAGTGGTGTATACGCCGATGATGAGCTTGCTGGCGGCGTTGAACAAATCGCCCTTGAGGCCGAGCGAAGCGGCGACTTTGCGGGCTTGGAAGGGCATGATCCCGACGGCGGGATCGATGTATTGTTTGAAAATCTTTTCGGGGTGTTTTTCAGCGACTTCCTCAATGTCCATGCCGCCTTCGGTGCTGGCCATGATGACCGGGCGGGAGGTGGCGCGATCCAGCAGCACGGCGAGGTAAAACTCTTTTTTGATTTTGGCGCCGCTGGCGATCAGGAGCGTCTGGACCAGGCGACCCTCGGGGCCGGTTTGCTTGGTGACCAGGACGTTACCGAGCATTTTTTCGGCAAAGCTGACAGCTTCGTCTACCGAGGAGGCGACTTTGACGCCGCCTTGGAAGCCGGACTTGAAAGTGCCTTTGCCGCGTCCACCGGCGTGGATTTGGGATTTAACGACAATCTTGGCGCTGCCACTGGCGGCAATCTTCTCGGCGACAGGGCGGACTTCGGCCAGCGATTTGGCGGGTAATTCGAACGGTACGGCGACGCCGTAGCGGGCGAGCAACTGTTTGGCCTGATATTCGTGAATATTCATTTAAGGAATAAATGCCTCATTAAAAAGTGACTGGGACGAGAAAGCAACTTTTAACCGATAAAATGCAGAAATCGTTTAGAAGCTACTTTTATGTAGGAATGGGTTCTGAGGGGAAAACTGATCAAAATTTCGCTTAAAAGGGACGTGGCGGGGCGTTTGGGACGCAAGTCTGCCGACAGCGCTGGTGGTCGAGCGGACCGGAGCGGATGATCGAAAAAATGGCGATAGTGGATTGCCATACGACTGAAGCCAGACATGTCCGCCGGGCAAATCATTGAAACGAATCCCGGTCGCTACGACTAAACTTAATATTGGATATGCGAGACCCCTTACAAAAAGCTTTGAGTTCCTTGAGTTTTCGGCATCCCGAAGAATTTCGTCCTGCGACATCGAATGGGTAAAATCCTGAAAGTAGTTGCTTTGATGGCCCGCACTTCCTTAAGTTCAGTTCAGGGGTCCGTTTTTAGAATCGTACGATGATGTCCAAACCAGCATGGAAAAAAAGATTCAGTTCCGAGTTTTATGTGTCGAATTTGGCGAAGGAAATTTGAAGGCGTGATTCCAGGGAAATGAAAGTTCAAGAATCCTCTTTTGATCAGCCCGGGAATCGCGTCAAGGCTTTGATTTGGCTGGGTGCGCTCCTCCTTGCTTTCGGTTTGCTTCAGTCGCTGCTGCCCATGCGCACCGCCGTGCAGATCGGGGCGGACGAAGGTTTTGAGCTGGCCAAGGTGACGCTTTGTGCCCATGGATATAAGCTTTATACCGAAATCTGGAACGACCAGCCGCCGCTCCACACCTTTCTCGTTGTCCAAATCATCAAGCATGTGTCTCACTCCGTTCTCGGCCCAAGGCTGCTAACCTCCGGATTCACGGTTGTTTTGCTCGCATCCCTTTTCTTTTTAATACGCCGTTTGAGTGGACTGGGCACGGCGGTGGTTGCCGTCGCCATGTTGATCGCCTCACCTGGTTTTTTGGAACTCAGCGCATCATGCATGCTGGAAATTCCCGGCCTGGCGCCGGCGGTCGCGGGGTTGAGCGTGCTCCTCAATTTCCGGATGAAGAGGGGGTGGCCCGAACTCATGGCCGGGGTTCTTTTCGGGATTGCGCTTCAAATCAAGTTAATCAACCTGATATGGGTTCCGTTGGCGGGGTTGTTGATTTGCTGTCAACAGATGCCCAAAAGCCGGAAGCCGGCAGGTTTTTTTGATCTGCTTAACGCGGTCATTGCGACCGCCAAGACGTCGAATTGCATCAAACGGGGAGTGATATTTGGAGGAACCTTTCTTTTTGGAGCAGTGGCAATTGATTTGGCGGTGGATCACGGAGCGTATCTGGCCAATTTTCACCAATCCTGGCAATCCCATTTTGGTGCTGCAAAAACAACGGAATTCGGGGCGCCTTCGGAACATGCGTTTGAGTGGATGATTTTCCTGAAGAATTGGGACACCACACTTCCTGCCGTGGTTGGTGTGATTTTGATGATCTCTAAATTTCGCGGTCATTTTTCATGGTTGTTTCCTCTGATATGGCTTGGCTGGGCGCTGGTGATATTTATTAATCACACACCGTGGTGGCCCTATTATTATGTTCATATTGCGATTCCTCTATGCTGGCTTGCCGCCCGGGCCCTTGTCCGGATGGTTGAGAGGAGTTGGGAGTTTTTCCATGTCCGGCCTCTAGGCCGCCGAAAACGAGGCCAATTTCCCATGCCGTTGGCAGGCGTCACGCTTTTTATTGTTTTAGCCGCCGTTTGGATGGGAATGAGAGTTTATTCACAGGTGGTGAGCGTTCAAGCCCTGCCGCGCACATTCAGTTCGCTGGTCATAGCCGAAACTCAACGCTACAAACCCTATACCCATTGGCTTTACGCCGATAATATTGCGTTGTCCTTTCACACGGATATTCCGATGCCGCCGACATTGGCCGTGGTTCCCCTAAAACGTTTGTGGGCGGGCGAAATGACAGTGGACCGTATGAACGAGGAGTTTTCCCGCTACCAGCCGGAACTGGTGATCTTGAACAATGATGACACCGAGCCTCCATTTCGTAACGTGCTCGATTCAGAATATCGCGTGGTTTATCAAGACAACCAATATCAGCTTTATGCGCTGACGAACGTAATCGCCAAAACAAATGGTCAATAAAATGGTCCAAAAAACCACGAGATAACCGCGTATGAACGAGAATGCTCGCGGATTTAAAGCGGGGAGTCGCTGGCGAATCATAAAATTCTGTCTCGTTGGCGGCAGCGGGGTGTTTGTTGATATGGCGGTGCTTCATATTCTCGCCGATTCCCGCTGGTTCAGTTTCCCGTTCGTGCTGGCGAAAGCGCTTGCGGCTGAAGCCGCGCTGATCAATAACTTTGCCTGGAATGAAGTGTGGACGTTTCGGGACGTGGCGCTGCCGAATTCCAAAGGCTCGGGGAT
>Ga0302319_10015659_pt1 | contig 14038 bp, 9 predicted proteins | sample Bog_T0_2_FD_203319 | JGI IMG/M metagenome (GOLD analysis project Ga0302319, IMG submission 203319) | Peat permafrost microbial communities from Stordalen Mire near Abisko, Sweden - Bog_T0_2 | ecosystem: Environmental > Terrestrial > Soil > Wetlands > Peat | place: Sweden: Abisko, Stordalen Mire... | reverse complement strand
AATCGACATGCTGACCATCCATCGTGAACCGCTGCAGCCGGTTGTTCCGCCGGTCCGCCACCACCAGAATCGGACTCTTGCCGCGTTCATCCACCCAGATACCATGCGGCTCAGCCAATTGCCCCGCCGCCGCCCCGCGGCCGCCGAAGGTCCGAATGTACTCGGCCTTGCTGTTGTACTGATTGACGAAAGATGACCCGTAGCCATCTCCGACATACATATCGCCGTTCGGAGCAATCGCAATGTTAGTCGGGTTATAAGGTTTCGCCTTGCCATCCGCGCCCGGCTTATAGGCATCGATATCCGGCGGCGGACCCTGGATCTTCCACACGATCTCGCCCTTCAGCGTCGACTTCAGCACCACCGCCTGCATCTCCGGCTGCGGCGTCAGCTTTGCGTTAGCCGCGTTCACGGTCAGATAGAGAAACTCTTCCGAACCTTCTTTGCGAATGTGTAGCCCGTGCGCCACTCCGCGGAATTCCTTACCCCACGACCGCACGAACTTACCCTTGCTGTCGAACACCACCATCGTGTCGGCGCTCTCGCTGTCCTTATAGACCGTATGGTGGACGTAGATATTATGCTGCGAATCCTCGACGACGCCGTGCGTGTTCCCCCACTTAATGCTCGAAGGCAGTTCGCCCCAGTCGTGGATGGCCTCGTAAGTGTGATCGCCCTCGCCCAGAATCGGATTCTTCGCGCCGGCTTTATCCTGAGCGCGGATGATAGCGGGTGCGGCGGCAGTCACGGCCCCGGCAATCAGAAATTCACGTCGTGTACCTTTCATGTCCCCTCACTTACTAAGCAAGCAACTCCCCGATCGCCTGACCCTTACCGTCCTTCGTGACAAACACCGGTCGCTTCTCCGCCACAAAGAAGTTATTCGCGGGAATGCCGAGCGCGCGGTACATGGTCGCGTGCAGATCCTGCACCGGGACCGGGTCCTTGATCGTCGTGCACGGCCGCACGTCGGCGGTCTTGCCGTAAACGGTGCCCTTCTTAATGCCGCCGCCGAACAGCACCACCGACCCCGCGGCGGTAAAGTGCCTGTGCATCCCGTAATGCTTCGGCTCCTGCATCACGGCCGGCGTGTTGGCCTGGTCCTTCACTTCCTTGCCGACTTTGCCCTCGGTAATCGCATCGCGCCCGAACTCGCTCGCCAGCACGACCAGCGTCCGGTTCAGCAGCCCGCGCTCCTCCAGATCGAGAATCAGCTGCGACACCGGCCCGTCGATCTGCTGCTTCATGGCGACCGCCCGCTCGTGGCCGTTCTCGTGTGAATCCCAGTAGCGGAACGGAATATACTCGGTAGTTACTTCGACGTAACGCGCCCCGCCTTCCACTAACCTTCGTGCGAGAAGGCAACCTTGTCCGAACCGCCCGTTGTTATAAACGTCAAAACTCTTCTTCGGTTCAAGCGATAAGTCGAAAGCCTTAGCCGAGGACGAATTCAGCAGCCGGTCGCCCGCATCGAGCGAACGAATCAGCGATTCGCGCTGATAGTCTCCCGCAAAATGGTAAACCGGTTCGTCGGCCAGCAGTTGTTCATAGAGTTTGCGCCGGCTCTTGAACCGCGTATCGCCCAGGTCCGCCGGAGGCCGCACAGCCGACGCCGCATCGGCCGGATCTGCGATCAGGAACGGCCCGAATTCGGTACCCAGAAACCCTGCCGTATGAAACGCCTTCACCGCCGGGCTCTCGGCGCCGATCTCCATGTTTTGTCCGATGGCGACAAACGCCGGCATCGTCGGATTCCTCGGACCCAGCGTCTTCGCGATCACCGCGCCGATATGCGGCACGGCCATCGGTTGCGGCGGCACGTATCCCGTGTGCCAGTGATACTGATGCCGCGAATGCAGAATGAAACCGAGGTCCGCCGCCTGAAACGTTCGGATCAGCGCGCCGCGATCCATCACTTTGGCCACGCGTTCCAGCCCCTGCGAGATCTGGATATTGTCGACCGAAGTGCGGATCGCCGGAAACGTGCTCAGCACCTCGGCGGTGGGCACGCCGGGCTTGAAGGGCGTGTACTTCTTCGGGTCCCAGGTTTCCGTCTGTGCCATCCCGCCGGCCATCCACAGCACGATAATGGAGTCCGCGGTAGCCGCCGGTGCGGCAGATGCAGATGCCGCGCGCACCAACTCCGGCTCGCCGCCGATCAGCGCGGCGAGAGAAGCGGACGCCGTTGCGCCCATAAATCCGCGCCGGCCGATCCTCGAACTGACGTATGTTTCTTCTCGGGTCATAAGCGCCTTCAATAGATCAACTGAAACTCGGGCTTCATCATCACAGCCCACAGCAAATCGGCCAGCCCTTCCGCCGAAGGCCGGTCCGGATGCGCCGCATCGAACAACGCCGACTCCGCAACATCCCGTTCCTTCGCCGATGGCGCACGTCCCAGCGCGTAGCGGAACACCCAATCCACCGCGGCCCCCGATGTCTTTGGCGTCGGCGTCGGTGGCAGCGGTGTAGCCTGCGTGACCGGCGTCAAACGCTCCGTATCCGGCTCCCGATCGAAGATCATGAACCGGACGCGTGGATTCAGATCCGAAGTAATCGCCTTATTCTCCACGCCCACGAGCCCGTAGAATCTGGTGAAGCCCTTCCCCGCGATGTCATACACGAGCCGTGAAGGCGTCTTCACCCGAACGCCGTCTCCATCCAAAGCGAAACTGATCGGGGCGCCGGGAGGCGCCGGGGCAACAGCGACCGGCGAAGCCGCACGCAACGCCGATCCATCCTCAGGTTTCAGATCGGCCAGATCCGTTCTTCCGTTGGGGCCGTCGAAGCCCGCCTTCCCCCAGATTGTCTCCAGTTTCTCCGGCGAATAAGAACCGGAATCTTCCACCAGCAGCCAAAGCTTCGCCGCCTTCGAAACGTCGAGATCGAACGCCACCGGCGCGCGCCCGCTGTATTGCGTATCGAACAGCGCGACCGGCGCGGAAGGCGTCTGGTCCAGCATCGCCTGCGCACCGCGCAGCAGCCAGTGAGTCAGCGTTTCGCCGTTGGTGAGTTCCAGAGCCTGCAAAGTCGTGGCCTGGTTGTCGCGCGTGCTGTAAACCTGATCGCGGATCGGCCGACCGAGCGCGCGCGTCAAGGGACTCGCGGCTACACGCCAGTCCCGCGTCATCGCCTGAGGAGCGGGACCGGGCGCCGTCACCGCAAAGAAATCGGGCTGGCGAGGCGGCTGATAGAGCTCCCACTTTCCGGTAATCGATCCGATCGCATCGGCGAACTCTTCAGCCGTGATACGCCGGACCAGCGGCCCGCGAAACACAAACTCATGAGCGGGTTCACCCTTTTGCGCGACAGCGGCCATTTGATAAGTGCGCGAATTGAGGATGGCCGCGATCAGATGCTTCAGGTCGTACTGATTCTCCACGAAATCGCTGGCGATCCAGTCGAGCAGTTGCGGACTCCACGGCTCGCCGTCCATTTCATCCGGATTTTCGACGATGCCGCGGCCGAGCAATCGCTGCCAGATCCGGTTGACCATTGTGCGCGGTAATCGGCCGTTGCGCGGATCGGTGAAGATCGCGGCAGCGGCGGCGCGGCGATCCGCCTGCGAGTCGGATTTCGGTTCTCGATTCAGCTCCGGATAAAGGAACGCCGCCTGTGCGTACTGATGCTGCGCTACATCGCAGCGATAAAGTTCCAGCTTCTCTTCCACCGTGAAATAAGCCGCCAGCGAATACGCGTCCTTCAGCTTCCACTTACTGATAAAGCTGTCGTGGCAGGAATTGCACTTCAGGTTGATCCCGAGAAAGATCTGCGCGGTATTCTGCGCGGCCTGCATGGCCGGAGTCTGGCTGGCGTTGACGGTGCCGCGCCAGTTGACGCCCTGCAGAAAGCCCGCCGGGTCTTCGGCCGCGCGCGGATTCAGCAGCTTTTTCAACAGATCGTCGTAGTGAGCGTTGGATTTCAGCGATGAGAACAGCCATTCCGAAATGCTCTTGCGGCCCGCGGTTTCGGAGTAATAGTTGACGCCTTCGTCGTTGCGCAGCAGATCGTTCCAGAAGGATATCCAGTTCTCCGCGTAGCGCTGATCGTCGGCGAGAAGCTTTTCCACCAGCCCTTCGCGCTTGTCCGGCGAACGGTCGTCGAGAAAACTTTGCAACTGGCCGGGCGATGGGAGCAGTCCCTGAACGTCGAGATAAGCGCGACGCGCGAAGACGGCGTCCGATACCGGCGCAGGTTCGGCCACGCCGCCCTTCGCCAGATATGCCGATACGATCCTGTCGATCGGCGAATTCCACGTTTTCCATGTGGCTTCCGGCACCGCGGGGCGTTCCAGCGAGAGCAACGCCTCCCACTTGCCGCGCGCGGCCGGAGCGCTGGGGGCGGGGCGAGCGCCCTGATCGATCCAGGTGCGGATGGTGTTGATTTCGGCGTCGCTGAGCGGCGGGAATCCGAGCGGCATTTGCGGCGCGGTGGTTCCGGTGATGCGCTGGACGATCACGCTGCCGGCGCTGTTGCCGGGCCTGACCGTGCCGCCGTTGCGTCCGCCGTCGAGGATGTCGGCGTAAGTGGCCAGCGAAAGTCCGCCGGAACGTTTTTCCGCGCTGTGGCAGGCGAGGCACTTCGCGGCGATTATGGTGTGGACGTCTCGGTCGAAATCGACCGTGGCGGGCGCGTTCTGAGACGACAGGCGCGCGGGCGAGGAACAGAGCAGAACCAGCAGCGCAGCCAGCGTTTTTCGCCCCATCGTCACACGCTCATCATATCCGATCACGGCTGGCAGGCGACAAGATCGCCTGCCCCACAGGGCGTTACTCGGCGCCGTAGGCGATTTCCAGCTTGCGGGCGCGCATCGCCGCCCAGACGATCACGAAACCGGAGATCAGCAGCAGGTTCACGATCGCGATGTGCGCCGGGGCCGGGTCGATGTCGATGATGAGCAACTGCATGATGTTGTTGTGATTGCCGCCCCGCTGGCCGGGCGTCGAAATCGGGCAGATGGACTGCAGCCAGTAAATCACGCTGAGCTTTTTGAGCAGGGCGGGCAGGAAGCCGTTGATGCCTTCCCAGACGAGCAGCAAGGCGGCGGGGATCAGCGGATTGCGGAACAGCACTCCCGCGGCCAGAAACAGACTGCCGTAACCGATGCACGCGAGCACGGCGGCCACGAAGTAAGAAACAAGATGCGACAGACCCGGTCCGGCGAACATGTAGGCGTCCATCAGTTCGCGGCCGTGGTGCCAGAACATCGCCGGGAACTGCAGGAGCGCCGAGCCGCCGAAGATCACGATGGCGGCCGTGAGACCCGAGAGAAATTTCCCCGCGACCAGCACTTCGCGGCGCACGGGCGCGAGCAGATAGTAATGCAGGCTCTTGTCCATCATTTCGCCGCGAAACAGATTGGAGAAGATGCCCACGCACCCGAAGAAGATCGCGACGCGCAGGTAGAAGAACTGGAAGATGCCGGCGAAGATCTGGACGTCCTGACCGAGCGTGTCGTTCGCGCCATTGGTGGGGATCGCCCAGTGGCCAATCATGGGCAGCAGGGGCGCGAAGGCGAGCAGATAGATCCAGAGTCCGCGTTTGGCGAAGAAGGTTTTGCGCAGATCGATGCGCATGATGGCGACGATCTGACGGAGCCACAGAGTCCGGCCGGATGTGGGGTTCATTTGGTGCTTTCCTCCGATCCGATCAGGTATTCGTAGACCGATTGCGCGTCGTCGTCGGCGGGAGCGACGGATTCGATCTGCACGCCGTTCAGCGCGATGTGGTTCAGCAGCTTGTAGAAGCCGTCGGCATTGCGGGTGCGTACGAGCAGGCCGGCGCGATCGGCGTGCAGGCGAACCTCGACCACCTGGTTTTCGTGGAACAGCCTCGAAGCCAGGTATTCCGGTTTGTCGCAGCGGATGAGAACCTGCATCGGATGTTCCGAGATCTCGTCGCGCATGCCGCGAATCTGACCTTCGGCGACGACGTAGCCCTGGTTCATCATGATGACGCGGTCGGAGATGAGGTCCACTTCGTGCAGGATGTGGGTGGAAATCAGAACGTGCGAGCCTTCGGCGGCCAGCGCCTGGAACAGCGCGATGGTTTCGGCGCGGGCAAGCGGGTCGAGGCCGTTGAGCGGCTCGTCGAGCACGAGAACACGAGGCCGGTGCGCGATGGCCTGGGCCAGTTTGATGCGCTGCCGCATGCCTTTGCTGTAGCCGGCGATGCGGCGCGCGCAGGCTTCGCGCAGACCGACGCGGTCGATGGCTTCCCACGCGAGGCGTTTGGTATCTTTCGCGCTGTAACCGTAGAGGCGCAGGTAACATTCGACGAATTCGTAGCCGGTGAGGCCGCGCGGGAAGGCATCGTACTGGGTTGCGTAGCCGACCATGCGGAAGAAGCGCTCGGCTTCGTCGGGTGAGATACCGCAGACGGTGACGCGGCCGCGCGACGGACGCAGAAGGCCCGCGATCATGTTCATCAGCGTGGTCTTGCCGGAGCCGTTGGGGCCGACCAGGCTGGTGACGCCGGGAGGGATCGACAGGTTCACGCGGTTGACGCCGAGGACTTCGGCGTAGAACTTGCTGACGTTGTCGAAGACGATGTCGGTGCTCGTCATCCGGCCACCTCGCAGACGCGCAGCTTGCGATTGAGTATTAAGAGCAGCACTGCGCAGGCGGCAATCAGGGTTGCCCATGCAGCCGCGACCGGGATCTCGTCCGGGGCCGGACTGGTGTGGAACAGATCCGCCGCGACGGCGTTGAGCAGATGCTGGAGATCGATATAGTCGCCGTTGTTGGTACGCATCACGTTGTCGATCATGGCGGCGAATCCCTTGCCTATCGCGAAGACGGCCAGGATCAGCGCTCCCGCCACGATTCTCCATCGCACCAGGGCCGACATGGCCAGGCCCAGCAACGTCAGCACGGAGAGCAGAATCGCGGACGTCAGCAACGTCGCGCCGGCCAGATAGAAATTGTCGAGCATCCAGTTCCAGCCGACCAGCGAACTCTGCACGACGAACATGAGCATCGTCGGCAGCAGTGTGATGGAGCCCGCTATGGCGGCGATGACGGAACCCTTACCGAGGATGTACTCGGCGCGCGAGAACGGGCGGCTCATGTAGAGAGACAGCGCGCCGTTGACCAGATCCGGCGCGACCAGAGTGGGACCGATAAACGCCGTCAGCAGGCCGGCGAGAACGCCCTGAAAGGTCAGGAAGTTGAGGAAGAAGACGCCGTCGACTTTGATGAATCCGGCTTTTTGGCCGACCAGGCCCAGTACCGACGCGTTCTGATTCAGGTACAGCGTGCAGAGCACGAACAGGGGAGGAACAAAACATCCCAGATAGGCGATGTCGAGCATGCGCGATTTGAAGACCGACCGAAAGGCGTAGCGCTGCAATGCGAGAAACCGCCAGACGGGGCTGGTCAGCGGGCCGTCGTAGGCCTTATAGGTGCGTTTATAGACGGCCACTGACGGCCTCCCTGGTTTCCATGGCTTTTAAGAAAATGTCTTCGAGACTGTCGCGGCGGTAGTTCAGGCGGCGCAGCTGGATGTCGCGGTCGGCGGCGAGACGATAAATGTCGCGGATCTCGATGCCTTCGGGCAACACGGTGCGGATCTTGCCTGCCGTTACCGAACAGACGCAGCCCAGCAGCTCGATGGCGTCGGCGAAGGTGCCGTCGTCGCCTTCGGTTTCGATCTCGACGAAGCGGCAGTTGGCGGCGCGCTCGGCTGCGAGGTTGGAATAGTGCACGATCTGTCCCGCCTTCAGGATGACAGCTTCTTCGCAGGTCTCTTCGATATCGCGCAGAAGGTGCGAACAGACGACGATGTGCATGGTGCCGAGGTCGCGCATTTCGAGGATCAGTTTGATCATGCGGGTGCGGGCCTGCGGGTCGAGCCCGTTGGTCGGCTCGTCGAGGATGAGGACTTTCGGGCCGTGCACGATGGCCTGGGCGAGCTTCGCCATCTGCTTCATACCGAGCGAGAAGGCGCCGAGTTTGCGATAGCGCGCTTCGCCGAGGCCGACGTAGAAGAGAGCTTCGTGGGCGCGTTCGAGAGCCTGTTCGGCGGGGAGCCCGGAGAGTTCGGCGCCGAGCCGGACGAAAGAGATGGCCGGCATGTTGGCGATGAAGCAGTCGTTCTCCGGCATGTAGCCGATGAGGGCGCGGATCTGGCGGGCTTCGGTGCGGATATCGTGACCCATCACGCGGGCGGTGCCGGCGGACGGCTTCCAGAAACCGAGAAGCGTGCTGATCAGCGTGCTCTTGCCGGCTCCGTTGGGACCGAGGAGCCCGACCGTGCGGCCACGGAGCTGCAGGTTCAGACCACGCAGGATCTCGCGTTTGCCGAGCGTGACGCGGAGGTCTTCGAGTTCGATGTGAGGGTCAATCATATGGCCACAGATGCACACAGATGCACACGGATAAGAAAAACGTCATTTGGCCACCATCTGCTTCATCATGTTGAGCGGGCCGCCCGACTGCATGGCAAGAAGCGACGGGATGTCCATGCCGAAGATGGCTCCTTTGGTGGCCATATCGATCCGGTCCGGGGCGGCCCAGAAGGACACGAGACCGCCGGGATCGCCTTCCTTCATCGCGTCGAGCGATTTCCTTTGGGCCGGCGATATGTTCAGACCGCCGAGAAGGCCCAGAATCGGCGTGAGGGTCTGGCCCATGTTGTGGTAGAGCAGAGCGGAGAAATCCGCGCTGCGGTCGTGCGAGAGACGCGACTGGAACGCGGCCGACTTGGGCAGCGTGTATCCTGTTTGACGATTCTGAATGGCGCGCGAGACCAGTTCGCGGCTTGCTGCCACTACCCAGTAGCCATCGACATAAGTCCAGTCGGCTTCCCATGGGAGTTTATCGAACTTCAGGGTGTAATAAGGCTGGCCGTCCGCGTCGGTTTGCGTGAGCTTCAGATCGCCGGTGCGATCGTGGTTGTTGGGAGACGCGTGGAAATCGTCGACGAGTTTCGCCATCGCCGACTGGATGCGGCCGGGATCGTAGACTTCGGCGACGATTTTCCACGACGGCACGGGCAGCAGCGGGCCGTCGAGAGCCACCGTCACTTCGCCCGCAAAGGCGCCGGCGATGTCGGAGAGGGCCAGTGGCTGGTCGGCAACCTTCGACATCGACTTCGTGATGTCGTCGGCGATGAGAGCGGGATTCTTCAGAATCGTGGAGACGGCGAACAACGCATCGGGCGAGACGAAGCTGAGCGAGCCCATCGGTCCGGGCGCCGAAAGCCAGGAGGCCACGCCGGTGCGGTCCTTCGAGAAGACGACCGATGCGTGGTTCTCCGTATCGCCGACGGTTCCGCCCGGCGACTTGCTGGTGGCGAGGAAGAAGCGGACGTCCTGCATGCCGGTTGCCGCGGGCATTGTTTTGGCCACGGTGGAGAGGTCGGCTGCGAACAGCCAGCCTGCGCCCTGCTGGTACTCCGGGGCGAGTTTTTGGTAGAGGGCCGTGGTGGTGAAGCCAGAAGCGGGGCCGACGTGGGCGTCGGCCCCTTCAGGCAAAACCCGAGGGGACGTGGTAGTCCGCCCTACCGATGCCACGAAGAGGTTGTTGTCGAAGCTCATGTGCGACACCAGGTCGGCCGGGAGCTGGCCTTTCAGATAAGTGTCGAGGCCCGGACGGGTTTCCTCCGCCACGATCACCGGCGTGCTGTCGAATCCGGTGGTGTAAACCACGATTTCGTTGCCCAGATACTGGCTGGCAGTAGTGAGCTGCTGCATCTCCTTTTCGCAGTTGTCGCGCTGTGCGGCGGAGAGATGGTTCCACCATTCGGCGAGCGCTCCGTTTTCGGCGATCTTCTGGCGGAAGATGGCGTTGGCCTCGGCCAGCGCGCCGCCGATATTCGGGATCGCCGCGACCGCCACCGTGTTGGCCGGAAGATACGAGATCAGTTTCGACTGATAACGCAGTCCCGGCGCGGGAATGGCATCGATGCGATGGCGGACGTCGGCAAGATCGCCCAGAAGCGCCAGATACGCGGCGGAGTTGCGGCTCCACTCGAACTCCTGCGCGATGGGCGCGGGCGTCATGTCGGTGGCGGTCGACGTCTGATCGCCCTTGTGGAGGACATCGTGCTGCGCGCCGTGATCGACCCAGACGGTGCCTTCGGCCACGGCGACGCGCGAGCCTTTCGTGCCGGCGTCGACGGAGAAGACGGTGCCTTTCACCGACACGTTACAGTCCGCCGTTGCCACCTGCAACGAACCGCGCCGCTGTTTGGCGGCCGCCACGATGATGCTGCCCAGTCCGAGATGCACGGTGGATCCTGTCCAGCTTCTTGTTACGTAAACCTCGGCCCTCTGGTTCACTTCCACTTTCGATCCGTCGTTGAGGCGCAGGACGGCGGTGGAATTTTTCGCGGTGCGGACCCTGTCGTTCTCGTTGAGTTCGGCGCCCGGGGAGATGAGCACGAGGGTGCCGCCGCTCACTCGATAGAGCGCGCCATCGACCTGCTCGACCACGGCGCGCGGACCGCCATGCAGGGCGGGAAATTCGTAAATACCCCAGTAAGCGGCGGCGCCCGCGACGAAGACGACCGAGGCGGCGATCGCCCAGACCTGGTAATTCACGCGAGGCCGGGGCGCAGGCTGCATGACGACGACGCGGGCCGCGCCTTCGTCGTTTACAGCGCGGCGGAGCCGGTCCATAGCTCTGCGGCAATCGACGCATTCGCGTACGTGCACGTCGAGAAGCATCCGGCGCGCACCGTCGAGAGAGCCGGCAAGCGAGGCGGGGAGGAGTTCGACGAAGCCCGCACAGTTGCGGATGGCGCCGGCCGCGGCGCCCGCAGGGGCTTCCGCCGACGGGAAGAGCCGCTGGCGGACGCGCGCCGATGCCTGCTCCATTTCCGCGGCGGACGGCTCCTCCGCGCGAATTTCGGTCAAGATCCGGTCAAGTTGTTTCATCGGGCACCACCCATGTCTCGAATATCCTTTTGCAGCTGTTTGCGGGCGCGGTGCAGTGTGACCGCGACCACGAGCGCCGATACCCCGTACATCTCCGCGATCTCCGGATTCGAATGCCCTTCGATGAAACGGAGGGCGAACATTTCCGCCGAACGCCGGTCGAGCCGCCCGATCGCGAGGCGGAGAACTTCGCGAAGATCGCGCTGCGCGCCGAAAGCCATGCCCTGGCTGGCGGGTTCGGGCAAGCCATCGAGCGGGACGTCTTTGCGCGACCGCAGTTCGAGCAGATTCAGGGATGCGTGGACGGCGGCGCGGCGGAGGTAACTCTCCGCGTTCTCGATGCCGGCGGCGGACGCGTCGCGCGCTGCCAGGCGGAGGAAGACGGTCTGCAGCACGTCCTCGGCATCGTGCGCGTTGCCCGTAATGCGGTAGGCGACGCGGAAGATGAGGGCGTGGTGGGCGTCGAAGGCGCTTTCGAGCGTCAACGATTCCCATGCGCCGGGGCCGTGCGGCGTTGAGGCCGCCTGCTGATGTGTTGCGGAAACGGGGGGTTCTCCTGTCGCCAGTTGCATTCACCAGAGTAGACCGCCTGGGGGAGTAGTTATTACCGGCGAGTGCGGAAGAGTGCGGAACAGTTTTGGGGTCGAGAGGCATTCGGCTACCGCTCGCTGACGCACGCGGCTCGTAACATGGCTGGAATCAATGCGTGTTTTGCGAACTGCGACCGTAAGGAAGGGAGCCGGTAACCGGGTGCTTCTCCGGAATCGTCAAAAGCCCGTCGTTTCAGAAGTTCGCTAACGTATTCTGAGCCCCGCTCCTTCGCGGTCGCGGTTCTGAAACGGTACCGCATTTGCGATCACTGGCGCGGAAAAGCTCGGGTCGCTCATCACTGCCGGTGGCGGGCGTGCCGTTGGTGGGCGGATGACAAGCGTGCGTCATCCATCGATTTCCCGAATATGCGATATCAGTTCTTTCGCTATACGGGTTTCCATAGAATGGCCGATAATGTAATTGAGCACAAGGAACGCGCGATTCGTGCCACCGATCGCTCCCTGGATGTTCCTCGCTGGCTCCTCGCAACAGATTTGAACCGGCGCATTCAGCCAGCCTCCGCGCATGACGCGGTCGCCGTGCTTTGCCCTACGCCACGTAGCCCCGAAAAAAAAAGGAGCTTGCTTATGAGCACCCTTACGGTGCTGACGGTCGGAGTGTCTTTGGTGTTTGGTTTACAGGCGATGGAGGCGCCGGCGGACCAGTCCGCCGATTGGGTCGCGCGGTTCGATACCGCCCGTGCCGCATTGCAGCGCAACGATTATCCGGAGGCGGTCCGGATCTTCGGGCAATGCGTCGCGATGTCGAAGACCGACTCGGAAAAGGTGACAGCGCTGGCGTCGTACGGCATCGTACTGAGCCGGGTGAATCGCAACGGCGAAGCAAAAACCGCGCTGGAGCGAGCCGTTTCGGAGTGGGCGGGCGAACCCCGCGCGGACCGGGTTGTGATCTCCGGCGTTCTGGCGTCGGTGGACCGGAGTTTGGGGGACTATCAGGCGGCGGAGCGGGTTCTCCGCGGGGCGATTGCGGACGGGTCGGGCGGCGACGGGTACCGATCGGCGCTGATGGTGAACCTGGCGGATCTGCTGCGCGAGGAAGCGCGCGGCAACGAAGCGCAGGCGGTTCTGGAGGGAGCCGGCCAGCTAACCGCTTTGTCCGCGGGGGAGCGGATCAACGTCATGATGGAGACGGCCGGGCTCGACATGGATATGCACCTTTGGGACGCGAGTCTCGCCTTGTGGAAGCAGATCGGAGAACTTGCGCGCAGCGACGGAGAATCGCCGCGCATCGGCGCGCTTGTGGACGGAGGGCTGGGCGAGGCCTGGCTGGCGGAAGGGAACCTGGCGCGCGCCGAACCGCTGCTGCGGAAGTCCCTGCAGCTGCTGCGGAACGATCCGGGAACCTCGCAGCTCCAGCTGGCGACGGCGCTGGCGACGCTGTCCCGTCTGTACATCGACGAAGACAAGCTTGCGCTGGCGGAAGAGGCATTGAGCGAGGCGATCGCCAGAGACGAGGAGGGCCTGGGGCCGGGACATCCGCAGATCGGCGCGCTGCTGGAACTGCGGGCGACGATTCTGTCGCGGCGCGGCGAGGCACAGGACGCGCGCGAAGATCTGGAACGGGCGCGGACCATCATGAGCGGCCATTTCGGGCCGGACTCGGTTGCCGTCGGGGTGGTGTTGACCGGGCTCGGGGACGTGGAAAGGCAAGCCCGGCGGACGGAGGAGGCGTTAAAACTCTATGACGAAGCCCTGCGGATCTTCCGCCAGGCCGGCGCGCTCAACACGGCGCCCGGAGCCGCGGTTGTAGCGAGGTACGCCGCAGCGCTGAAGGCTGCACACAGGAAGGACGAAGCGCGGGCGCTGATCGCGTCCTCGGGAGGTCAGAGTTTCCGCGAACAGTAAGATGACACAATTGAGGCAATGCCCCGGTTTCCCGTCGCGACGCCGCAGCGGAATTACACCGCCGTGGTTGAGCGCGGCGCCATTTCGCGCCTGCCCGAGTTCCTGCCTGCAAAATGCGGTCGCGTATTTGTCGTAACAGAGCGCGCCGTGTGGGATCTGCATGGCGGCCGGGTCAGCGGGGCGCTCGCGGGCATCGGGTTCGACACGCTGTTTTTCGCCGGCGGCGAAGAGAACAAACGCCTGTCGCATGTGGAGCAGCTGGCCGGGCAGATGGCGGAACTGGGGGCGGACCGGTCGAGCCTCGTCGTCGCTTTCGGCGGCGGGATCGTGACGGATCTGGGCGGATTCCTGGCCGCCATCTACATGCGCGGAATCCCGGTGATCCAGATTCCGACAACGCTGCTGGCGCAGGTGGACGCGGCGGTGGGCGGGAAGACCGGCGGCAATCTGGTCGCGGGTAAGAATCTGATCGGATGCTTTCATCAGCCGCTGGCGGTGCTGATCGATTCCGAAGTGCTGGCCACGCTTGCCGAACGCGAGTACCGCGCGGGTCTGTATGAAGTGATCAAGCACGGCGTGATTGCTTCAGAGCCGCTGTTCCGGACGATGGAAGCGCGGCGCGAGGCCGTTTTTGCGCAGGATGCGGCGGTGGTGGAGCACATGGTCGCGGAGTCGGTGCGCATCAAGGCCGAAGTTGTGACCG
>Ga0302319_10015654_pt1 | contig 14040 bp, 8 predicted proteins | sample Bog_T0_2_FD_203319 | JGI IMG/M metagenome (GOLD analysis project Ga0302319, IMG submission 203319) | Peat permafrost microbial communities from Stordalen Mire near Abisko, Sweden - Bog_T0_2 | ecosystem: Environmental > Terrestrial > Soil > Wetlands > Peat | place: Sweden: Abisko, Stordalen Mire... | reverse complement strand
CATTCGGAGATTATGACGCGGATGGCTGGGAAGACCTGTTTGTTTCGCACTATGTGGATTTCCATCTTGACGATCTGCCGGCATTCGGATCGAGCAAGTCATGCAAATATCTTGGCGTCGATATCCAGTGCGGTCCGCGTGGTCTGAAAGGCTCTGCTGACAATCTGTATCACAACAACGGTGATGGGACGTTTACTGACGTTTCGGAGAAATCCGGAGTGGGAGATGCCGAGCGTCGCTTCGGGCTAACCGCGGTTTGGTCCGACTTCGACAACGACGGCAAGCTCGACCTCTTTGTAACTAGCGACGGTCAAGCCAACTATCTGTACCAGGGGGATGGTGCTGGAAAGTTTGCAGATGTCGCTTTAACTTCCGGCGTAGCGGCGAATGAGGACGGCGCTGAGCAAGCCAACATGGGAGTTGCCTTGGGCGACTATCTCCACACCGGGCGCATGTCTCTCTTGCTATCGCATTTTGACATTGAGTATGCGGCCCTCTATCGCAATGATGGCGGAATGAACTTTACGGATGTGTCGGTAGCTTCGGGAATCGCCAGGGGCACCCAGGGTTACGTGGGCTGGGGAGATGCTTTCGTCGATTTCTCCAACGATGGTTGGGAAGACTTCTTTCTGGTCAATGGGCATGTGTATCCCCAGGTAGACAACGCCCATGTGGCGGCTAGATATTTTGAACCCAAGTTACTCTTCATGAACCAGCGGGACGGGACGTTCCGGAATATCAGTAAGCAGGCCGGATCCGCAATCCAGATTCCGCAAGTAAGTCGCGGTATGGCGGTCGGCGACCTGTTTAACGACGGCAAGCTGGAGGCTGTAGTCGAGAATTTGGCGGGCCGGCCAATGATTCTTCGTCCCGAGGGTGGCCCGTCAAATCATTGGATCAGCTTTCAGTTGGAAGGGGTTAAGAGTAATCGACTGGCTTTGAACGCCCGCGTGCGAGCGACATCCGGAGACCTGGTGCAACTTGGTGAAGTGATCAGCGGAGGCAGTTATCTGTCGCAAAATGACCTCCGCATCCATTTTGGCCTGGGAAATCACGAGCGGGTGGATAAGGTCGAAGTTATCTGGCCGACCGGGAGGGTTGAAACATTGACTAACCTGGCTGCGGACCATTTCTACACGGTCCGGGAAGGGAACGGAATGATGTCGTGCAAGCCGCCAGAGACACTCAAGGCAAAGCAACATTAGTGTCGGTGCGAAGGTATGAACTGTCTAGCGGGTAAAAAGTGAGCAATCGACCCTGATGACGCGACCACCGCAATAGAGTGAAACTGCCGATTCGTGTTCATACCGGGCGATTCAGAGCGAGAGTCTTCGAGATGCACCAGGCGTTCTGTGTTTGTCGGAACCCTGTTTGTTCTCCTTCTGGGTTTTGCGATTCCGAGATTCCAAGCGCGTACTTCTGCGCGACCTATCGAGTCCCCCAGACGTTCCATCAAGCAGTCAGCATGGCTGAACACGGAGACAAAAGGCGGGCCCTCGAACTTACCGTCGCATTGCTTGAGAGGCATCCGGACTTTGCACCCGCACTTAAACTGCAGGGAACACTTCTGGAGGACACGGGCGCCCGTCTGAGGCCATTCCGTGTTATCAGAAGGCACTTAAGCTAGCGCCAAACGATGCGGATCTACTCTTGAAAGTAGGGATCTAACAGCTCCTTGCAGGCGATCAGTAGCAGGCGGTCCGATTGTTGACCCGCCATTTGAAGATACTCTGCAGAGATGGCGACGCGCTCTACTATCTTGCCCAGGCAGATCATCTGACAGGTCACGACGATCGGGCTTTGAAGGCTATCCGTTAGTGCGTCAAGGTTGAGCCGGATAATGCGTCGGTGTGGCAAAAGTATGGAGAGTTGCTTTGCACTTCAGGGGACTGCGCGGCAGTTATAGCTATTGGGAGGCATTTACAGGATGGAGGCCGTGGTCTCTACGGTTGGTCGTACATCGCGTATCTGAGGGAAATGAGCAGAGGCGAGTAGCTTTTGTGGCTGGGGGCTGGGCTGAACTGCGATCCAGGTAATTCGGATGCTTCGTGACGCGATGAAATGACGTGCTGGACAAGGAAAGGGCGGGGAACAGATGGCCCGCATTCGTTACAAAATCTCATAGCAACCTAGCTAACTTCGTCCGCGTCGGCCTGCATGGGACATGGTTACGCGAAAGATGCGCTAGTTTCTCATGTCTTCGCTAGATTCGGCTGGTTATGAATGTAGAATTACTAAGAGAGAGCATTGCAAGGGTGAAACAGGAGCAAGTGAGACGCATCAATGAAAGAACCTGCCGCCGATAAGCGAGTGAAGGAGACCCTAAAGCCCGCGATCTATCAGACGGTGAGTCTGAAGCAGCTGGCGGCCCATTTGGGGCTGAACCCCGCGACCGTATCGGTTGTCCTCAACGATGTACCTGGACGGTCGATTCCCCAAGTCACGCGCGACCGGATCAAGGCCGCTGCACGGGAGTTGAACTACCAGCCGAGCCTGCTTGCACGTTCGCTTCGAAACCGGCGAACGCAAACCATTGGCATTCTCGTGCCCGAATTGGGCGATGGCTATCACACTCAGGTCATGAGCGGCATTGGCGATCAGTTAATCAAGGCCGGATACTTTTATTTTACAGCTCATCACCGGCACCAGAAGAACCTGGTGGAGGAGTATACCCGCATGTTCATTGGGCGGGGCGCGCAGGGCATCATCGCGATAGATACTCTCTTGCAGCATTCCTTCCCGGTCCCTGTCGTTGCCGTGGCGGGACATCGAAGCATCGAAGGCGTGACCAACGTCGTCCTTGATCACGTGCGCGCGGCGGAGTTGACCCTAACCCACCTGTACTCCCTTGGCCACAGGAAGATCGCATTTATGCTCGGACAGCCGTACAGCTCCGATTCCGGTGAGCGCTGGAACGCTTTGGTGACAGTTGCGAAGGACATGGGTCTTGAGATCAGGCCCGAGTTGGCCGTGACTCTCGACCGCGACATGTCCTCACCGGAGCTTGGTTACCCGGTCGTGCAGCAACTGCTCGCAACCAAGCTGCCGTTCACTGCATTGGTTAGCTTCAACGATATCTCGGCCATTGGGTCTATCCGGGCGCTGCAGGACCTTAATCTGCGGGTGCCGGCGGATGTTTCGGTCATCGGGTTCGATAACATCAAGGCGGCCGCCTACACGCTACCGCGCCTTACGACCATCAATCAACCGCTTGCGGAGATCGGCAGGATCGCAACCCAGAGCCTGCTCAACCGGATCCATGGCACCGCGACTCCGCCCGACGAGATTATCGTGGAGCCGACTCTAGTTGTTCGCGAATCTACGGGTCCAGCTAAAGTCTAAGTCTCAGCATCGCAGCTCGCTCAAATGTCATCGGGATATCGAGATGTGCCCTACGATCGACAGCCTGATCGAGCACAGTCTTCATCAGTCGCGCAAACCTTACACGGCCATTCTCCACTGAGCGAAAGCGCCGCAAAGTTTGCGACCCAAGATGAGCAGCCACTAGTCTTCATCGCCGCTGTCTGGCATGGACTGCGGCCTTTCTTCGAGGTTGAGCTTCGGAAGGTGAGCCCCTTCAAGTTGACGATTCAATGCGGGGATTGACGACTCCTTCGTCTGATCCCATCGCTTCAGCACCTCCGCCGACTCCTCGATTGCGCGGTCCGCAGCTTTTAACTGCGCCGTGGTCGGCGCAGCATCTGCCATCCCCACTTGTTCATACAGTCCGGCGGATTCCTGAGCAACATCATCAAGTCCCGGTTCCCCTTCACTGCCGCCTGGATTCCTTCTCCCGCTTAGCAAGTCACCGAGCTCTTTGTCGAGCTTCTCTATTGCGTCCTTGATCGGGAGCTGTGCGCCCTTCGACAACCCCTGCAATTGCTCTCGCGCCGAATGAACTGCAAGCGCGGCGGTTGAGCCTTTCGAGACCACGCCGGCCAGTTTGATCTGCTCGGCAAAAAGACTCTGGAGTTCAACCCTGGTGGCACGGACCCTGGGGTCCATCTTGATCGTCAAGGGAGCTGTCAGTGTCTTGTCCCCAGCATTCAGGCGAACCGTATACGTCCCCGGCTGCGCGAGCGGTCCCTCCGGCTCACGCGGCGTGTCATGCGGAACTGCGGAGATTGGATACGAATAGCGGGTTGCCGTCGGCGTAGTGTAGTGCAGATCCCACACCCAGCGATGGAGTCCTGGTGTGCCCGGGAGCGTCTTTGGCATGCGCAACCAGTAAAGTGGGATCAGCTGTTTCGACAACTCCGCAAAGCTTGCCTCCGGTGGGTCGTTACTCGCATACCTTCGTACCACCTTGCCGCTGCCATCGAGTATCTCCAGTGTGACCGGTCCAGCAGTCCCTGGCGGCAACGCGTAGTCGATCGCTGCGCCGTCCGGAGGGTTCTCGCCCGCTGGCTCATCGACGGGCAATGGCGTGTCAGTGTAGGTGCTGCGCCGTACGCGATAAGCGGCTCCTGGCTTGAACAGAAACGCGCCACCATCGGCCTTCATCTCGCCAATCTGACGAAGCGGAGAAATGTCATCGAGAATCCAGAACGACCGCCCATGTGTTGCCACAATCAAATCGTTCCCGTTGATCATCAGGTCACGCATTGAGGTATGCGGCAGGTTGAATTGCAACGGCTGCCAGTGGTCTCCGTCATCGAACGATACCCACACCGCTGTCTCTGTGCCTGCAAACAGCAAACCCTTGCGCACCGGGTCTTCCCGCACCGTATCCACGGGTGCGCCTTCCGGCAGTCCTAGCGAGATTGACTCCCACGTAGCTCCGCCATCATGAGTGCGGAAGAGATACGGGTGCAAATCGTCAATCCGCATGCGGCTCACCGACACATACGCCGTCTTGTCGTCGAAGTGCGACGCACTGATCTGCGTCACCTTGCTCCACGGTGTAAGCCCCGCAGGCGTAATGTTTTTCCAGTTCTTGCCGTGGTCATTCGTCACCCACACAAACCCGTCATCCGTGCCGGCCCATAGCGTGTCAATCGACTTGAAGGATGCGGCGACGGAGTAAATTGCACCTCTTCGCCGTGCCGCATCTTTTTCAGTGAGCGGCTTCAACGACGCGGGCTGCCCGGTGTGCTCGCGGCTCAGGTCCGGGCTGATCTGCAGCCATGTTTTGCCGTAGTCTTTCGTCTCGAACAGCACGTTGGCGGCGTAGTAGAGATCATGCGCGTCGATGGGCGAGAACAAAATTGGCTCTGTCCGGTCGGTGCGAAACGCCGGGCTACGCACCGGAATCGGTGTGACGTTCTGCACCTGGCCGGTCACCATGTCGTACTTTGAAACCTCTGACCTGCCCGCACCATAAACAATCTCCGGATGCAGCGGATCAGGCGCCACGTAGCCATATTCGATCACGCCCACTGGATGCCACTCGCGATATGTAATCTCGCCATCGTTGCCGCGGCTCGATATGCAAACTGACCCGCTCTCCTGCTGTCCGGCGCACACCTGGTAGGGAAATGTATTCGTCACCGCGACGTGATAAAGCTGCGCAGTCGGCTGGTTATACCAGGAACTCCAGGTCGCACCGCGGTTCACGCTCACCAGCGCACCCTGGTCGCTCACCAGCAGGATAATGTTTGGATTGTCCGGGTTGATCCAAAGATTTTGATAGTCGTCGCCGCCCGGTGCTCCGCGAAAACTCATCCACGTCTTGCCGCCGTCTTCCGAGCGCTCCGTCACAATACTCGCGCTGTACAGCACGTCCGGATTTTTGGTATCCACCTTTATGATCGGTAAATCGCCGCCGCCAATCTTCAATGCCGGCCGTGGGTCGTCCGTCGCCTTGTACCAGCTCTCGCCTGCATCGTCTGAGCGATAGACACCCAGCCCCGCGCCTGAGCCGTACCCTCCTTCACTCTTCGTCGCCAGCGTCGCGTACAGCCGGTTCTCATCGCTCGCCGACAAGGCAACCTCGATGTGCACTACGTTGTCCGGCAATCCTTTTGTCAGCTGTTTCCAGGTGGCGCCGCCATCGATGGACTTGAACAACCCGCCCTTCGTCCCATCGTAGGTGTTCGCATCCTCCCACGGCCCCAGGGTCTCCTCCCACAACGCCGCATACACCACGTCGGGATTGCTTGGATCGATCGCCACGTCGGACCCGCCCGTGTCCGCGTCTTTATACAGCACCTTCGTCCACGTTGCACCACCATCGGTGGAGCGAAAAATTCCACGCTCCTCATTAGGGCCATACGGATGCCCCAGCACCGCCGCGAACAGCTTATTGGGATCGCGTGGATCCACAGCAAGCGCTGGAATCTGTTCGCCCTCGCGCAAGCCGAGGTGTTCCCATGTCTTGCCTGCATCGGTGGACTTGTAAATTCCGTCGCCCACCGATAGGTCCGGGCGATGCAGTCCTTCTCCGCTCGCCACATACACCACACTCGCGTTCGACGGCGCAACCGCGATGGCGCCGATTGACTGGGTTGGCTGCCCATCGAAAATTGGATTCCACGTCCGGCCATAGTCGTCGCTCTTCCACACACCACCATCCACCTGGCCCACATAAAACACATTCGGCTGGCCCGGCACCCCTGTCGCGGCGCGCGTACGTCCTCCGCGAAACGGCCCAATCATGCGCCAGTGCAAATCCGGCAGCGGCACAGCGGGATGATCCTGCGCGCGCGCCAACCCGGGCAAGGCAGACAGACACGCAAGTACGCCGATGCCAAGCAAGCGAAGGGAGATCGGGCGGGGAATCGCAGGGCAGAAAGGCATAGTGTGGGGAACTCCAGGTCAAAGATGTACCCAATCTTAGAGTGTCGCCTCCACTCTTCACAATCCCTTTATCTTTCATTGCTTGCGATTTCGCTCGCTTGACGGAGCAGCCAGTCCTTCCCGCACTGCTCGGCGGGTCCGTCCTCCATGATGGGAAGAGAACAACTTCATTGCCGTGCGGGACCGCCTGTGCCAATATTTCTATTGATCATGTACTGGCGAATGAGAAACGCGATAGCCCTCTTAACAGTCTGTCTGGCTGCGGCAGTCTCGATTGCGCAGACGGTTGGCGGATCGCTGCGCGGCGTTGTTCAGGATGGCCGCGGCGCTCACATCCCCGCTGCAATCATCGTCGTCCGTCTGCACGCATCATCCATCGAACGCACCGTTTCCTGCGACGATCAAGGGAGCTTCCGGATGGACGACCTGCCGCCTGGAACCTATAAGGTGAGTGTGTCCGCGCACGGGTTCGCCGATGCCCTAGCGGATGTGCCAGTTGAAATGAGCTCCGTACGCGACATAACTGTGACGATGAAACCTCCAGTTGTGGTCGAAACCGTTGATGTGCAGGCGCAAAGCTCCTCGATAACTACGCAAGCGATGGATCTTGCCAGTCAGGTTCATCAGAGCGTAGTTACCAGCGCCGATCTTGCGGATCTGCCGCTTCCTGCCCGCAGCTTTGCTAACATCGCCTATCTTGCTCCGGGAACCGAACCAGTCGAGCCCTCTGATCCAACCAAGGCGCGCATCACGGCCGTTTCCACGGGCGGAAGCTCGGGTCTGAACAACGAGCTTTCCGTCGATGGTGGCGATAACTCCGACGACTACATTGGCGGCTTCCTACAGAACTTCTCTGCGGACTCCATTCAGGAATTCGCCGTGCGTACCTCTCAGGAGGATGCCGATACCGGAGGCACGACGGCCGGCTCTGTTGTGCTGACCACAAAGAGCGGCACAAACGAGTTGCACGGAGATGCCGCGTTTTATGGGCGCGCCGCCGCACTCAACGCCCGTTTCCCAATCGAGAATCCGGCGCCCAATCCGAAGCAGCCCTTTTCACGGCAAAACTACGTCGGCACCGTCGGAGGGCCGATTCTAAAGGATAAGTTGTGGTTCTTTACAGCTTTTGAGGGGGTTCACGAAGACGCTAGTATAGCTTACAGTCCCGTGAACATGACGGAATTCGATGCGCTCGCCGCGCTTGCTTCAGAGGGCTTGATTCCCGGCGTCGGCTCGATCGACGTACCCTCGACTGTGCCTATACCTTTTCGCGACGAGTTCGGATCGCAGCGGATCGATTGGTCGCAGTCTGCGCAGTCGCAATGGTATCTGCGCGGTTCGGCTGACTCATATACTACGCACAACGACCTGGTGCAGCAGGGCACATTGCCCTCCACCGGTCTGCTCACTCACAACAACTACCTGAGTCTTGTTGTAGGCAATCAGTTCGCCTTCAGCTCGACATTGCTGGGAAGAGCCGTCTTCAATGCGAGTGGACTGCATCTGACCCAGACGCGTAATTCCGACTTAGGCTTCGCGCTGGCCTTTCCATTCAGCTCGACATCGCTGACCGTGTCCGGCTTTGAGACGTTTGGCGACAACCAGTTCGCAACGCCGATCACCTATTTCCCCTCAGAGCGTAACCAGGAGAAGTATCAACTTCGGTATGATCTGAGCAGTGACCAAGGCCGTCATGCAATAAAAGTTGGAGTGAATTTCATCCATGAGCCGGTACTCGGCGGTGCATTCCCATCGAATACGGAGACGCTCTATCAGTTTCCGCAGAACCCGACTTATTATCTCGACAACCCCGCGCAGTTTTCCTCCGATATGCTCGCAGGAGCCTCAACGTCGAACCTCGGCGGAGGTTTTTCGCAGGATATCCAGCGCCTGGCATTTTATGCTCAGGATTCCTGGCAACTCCCGCACCGCCTGACCTTCAACTACGGCTTGCGCTACTCCACAACCTATGGCTTGTTCAATGGATCGGGTCGGAGCCAGACCGAGAACCCGGGCTACATTACACTTGCCGCGCTTGGCATTCCCCTCGTCGAGGGAGCACCGCTGGACGATCATAAGCAAATTGCGCCACGCATTGGCATCGTGTTCGCGCCCGGCAGCGAAGGGACCACCGTGCTTCGCGTCGGCTTCGGTCTCTACTTCAATGACTTAGCGCAGAACGGTTGGGCCACTGCTTTTCAGGCGGTCAACGCGTCGCCCGGCCCCTGTGTCGATCCCGTCGCGAATCCCGACGGAGAGGAAAATGCCGGGTGCGTTTCCGGCGCTTTGTCCGAGGGATCTGCCAATCTGATCGATTCACGTTTCAGCTGGCGTGGAACATGCATTCAGCCAGAATTGGTCGCTAAGTGCCGACTATGTTCACGAGCAGGGCAACCATGGCTATCGCGCCTACAGTTATACCGGCGGGGTCAACCTGTTCACTCCGATGTTCCCCGTGTCGGATACAACGGACCAAGCCGCCTACGTCCCCGATATCAATGTCTTTCACTCCGATAATCGCTCCAGTTACAACGGACTGCTCGTCCATTTTCAGGGACATCTGCATCGCCGACTCAACCTGGTTGCAAACTACACCCTTTCCAAGGCGCAAACATGGGGTTGTGTCTTGGGCGAGCTCTTCGATTACGTCAACGGGGTCTGCAATCCCCTGGACGCATTTGGTCCCGGCGATTACGGCCCTTCCGGCGAGGATGTTCGTCAGCGATTTGTCTCCGCCGGCACTTGGCATGCATTGGGAGGCATTGAAGTGACTGGGCTGTCCCAGGCGGAGAGTGCGCGTCCCTTCACCATCACTACATCGGACAATCGCGAGCGTATCACGATTGACGGAGCGCCAACCGTTTTGGATCAGTTCCGCGGAACGCCTTACATGCAGACGGACCTTCGCGTGAGCCGCCCATTGAAGTTTGGCGAGAGGTGGACGGCCACTCCGTTCATTGAGTTCTTTAATCTCTTCAACTGCAATAACTCCGGCGCTAACTACGTAACAAATATCGCCACGCTAGCCGGCGTCACGAGTATTGGCCGTCCGTTAGTGCCGGCCGCGCAAGCCACGGCAGGGAATATTACCGACATCTGCACCAACGCGGACTGCACCATGACAGCGCCGATCAACAGCCCAAACCAGTTGCGCCTCGCAGGCGGTGCGTTAGGAGATTTTTTTGGACCGGGGACTACCGTGGGCATTCCATTTGCTGCGCAATTAGGCGCCCGGCTGACCTTCTAACATGGTTGTTCCAGTCAGGCCCTGGTGGCCGCGCGCAATTGCGCAGATGCAAGGTGAAAGCGCCAGGACCCGAAATCAGAGTCTATACAGCTAAGGAGTCCGGGAAGGCCTTCAATCTCCATAGGAAGGGTTCTCGGGAGTGTCACCTGAGGTTGCGCCTAGGCCTATCGATGGCGGCGGGATAACGCCGCTGGACAGCTGATCGCGGCCATTGCGTTTGGCCTCGTAAAGTGCATCATCCGCAATTTGAATCAACGCTTCAGCTTGCTCTCCCGGCTTTGGGATCACAGTGGCGCAACCGATTGAGACCGTCACAAACTCGTCAGCGTTTTCGCCACTGGCAGGATTGATCCGCTTCAGGGCCTCCCTGATTTTGTTGCCAACTTCGAGTGCTCCATGGCCCTTTGTATTCGGCAATATAACAGCAAACTCGTCACCACCAAAGCGGGCAACCAGGTCTTCAGGGCGGTTCGCCGCTGTGCGGGCCGCTTCAGCGATCTGCTTCAAACGTTTGTCGCCGCTCAAGTGACCGTACGAATCGTTGTGATGTTTGAGAGAGTCGGCATCGACCAGGAGCAGCGAGATGGGGTTCTGAAGTCGCGCTGACCTACCCCACTCACTGGCCAGATATTCATTAAAGCGTCGCCTGTTCGCTACTCCCGTCAGCGCATCTTCCACAGCAAGTTGTTCGAGCGTCTCGTATGCCTTGAGGAGCAGACTCTCGTTGCGTTTTCGCTCAGTTATATCCCTTACGAGGCTCAGAATACCGGCCGGAATGCGGGTTCTGCGGTCCCGAAACAGTCGAAGGGTTGACTCGACCCAGATATACTCTCCGTCTCTTCTTCGCGTGCGGTACTCGATGATGGCTCCTTCCGAACCGTGGCCGAGCCGGCGCACTGCATCTTCGACCTTCGCGCAATCATCGGCGTGGGCATGCTGGGAAAGCATTTGGTTGATCAGCTCATCGGGTCTCCATCCGGACATGCTCTCGACTGCAGGAGAGACGTAGGTCTGCCGGCCATCGAGATCGGCAAGCAGGATCACATCGCGTGAATTATCCGTCACCATTGAGTGAATGGACGCGGCTTTCTGGAGTCGATATTCCGTATTGTCCCGATCCTCAAGAATGACAGAGACGAGATAGACCATGAAGATGCAGCAGGCAAGAAAGAATTGCAACTGAATACTTGCCGCGACTGAGTACGCCGCCCCCGAAATCGCGAATGGACCCAGGTGATGAATGCTGTACCAGCTCGCTGATGCTGCGGTGAAAAGCGTAGCGAGCGCCGCCCATCCAAGCCCTAGCCGCATCAAGATGAGGACGAGCAACGGGAAAATGAGGATGAAGAGCGGCATTTTGTTTTGAGAAAACGCAGTCACGGCGACAGTGGCGAGCAAGAGGGGATATGGCCAGTGCTTCTTGAGGCTCACGGAGTTTCTGAAGTGGGTTGCGAAGATCGCCGCAAACGTTGGAACCATGACGGCAGTTCCAAGCCCATCGCTGATAACCCAGTCGAAGAGGGTTTTTGGCTGTCCGGCGTGCTTCCAAATTGCCATAACCAGCGTAAGAATCAAACCCGCAGTGATCGGCCCTGCCAGCACCGCATAGCTGATGAACTGCGCAACGTATTTGCGATCCGTAAAGCGCGGAAGTTCGGTGGACTTTCTCCGCAGGAGGAGAGCGCCCATCAGAACTTCGACAAGATTCAGCGCGTTATACAGAAGATTTGTCTGCCATGGTTCGCCTATCAACGCGCTACCGAATGTCATTGCGGCGGTCCCGGCGATTAGATAGCCCGGCCAACGCCAGCGGGGTGCCAGAAGCAGGTAGGTCAGCAGCAGCCCGTTGGCGACCCAGATGAGGTTGACTGTGGGCTCGCTCCGCTCGAAGAACTGGACATAAACGGTGGCGATGGTGATGGAGAAGAAACAGGCCGCCAACCGGATTGCAAATGCATACTTTTGCCACCAGGCGCCCTTGGGACGGTGACTGCCATGTAATGCGTTAGCGTGCAAGCCACTCCTCCTGTCTCTCGTTAAGGCAGGGCCAAGGGGCGAACCTGTCTGAGTGTTCGATTTCTTGGGATTATAGCCCAGATCGGCTGGCGTACCGGGAGACCGGAATGTCGGTGTCCGCTCGGTTGAAGGGCGCGGATATTCTTTCCATCGCTCTCATCATTGAACACAGGAATCTGATACGGGCGGTGACGTATCAGCACCCGAGTCTGTGCTTTGCTTCCCAAGCAGTGAACCGATCGGACTCGGCTTGGACGGAGTCCCCAGCGACGCGGGAAGAGAAGTCCGCAGAACAGGGGATCGGCGTCGGCTGGAAAGCGGTTAGATGACCCTGAACTGAGAATGTATCACTCCAAGGGGGAAATTTGGAGGCACCGCGGTTGCGCTTAAATGTCTGATTCTAATTGGCGTCCCCGACGGGATTTGAACCCGTGTTATCGCCGTGAAAGTAACCTGACAACTCGCAACTTTAACGCACTGCTGAGAACCAGAATGCATCGGAAAGAACTCCAGCAACATTAACGAACAGCTTAAATGCTCCGCAACTGCCCGCAATCATGGTACGCCAAATTGATCGCCCGTAGAGCACGAGAGTCGGTGGCCCGCTCGCAATGCCCGTGCGCGAGTCTTCAATACGCACCCGAATGATGTGCGACCGGTCAGGCCTTCGGCGATGGTGAAGCACACAACCGTCGTTGCCACGCGTAGCCGAGTACATGCTCGCCCCGGCAATTTCAAGTGTTCTCGGGGTCTCACGGACGAATGACGACGGAATCAATGGAGGTTGCGGTATTCCGCTTCGGCTCGTTTGAGAATGGGGCAGTCGGGGTCGGCGTTCTTCCAAAGCGCGAAGAACTCCTCGTATTGGGCTCGAGCCTTCGCGGATTCTCCCGAGAGGGCATAGGACCGGGCCAGGCCGATGTGAGTCAGAACCAAAACAGGATCGCCGATCGTGATGCCGCGATGGCTTAGGATCTTTTGAAACTCGTTCGTCGCCTCCGCACCTTTGTGAGCCGCCAAGAGCGCCTCGCCGCGGAAAAACACGGGATAGAGAGAGCCGAAGAATCCGGTTTGTCTGCTGCGGCCACAACTGCGCGAATCACCGGCAGGTAGCTGGGCTATGGCTTTATTGCAACTGGATGCGGTAGAGGTTGCGGCGGCTATTCTGGCGGGTGTAGGCGTAAACGGAAGGGTTGACGGCTGACTCGACTTGCCAGGGGATTGCTGTGATCTCTTTCGGGTTTCGAAAGTCTTCGATGCGCGTGGCTGCCACGGGCGGAAGCTTTGGCAGCCGCGAGCCACGCATCACCGGCAACGCTAAACTCATTCCACTCTCTATCGGGTAGCTGAGATAGACGAATCCTCCGCTTGTATCCCAGTTGAATATGCAATATCCGGCGCACACCGATACCGTCGCGGTTCCATCTACCGCAAATGCTTTGGCAAATCCCAGGTTGATATTTTCTTCATCGCCGGAGCCGGGCGTCCCCGCAGCAACCCAGCGGCCATCAGGAGAGACGTCGTAGATATCCAGAATGCGTTCCGGGGATATTTTTTCCCGTTCGCTGCCGTCTGTTTTCATGTGATAGAGATAGTTCGCGCCGCCTTCTATCGCGCGAAAGACGAGGTCCCCGTCAGGCAGAAAGTAGGGAGAATCTTCCGCTGCCGGAGAGGAAATGCGCACGGGGGGTGTGCGGCGGCTGGTCGGGGCGACCCAAAGGTTCGAGTGGCCGCCCAGGTCATTCATGGTGAAAGCAACCTCTTTCCCATCTCGTGACACGGAGTACGCCTCCATGGAGTTGCCGGGTAGCACCCTGTCTATTTTTCCGCCGGCGAGGTCCTTGACCCACAGCTCTTCGCCCTGGGTTTGCCCGTTCGACATGAGGAAATAAAGCCTGCGTCCGTCGGAAGAGAACGACGGCGATGAAGCATTGCCTTCGGAGGATATCTGGTGATCTCCGTCCTTGTCGTGCAGCCACACGGTGCGATCCGCTACGCCGACTGAGGTAATGAGCGATTTGCCGTCGGGGGCCATCGCA
>Ga0302319_10015652_pt1 | contig 14040 bp, 9 predicted proteins | sample Bog_T0_2_FD_203319 | JGI IMG/M metagenome (GOLD analysis project Ga0302319, IMG submission 203319) | Peat permafrost microbial communities from Stordalen Mire near Abisko, Sweden - Bog_T0_2 | ecosystem: Environmental > Terrestrial > Soil > Wetlands > Peat | place: Sweden: Abisko, Stordalen Mire... | reverse complement strand
CCAACTCTCCGTAGTCGCGCTGATTTTGAGCGGGGCTTTCGATCGACTTCCCAGTACGCTTCGCATCTGTTTCGCGCACGGCGGCGGGAGTTTCGCATTCTTGCTCGGGCGGTTGGAGAATGCGTGGCATCATCATCCCGTTGCGCGTGGTGAGTGTGAACATCCGCCAACCCACTATCTGAACCGCTTCTATGTGGACTCCGCGGTGTTCGATCAGCGTGCGCTGCAATTTCTTGTGGGGACCGTGGGAGCGGAGCGGGTGATGCTCGGCTCGGATTATCCTTTTCCGCTGGGCGAAGCGCGAGTAGGATCGCTGATTCGCGAAAGCGCGTTACCTGAGGACTCCAAGACGAAACTTCTGGGAGGAAACGCGGCGCGCTTTCTCCGGCTCGAGGTCGAAACGACGGCGGCCAAAGATCAGCCGCAATCCGCTGCCGCAGTCGCTTCGCCGATCACGCCCGCGCCCGGGCAGCTCACCTACAGTTCGTATCTGAAGGTTCCGGAACTGCTCGAGCTGCAGCAGCCGCAGTCAGTACCACCTCATCACGATGAGTTGCTGTTCATTCTGGTTCACCAGACCTACGAATTGTGGTTCAAAGAATTACTGCATGACCTGGATGCGGTGGTGGCGAATCTGCGCCGGGCGGGCGCGGCTCCGCAATCCCACGATGAAGTGTATGAAGCGGCGCGTTTGCTGCGGCGCTGCACGGAGATCACGCGAGTATTGGTGGAGCAGTTCACCATTCTGGAAACCATGCTGCCTACACATTTTCTGGCGTTTCGCGGCCTGCTGGAGCCAGCCAGCGGATTTCAATCTGAACAGTTTCGGGAGATTGAATTTCTGTGCGGGTTGAAGGACGAGAAAATGCTTCGCTATCACCGCCCCACGCCCGAAGCCTACGCCAGCCTGAAGCGCCGGTTGGAAGAGCCTTCGCTGCGCGACGTATTCTTCGGAGCGCTTCAGGCGATGGGCAAGTTAGCTCCCGCCGCCGATGGGGCGACTGAGCGCGACCGGTTCGAGGCCCGCGCTCGCGCCGTCCACGAACTCTATAAAGACGAGCGCCATCATCGCGACTGGATCGACGTTTGCGAACGGCTCACGGAATTCGACGAACTGGTGGTGAGCTGGCGTCTGCGCCACATTCAACTCGTGGAGCGCATCATCGGCATCCGCATGGGCACGGGAGGCAGCGCCGGAGCTTCCTACTTAAAGCTCACCCTCGACAAGAAATTCTTCCCCGAATTGTGGGAGGCCAGGACGCTGCTGACGGAGTGAGGCGCTCGCCTTCTCCGTCGTCGTCGACAAGTTCTACGCTCTCTCCGATGAAACCTGCAAACGAAACCATCACGCTGGTCGGCGCCGGACTTAACGGTCCGCTGCTGGCGATCCTGCTGCGGCAAAGAGGATTCGCGGTCGAGATTTACGAGCGGCGTCCCGACATGCGACAGGTACGCATGAGCGCGGGAAGGTCGATCAATCTTGCGCTGTCGACCCGCGGCATCTACGGGTTGCAGCGGGCCGGACTGTGGGAACAGATGAGGAGCATCGTCATTGCGATGAAAGGACGGATGATGCATTCGGTGGCAGGAGAACTTGCCTTCCAACCCTATGGCAAAAACGACACCGAAGTCATTCATTCAATTTCGCGGGCTGAGTTGAATATTGCGCTGATGAATTCCGCCGAAGAACACGGCGCAACCATTCATTTCAACCAGCGCTGCACGGGATATGATCGAAAGACGGGCTCGGTACGCATGCGCGAGGAGGCCACCGGCGAAGAGACGATCCACGACGCCGGCACTGTGATCGGCTGCGACGGATCGGCGTCGGCGCTTCGCGCGGAAATGTTCAAGCTCAGCCGGTTCAACTTTTCGCAGCAGTATCTCGATTACGGATATAAAGAGTTGACGATTCCGGCCGGACCCGGCGGCGAGCATCGTTTGGAGACCCATGCGCTGCACATCTGGCCGCGCGGCAATCACATGCTGATCGCTTTGCCCAATATCGACGGCTCTTTCGCCGGCATACTGTTTCTACCCTTCGAAGGCGCGGACAGCTTCGCCGCAGTGACGACCCCGTCCGAAGTGATGCAGTTTTTCCATGCTCGTTTTCCAGATGCTGCTTCTCTGATGCCGGGCTTGGCGGACAACTATTTCGCAAATCCAACCGGCGTGATGGTGACCGTCAAGTGTTCCCCGTGGCATGTGGAAGGAAGAGCATTGCTTCTGGGCGACGCGGCCCATGCCATCGTCCCTTTCTTCGGCCAGGGAATCAACTGCGGCTTTGAAGACTGCACCTGCCTGATCGAACTGCTCCACCAGCACGGTGCCGACTGGCCAAGAGTTTTCGCGGAGTTCGAACGCGAGCGCAAAGTTAACACCGATGCCATCGCCGATATGGCGGTGGAAAATTTTACGGAGATGAGAGATCGCGTGGCCGATTCGCGATTCCTGTTGCGAAAGAAAATCGAGCTGGCGCTGGAAGCGAAATATCCTCAGCTCTTTGTGCCCAAGTATTCCATGGTGACCTTTCATCGCATTCCCTACTCCGTCGCTCTGGCTCGTGGCGCGGTTCAGGACAGCATTCTGGCGGAGCTTGGCGAGTCGATCCAGCGCGTGGAGGATATCGACTGGGACAAAGCGGACCGGTTGATTCGCCGCGATCTGACTCCTCTGGAGATACGGCGGTGACAAACCCAGATGTGCAACTAGAGTTTCAATCCGGCAAGGCTTTCGCCATCGCCATGGATGAACGCGATCCACTGCGGGGTTACCGCGAGCGCTTCTTTCTTCCGAGAACAGAACGCGGCGAGTGTGTGTATCTGTGTGGTCATTCGCTCGGTCTGCAACCTAAATCGGCCTCCGCCTGTATTGAGCAGGAGTTGAAAGATTGGGCGCAGCTCGGCGTAGAAGGCCACTTCCGCGCCAAGGATCCCTGGATGCCCTACCACAGACTGCTTGCGGCACAGACTGCGGAACTGGTGGGAGCGAAGCCTCTCGAAGTCGTAGTGATGAATTCGCTCACCGTGAATCTTCACCTCATGATGGTTTCGTTTTACCGTCCAACCAAGAGGCGGCACAAAATTGTGGTCGAGCGTGGGGCCTTCCCGTCGGACCAGTACGCGGTGCAGTCGCAGGTTCGTTTCCACGGCTTCGATCCTGCGACTTCCTTGATCGAGCTGACTCCACCGCCGGGGGAATGCTGCCTTCGCGAGGAACAGATCGATTCGCTCATCGAGCGCCAGGGCCGTGAAATCGCGCTGATCATGCTGGGAGGAGTGAACTATGCCACCGGTCAGGCCTTTGATATGCAACGCATCGCACGCGCCGGACATGCGCAAGGCTGCATCGTCGGGTTCGATCTGGCTCATGCCGCGGGCAATTTGCAGTTGAAACTTCATGAGTGGGGCCCGGACTTTGCCGTCTGGTGTAGCTACAAATACCTGAATGGCGGCCCGGGCTGCGTTGCCGGCTGCTTTGTTCATGAGCGGCATGCGCGCGCCCATGAACTGCCTAGATTCGCGGGCTGGTGGGGTCACGACGAGCAGTCGCGCTTCGAGATGGGACCGGCATTTCAGCCGATGCCCGGCGCCGAAGGCTGGCAGTTGAGCAATCCATCGATCGTGAGCCTAGCTGTGTTGCGGGCTTCGATGGATATTTTCCACGAAGCGGGCATGGATCGCCTGCGCGCCAAGAGTGTATCGCTGACAAGCTATCTCGAGTTTCTCCTACAGCAGAAGGCATCGCCAAACTTTTCCATCATCACGCCGCGGGAAAAAGAAAGACGAGGCGCGCAACTCTCCATTCGAATTCCTCAAAATGGACGGGCACTGTGCGAGCAACTCACGCAAGAAGGACTGGTGGGCGATTGGAGGGAGCCGGATACTTTCCGCATCGCTCCCGTGCCCCTCTACAACTCTTACTACGATGCTTTCCGGTTTGTTCAACGATTCGCGGCTGCGGTCGAATAGGAAGAATAGTAAGATTGAATCGCGCATCCGGCCGCTTGACCTCCGACCGCTCCCTTGAATACAGTGAGAAATCGCACGATTCCAAGACAAATTAAGAGGCATAAACGGCGATGAATGCAAAGAGCCATTCCGAGACTGGCCTGCGCCAGAAGGCGCAACTGATGTCGGCATCAGAAATTGAGCGCACGCTGGTGCGCCTGGCGTATGAGATTGTCGAAAAAAACGGCGGCGTTGATGGCCTGGGACTGGTTGGCATTCGCCGCCGCGGTGTTCCCATCGCAGAACGTTTGGGCAAAATCATCGACCGCATTGAGACCGCCAAGGTTCCCGTCGGGACTTTAGACATCACGTTCTATCGCGATGATCTTTCCACGCTGGGACCCAAACCCGTTGTGCAGGAAAAGGAAATTGGTTTTTCGATTGAGGACAAGAACATTGTTCTGGTGGACGATGTTCTTTATACCGGACGCACCACGCGAGCGGCACTGGACGCCCTGTTTTCCCACGGCAGGCCGCGGCGGGTGCAGTTGTGCGTTCTGATTGACCGCGGACATCGCGAAATTCCAGTCGAAGCCAGTTTTGTCGGCCGCAACGTTCAGACTTCGACGAATGAAGTGATCGAAGTCAAGCTCACAGAGATCGACGATGCGGAGAAAGTTCTGCTGATGGAAAGATAGCTAAACAAGAAAAGGACGGCGCTAAGCGCCGTCCTTTTCGGTGAACCGATCGTTACGACAATTTGGCGCAGATCGCCTTGGTTTGCGTGTACAGGTTCAAGGCGTCGTGGCCCATCTCCCGTCCCCATCCGGATTGTTTGTACCCGCCGAAGGGCAGCGCCGCATCGAAAATGTTGTAGCAGTTGATCCACACGGTGCCGGCGCGCAGATGTTCTGCGGTGCGGTGGGCCTTGCTGATGTCGCGCGTCCACACGGCAGCAGCCAAGCCATATTCGCTGTCGTTGGCGCGCGGCAAAATTTCTTCGGGATCGTTGAACGGCATCGCCGCCACCACCGGGCCGAAGATTTCCTCCCGCACTACCTTCATGTCTTCGCGAGTGTTCACCAGAACGGTAGGCTCGACGAAATAGCCTTTGTTGCCTTTTCTGCGGCCGCCCGAAAGCGCGGTTGCGCCTTCCGAGAAGCCAGCTTCGAGATAACTACACACCCGGTTTAATTGCTCCTCAGAAACCAGCGGCCCCATGCTCGTCTCCGGATCGAGCCCCGAGCCTACATTAATTTTCTTCGCATGATCGACGACCCCTTCGACCACGCGATCGAAAACCGCTTTCTCGACGTATAAGCGTGATCCCGCACAGCAGCATTGGCCGTGATTAAAGAAAATCGCGCTCGCCGCGCCGGGAATCGCGGTGTCGAGATCGGCATCTTTGTAAATTACATTGGGAGATTTTCCGCCCAGTTCCAACGATACTTTTTTCAAGTTCCCCGCCGCGGCATGTACGATCAGCTTTCCAACTTCGGTGGAGCCGGTGAACGCCACTTTGTCCACATCCGGGTGCGCCGCCAGCGCCGCACCTGCGGTCTCGCCATAACCCGGAACAATGTTCACCACACCTTCCGGGAACCCCGCTTCCATGATCAACTCGCCGAGACGCAGCGCCGAAAGTGGCGTCTGTTCCGCCGGCTTCAATACCACCGTGCAACCCGCGGCCAGCGCCGGCCCCAACTTCCACGCCGCCATCAGCAGCGGAAAGTTCCAGGGAATAATTTGTCCCGCAACTCCCACCGGCTCGCGCAGCGTGTACGCCAAATACTTCGCGCCCGGCGTGTACGGAACCGAGATCGGAATCGTGTTGCCTTCAATCTTCGTGGTCCAACCCGCCATGTAGCGAAACAGGTCGACAGCCAAGGGCACATCTGCGGCGCGCGCGATGGTAAGCGGCTTGCCGTTATCCAGGCTCTCCAGGTAAGCGAACTCCTCGGTGTGTTGCTCTAACAAATCGGCGAGCTTCCAGATCAGTCGTCCACGTTCCGACGCAGTCAGCTTTCGCCAGGGTCCATGGTCGAAAGCTTTGCGCGCAGCTTGCACTGCGTGTTCAATATCTTCCCGATCGCCCTCGGCCACCTGAGCGAGAACTTCACCCGTGGCCGGATTGTAAGTAGGAAAAGTTTTGCCGGAAATCGAGCTTACCCAATTGCCATTGATCAACATTTTGCGCGGCTTCTCGATGAAGTCCGCGACCTGCGGATGAATCTGCGGTGACACTGCAATACCCATATACCCTCCTTAGATCAGCGTGGACCAGATCAGCTTGGATCGAACATGTATTGGCATGACGTGATGCCAAACATGCCGGATGGAGACGAACCCCGCGAACATGCTAGTCCGCTGCCAACACAAAATCAATTCCAGTTGAATCCCGGAGCCGCACTCATTCTCCGTAAGGAACCCAAATGTTTTTTACCTGGGTCGCGTGCTCCAGAAACCAGCGCCCCTCCGCCAGTTTCGGATTGAACCAGTCGATGGTCCGACCCTCGTTGGTCCAGACTTGTTTCAAATTGCCCACCGACATCGTCTTCGCCGCAGCAGCGTTGGCTTCATCCCCAAAGCACCAGATCGCATCCACATCGTCGTGCTCTGCCAGAGTTTTCAAAAGCTGCGCGGCATGGCCCGTGACAATGTTCACCGCACCGCCGGGCAGATCGCTCGTATCAAAGAGTTGGTAGAGATCGGCCGCGATGATCGGGTATGCCTCCGACGGCACCGCGATCACAGTGTTTCCCATCGCAAGAGCGGGCAGCACGAGGGAAAGAAAACCCAGCAGCGGCGCTTCCCTGGGACATACGATGCCCACAGTTCCAAGCGCCTCATTCATGGCAATCGCGATATTGCGGAACGGGGGATTATGGACTGCGCCGTCAAACTTGTCGGCCCACGCCGCGTAGGAAAAAATGCGTTCGATGCCCAGATCGACTTCCGCCGCCGCTTGCTTCGCTCCCACCGCCGCTGTGAGTCCGCGGACAATTTCATCGCGGCGTTGAGAAAGATTTTCGGCGAAGTAGTAAAGCACCTGGGCGCGATTATGCGCCGTCGCCTTGGCCCACGCCTCCGCCTTGCGCGCGGCCTCGACAGCATTACGAATGTCTTTTCGGTTGCCGAGCGATGCTTCGCCCAACACTCGCCCATCTGCGGAACGCACTTCCATGCTGTAGCCGGAATCGGGCCGAACCTGCTTGCCGCCAATGTAGAGCTTCACCGTGCGATCGATGGCAGGAGTGCCGGACGCCGGTTCTTCTTCCAAGTGCGGAGCCGCGGACGCGCGCGCCGCAGCCAGCTTGGGAGCATTCTTAAACCACGCGGGCTGCAAGTATTCCAGCAAGCCTTCCCGCCCGCCTTCGCGTCCGTAGCCGCTTTCGCGGTACCCGCCAAAGCCGCAAGATGCGTCGAACAGGTTCGTGCAATTCACCCACACCACGCCAGCTTTCAGTTGCGCCGCCACCTGCAGCGCCACGTTGATGTTCTCGCTCCAAACGCACGCAGCCAGGCCATAGACCGTGTTGTTGGCCAATTCCACCGCTTCTCTCGGAGTGCGGAACGTCATCGCCGCCAGCACCGGCCCGAATATCTCCTGCTGCGCCACAATCGATGTGGGGTGCACATTGCTCAGCAAGGTTGGCGGATAGTAAAAGCCACGCTCCGGCAACGTGAGCTCCGGCTGCCAACAGGTTGCGCCCTCCTCGATTCCCTGCCCCACCATGCGCTGAATGCGCTCCAGTTGCACGCGCGCCACGATCGCGCCGATGTCGATTGCCTTATCGAGTGGAAGGCCCACACGCAAGCTGCTCATGCGCTCCCGAATTTTTCCCAGCAAGCTCTCGGCAATACTCTCCTGCATCAGCAGACGCGAACCCGCGCAGCACACCTGCCCCTGGTTCAACCAAATTCCATCCACTACCCCTTCGACCGCGCTATCCAGGTCAGCATCCTCGAAAACGATGAACGGAGACTTCCCTCCCAACTCCAGCGATAAACGTTTCGGCGTGGCCGCCGTCGCACTGCGAATGGCGCGTCCGACTTCCGTGGAACCTGTGAAAGCTATTTTGTCGACGTCGGCGTGCTTCACCAAGGCTTGGCCGGTCTCGCCATCGCCAGTCACGATGTTGACAACTCCCGCCGGCAAGCCCGCTTCCTGGCATAGCTCGGCGAACGCAAGTGCCGTGAGCGGAGTGAATTCCGCGGGCTTCAGCACCACCGTATTTCCCGTGGCCAGCGCTGGAGCAATTTTCCACGCCGCCATCAGCAGCGGAAAATTCCACGGGATAATCTGCCCCACCACGCCACACGGTTCGTACTCCGGAAATTCCTGGTCGAGCAATTGCGCCCAGCCCGCGTGGTAGTAGAAATGCCGCGCCACCAGCGGAATATCGATGTCGCGGCTCTCGCGAATCGGCTTGCCGTTGTCCATCGTTTCCAAAACCGCGAGCAGACGCGAATGTTTCTGCACCAGCCGCGCCAGGGCATACAGGTAACGCGCCCGCACATGCGGAGTGAGCGCGCGCCACTTCGGAAACGCCGCGCGCGCAGCCTGCACCGCGCTGTCGATATCTGCAGCCGAGCCCTGCGCAATCGATGCCAGCTTCTCTCCATTCGAAGGATCGATCGTGTCAAGGTATTCGCCGCTGGCCGGAGCCTGCCACGCGCCATTAATGAAGTGCTCGAAGCGGCGGCCGTGCCGCTGCAGCCAGGCTTCTGCTTCTTTCGGATCTTCCGGCGCCGGGCCGTACTCCATGGTCACAAATTTTTCTGCGATGCTCATTCTAAGTTGTCTTTCAGCATGCGACTACGCCATCGGGTGCCGATACTCCGCCGAATAACGCCCCGTCGCGTGATGCTCCAGTTGCCGCTCGATATCGCCCAACAACCCGCTCGCGCCAAAGCGAAAAAGCTCCGCTCTCATCCACGAAGTCCCCAGCTCTTCTTTCATCATGGCCAGCCAGTCGGTCGATTGTTTCGCGGTGCGAATCCCGCCGGCCGCTTTGAAGCCCACTGCCATCCCCGTTTGCTGCGCATATTCGCGGATGGCGCGCGTCATCACAAGCCCCACGGGCAACGTAGCGTTGGTCGCCTCTTTGCCGGTCGAGGTCTTGATGAAGTCCGCCCCCGCCATCATGGCCACCACGCTGGCGCGCGTCACGTTGCGCAAAGTAAGCAAGTCTCCAGCCGCGAGAATCACTTTCATGTGCGCGGCGCCGCAAGCTTGTTTGAAGGCCGCAACTTCGTCGTACAGCGCCTGCCAGCGTCCACCAAAAACATGCGCGCGCGTAATCACCACGTCGATCTCGTGAGCGCCCGCTTCCACCGAGCGGTGAATCTCCGCCACCCGCTCCGCCAGCGGAGACAACCCTGCCGGAAATCCCGTTGACACCGCCGCGACCCTTATACCGCTTCCTTCCAGAGCGTGCAGCGCGGTCTCGACAAATACGTGATAGACACAGACGGCCGCGACTTTAATTTCAAGTTCTTCAATCCCCAACTTCTGCGCGAGTTCTTGCTGCACCGGTTGGCGCGCCTTGGCGCATAGCCGGAGCACGCGCTCGTCCGTGTCGTCACCGGAAAGCGTAGTCAAATCCATGCATGTGATCGCCCGCAGCAGCCATGCTGCCTGCCATTCCTTCTTGACGGTTCGGCGCGCCACCTGGCTCTGGGCGCGGCGTTCCACCGCACTTGTGTTCACCCGAACTTCCCGCACCCAATTCAAATCGAGCGGGATTCCAGAATTCGGCAACAGCGACCGGTCACCAAGAATCGCAATGCCACTTCCGGCCCGAGCAGCTTCGGTATGGTTGTGTTGCACCGCCACAGATTTGCCTGGCCTCGCGCTGTCATTGTACGGCAGTAAAGTAAGGCCGTAAATCGCGCAACGCGAGTTCGTGCGGAGTTTATGCGTTCCTCGGGTCGTTCGAGGAGCAAATAATGATTTGGATTCTTCAGTCAGGGTTTACAATTGCCGTCGATCTCCGGCCGCGCGTTGAGATCCTTACCGTCTATGCCCAAGAAAACAGCGCCCGCCGCCGTGCCCGCAAACCTTCTGCGGGCCGCGAAGAAAGTCATGAAGAACGCGCACGCGCCCTATTCGAAGTTCCATGTGGGCGCCGCCATTCTGCTTTCGAACGGCAAAATTTTCTCGGGCTGTAACGTGGAGAACGCTTCCTACGGCATGACCAATTGTGCCGAGCGCACCGCGATTTTCTCGGCCGTAGCCGAACTGGGACCTGCAATCGAGATCCTCGCCGTCGCCATCGTCAACGACCAGGGAGCGCCGTCTTCGCCGTGCGGAGCATGCCGCCAGGTCATTTACGAATTCGGCCCCGACGCAACCATTTTTTTCCCAGCCGCTAGCGGGTTCAAGCAGGCCCACATTACCGAATTGCTTCCGGAAGGATTCCGCCTCCAGTGAGCCCCACGCCAGAGCCAGCGCAAGCTTTCCGCGCCATCGATGTGATCCGCAAGAAACGCGATGGCGGCGAGATGTCGTCAGGCGAAATCGAATCTCTGGTGAACGCCTACACGCGCGGCGATATTCCCGACTATCAGGTTTCCGCCTGGCTGATGGCGGTGGTGCTGAAAGGTATGACGCGCGCCGAGACCGCGGCGCTCACCGATGCCATGCTGCACTCGGGCGAGGTACTCGATCTCTCTTCGCTTCCCGGCAGGAAGGTCGATAAACATTCCACCGGCGGAGTCGGCGACAAGACTTCCCTGGTGCTGGCGCCGCTTGCCGCCGCGGCCGGCGTAGCCGTGCCCATGATCAGCGGCCGCGGGCTTGGTCACACCGGCGGCACGCTCGACAAGCTGGAAGCCATCCCCGGCTTCAATGTGAATCTTTCCGTCGCGCAATTTCGCCGCGTGCTCGAAACCTGCGGCTGCGCCATGATCGGTCAGACGGCCGAGATCGCTCCCGCCGACCGCAAACTCTATGCTCTGCGCGATGTGACCGGCACGGTCGAGAGCCCTTATCTTATCTGCGCCTCCATCATGAGCAAGAAACTTGCGGAAGGCATCGACGCGCTCGTGCTCGACGTAAAAACTGGCTCGGGCGCTTTCATGAAGAGTGACAAAGATGCAGGCTTTCTCGCCGATCTTATGGTTGAAACCGGTGAGCGCATGGGCAAGCAAGTGGTGGCGCTGATCACGGACATGGACCAGCCGCTGGGATGCATGGTCGGCAATGCGCTTGAAGTCGTCGAAGTGTTGCAGGTTCTTCGTGGAGAAGGGCCGCAAGATTTGCGCCAGCTCTGCCTCGAACTCGCGGGCTGGATGCTGCATCTGGGAGGAATTTCCGATTCTGTCGAAGCGGGAAAAAAACAAAGCGAGAAATTAATCGCCTCCGGCAAGGCGCTCGAAAGGTTCCGGCAAATGGTGGAATTGCAGGGGGGAGATCCGCGAGCCATCGACGATCCGGAGAAATTGCCGCAGGCTGGGCACTCGACGATCCTTTCCAGCCCAAGCAGCGGATATGTCGCATCTTTGCAGTGTGAACAAGTTGGCACCGCCTGTGTCATTCTTGGCGGCGGACGCGAGCGCAAGGAAGATTCTGTCGATCCCGCGGTGGGAATCGTGCTCCACAAGAAAGTTGGAGACGCCGTTTCCCCCGGAGAGCCGCTGGCCACGATCTACTACAATGCGGAAAACAAAGCGCAGCACGCTCGGCAACTGCTCCAACAAAGTTTTCAGATTGCCGATTCGCCGCGTGAGAAAAGGCCGCTGATCCATCGTGTGATAGGGCGTGTGATGGGCAAATCCGGAGACAAAAACTGAATGGGACGATTCACAGGAATCCTCGGCCTTCTCACCATGCTGGCGCTGGCCTACTTTTTTTCCACCAATCGACGCGCCATTCGCATGAAAACCGTGGCCTGGGGCCTGGGCCTGCAGCTCGCCTTCGCGGTGTTCGTGTTGCGCATCGATGCCGGCCGAAACGCTTTTCAGAAGGCGGGAGACGCGGTCACGAAACTTCTGAGCTACGCCCATGCCGGATCGCACTTCGTCTTCGGCGACCTCGCCAATCCCGGATCGCAGCTGGGTTACTTTGCCTTCGGCGTGCTGCCCACCGTGATCTTCATCGCCGCCTTCTTCGCCGTGCTCTATCACTTCGGCATCATGCAGATCGTCATCCGGATTTTTGCCTGGGTCATGACCCGCGTGATGGGCGCCAGCGGCGCGGAATCGCTGAACGTCGCTGCCAGCATTTTCATGGGACAAACCGAAGCCCCGCTCACCATCCGCCCATTTCTGCCCGACCTGACGCGCTCCGAACTGATGACCGTGATGACCAGCGGCATGGCGCACGTTTCCGGCGGGATCATGGCCGCCTACATTTTTTTCGGAATCGATCCCCGCCACCTGTTGAGCGCGGTAATCATGACTGCGCCGGGCACGCTGCTCATGGCGAAGATGCTGGTGCCGGAGACCGAACAGCCTAGAACCGCCGGCCGCGTGATTATGAGCGCGGAAGAAGAAAAAGCCGAGAAGGAAGAAAACCTGCTCGGGGCAATCGCTCGCGGCACCACCGATGGCTTGCACCTCGCGCTGAATATCGCCGCCATGCTGATTTCGTTTCTGGCATTGATCGCGCTCACCGACGGCATCCTCGGCGGAATTCATCATTGGATAAGTTGGTTTCCGGAAAGCCTGGAGAAAATCTTTGGCGCGCTCTTCGCGCCCGTCGCCTGGGTGATCGGCGTTCCCTGGCACGATTGCCGGTTCATTGGCACGCTGCTGGGCACGCGCATGGCGCTGAACGAATTGGTAGCTTTCTCGATGCTGGGGCCGCAAAAAGCGTTCCTCGATCCCCGCTCGTTTACGATTGCCACGTTCGCTCTATGCGGCTTCGCGAATCTCAGCTCCATTGGTATTCAAATCGGCGGCATTGGCGCGCTGGCGCCGAACAAGAGAGGCGAACTGGCGCGGCTCGGAGTGCGCGCCATGCTGGCCGGAACCATGGCCAACCTGATGTCGGCTTCCATCGCCGGCATGCTGCTCAGGCCCTGATCGACGTTTCGCGTTTGCACATTAAGGAGTTCCTCCATGAACCGACTTCGCGCCTTATTTCTTCTTTTTTCCTTCTGCGTTCTCGTGCTGGTCACGAATGCGTTCGCGCAGTCCGCGCCGAAGCGCGTCCTCATCGATACCGATCCTGGCACCGACGATGCCATGGCGATCCTGCTGGCTTTGAATTCGCCGGAATTGAAAGTGGAAGCGCTGACGGTAGTGCCCGGCAACGTGGACGGGCGGCAGGGATTGGAAAATGCGCTGAAGATTGTTTCGCTTGCCGGACGCTGCGATATTCCAGTCGCAGGTGGAGCGCAACATCCGCTGAATCAGAAACTGATCACGGCGCAGTTCTGGCACGGCAAGAATGGCCTGGCCGACGTTGAGTTGCCCGCGTCCAAATGCAAGGCCGATCCGCGCTTCGGTCCCGATCTCATCATCGAAACCATTCACAAATACCCGCACGAGGTCACGCTGATTCCGGTGGGGCCGCTCACGAACATTGCGCTGGCGGTTTCGAAGGACCCCTCGATTGCGGCGCTGGCCAGGAATATCGTGATCATGGGCGGCTCCATCGGCGGCGGAAACGTGAACGGCGCAGCCGAGGCGAATATCTATAACGATCCGGAGGCTGCGCAAATCGTGTTCACCGCCGGCTGGATGGTGACGATGGTCGGCTCTGACGTGGGGGAGCGAACGCTGATCACGCGCAAGCAACTCGCGCAGTTGCAGTCGTCGCACGGGCCGCAAAGCGACTTCATCGCGAAGATCGCGGATTTCTATTTGACCCGCAGCGAGAAGAGCGGATACAGCGGCGCTGCGATGTATGATCCGCTGGCGGTCGGCATCGCGCTCGATCCCACTCTGGGCACGCTGCAGGAAATGCACGTCGATGTGGAAACCAGGGGAGAGTTTACGCGCGGGGAAACCGTGGCTTACCGCAATGGCTCGATCGAGAAAAACGTGCTGCACGGAGACCACTATGAAATCGAAGGCGTCATCGAACTGAAACCGAACGCGCGAGTCTGCCTCGCTTCCGATGCGGATCGATTCTTGAATC
>Ga0302319_10015651_pt1 | contig 14041 bp, 13 predicted proteins | sample Bog_T0_2_FD_203319 | JGI IMG/M metagenome (GOLD analysis project Ga0302319, IMG submission 203319) | Peat permafrost microbial communities from Stordalen Mire near Abisko, Sweden - Bog_T0_2 | ecosystem: Environmental > Terrestrial > Soil > Wetlands > Peat | place: Sweden: Abisko, Stordalen Mire... | reverse complement strand
GCTCAGGGCCTTCACCAACCGCGGCCCGTCCACGTCGCGCGGCAGCTTCATGCGGCCAATACTTCTTCCCGCACAAAATGCAGCCGGATGATCTTCGGCGCCTGCATCGTCTCGTCGAAATAGCACCGGACAGCGTCCTTGACCATCGCCCGCAGCTCCTCCAGGGTGTCTCCCTGGGTATGGATGCCAAACCCAAGCGCGGATGCCGTGTAGCCGCCGTCCGCCTCGTCCTCGCGCACCTCAAAGATGATCTCGCTCATCGAAGAAGGACTCCCTTGCTCTCAGAACAAATGCTACATCCCCCGGGCCTGCGCAACAAGCCGGGAAACCGGCTACGCCGTCTTCCGGCCAGCGCCCCGGCGGGTGGCCACGGTCTCGGTGACCTGTCCGATCAGATGAGGATGCCACCGGTCCCTCGCAGTTGGGGACCGGTGATGACGGCAGGCTGGCGGCTGGCCCACCCTTCGACCCGCAGCCGGCCCGCCCGTCAGCCCTGAAGAATCACCATGAGCCATGGGAAGCTGTGCCCCGTCGGGGCGCCGGGGTACCCTTCAGAATCGGGGTCGGCGGCTCTATTGCGATGAGCGGACGGGGGTCGCGGGTCTGCCCAAGAAATCTGGACGCCCCAGTCCCCGCCCCGTCGGGCCGGCGCGAAACCTACCCCCGAATCCCGCCTGCAAACCCACGCTGGCCGCACCGCAGGTGCCCGTTGGCCTATCCTGAAGGTCCATGGACTACACGGGCATCATCACCATCGAACCCGGCAAACGGAGCGGCTAGCCCTGCATTCGCGGCCTGCGCATCACCGTCCACGATGTGCTCGAATACCTGGCATCCGGCATGACCGAGGCGGAGATTCTCGCCGACTTTCCCCTGCTCCAGAAATCCGACATTCGCGCCTGCCTGGCCTTTGCCGCCGACCGCGAACGCAAATTCGAGATCCTCTCCGCTTGAAACTCCTGCTGGACGAAAATCTCTCCCCGCGCTTGATTGCCCCAGACAAAAGTTAGCCCCTGGACCTCTACCCCGGCTCAGCGCACGTTGAAGAATGCGGCCTGGTCCATTTGCCCGACGAAACGGTCTGGGAATATGCCCGGCAGAATGGCTTTGACCTTGTCACCAAAGACTCCGATTTTTCGGAACTCAGCGTTCTGCGCGGAAGCCCGCCCAAGGTGATCGGGCTGCGCATCGGCAATTGCACCACCGTGCGCGACGCGTTCCCCCGAATTCAAGCCTTCCTTACAGCAAGCGAAGAGCATTGCCTCGTTCTCAGCCTGCGCATCGAGCGCCCCGGCTCACGGTCCTGAGACGGGGACATCAATGAGCCCCGCCCCGAAGCGCGGCAGCTTCATGCCGCCAGCACTTCTTCCCGCACAAAATGCAGACGGATGATCTTCGGCGCTTGCATCGTCTCGTCGAAGGAACACCGAACCGCGTCCTTGACCATCGCGCGCAACTCCTCCAGCGTCTCCCCCTGGGTATGAATCCCATACCCCAGGGCAGCGGCCGTGCAACCGCCGTCCGCCTCGTCTTCGCGCACCTCAAAGATGATCTCGCTCATCGAAGAAAGGCCTCTCCAGCACGAACAAATGCTACACCGCCGAAATCTCCCCGAGCCCATCCGACACCGTCCTACTCCCACACGGAACAGCATCACAAGCCGTTGCCGCAACAAGAATTGAGCAAAGTTGACCAGCGATCCGTTGCTCTTCAAGGCTAGATTCTGCCTTGGAACGTAAAGGAGGATTTGCCATCATGCAGGGAAGCGAAAAAGTCATTGCCGCGCTGAACAAAAATCTACAGGAAGAGTTCACAGCGCTCAGTCAGTACTTCATTCACGCCGAGATGTGCCAGAACTGGAAATACGACAGTCTTTCCAAACACCTGAAGAAGGTGTCGATCATGGAAATGAAACATGCGGAAAAACTGATCGAGCACATTCTCTTCCTGCAAGGGACTCCGAAGATGACCGGGCCCTCGCACATCACGGTCGGGAAGACCGTGAAGGAACAGCTTGAGAATGACCTGAAAGCTGAGCTCGTTGCGGTAAGGTCCTACAACGACGCGGTGAAACTGGCGCGCGCCGAAGGAGACAATGGAACCGCCGAGCTGTTCACCGCCAATCTGAGGGACGAGGAAGAGCACACCGACTGGCTGGAAGCCCAACTGAGCCAGATCAAGGAACTCGGCTACGAGCGCTACTTGAGCGTGCAGGTGCGCGAAGAATAGACACACAGCAGCGGGCGGCCCAGGTCCCCGGCGAGCGGTTTGTGCTCGCCGGGGACCTTGGGGCGGGTGTCGCGCTGGCGTCCACGCCCGAACTCCCCTTCTACCATCTCAAACCGGCTAGTTTTTCTCCGTTCCCTTGCAGAGAATTACCCCCTCCCGGAGCACCATCATCTCAGAATGCGTCCCAGAGCTTATTCCACCCGCAACCTCCTACAAGACACAACCGTAACCCCTTTGGAATTGGATTTTGATATCTAACCTATTTAAAATCAAAGGATTGGACGAAATCGAGCATCGTATATTCTTTTGAATGAAAGAGTTAGCCGCTAGGTCTGAGGGGGATGAGGGGTGCCCCCAGGAAACGTCAGGGGCAAGCCGTCCTCCACGGCAACCATCCGCCCAGCCTGCCCCGGTATACACTGACGCCAAGCCTATGCGCACCCAAGCCCCCATCGCCCTGCTCCTCTTCGCCCTCCCTGCCCTCCTCTGCGCCCAGACAGGAACCGCCCCCAAGATGCCCTCCAAGACCGCCTCCGCCGAAGCCGTCCATCGCTCCGCCCTCGTCATCGACACCCACGCCGACACGCCGCAGCGCTTCCTCGACGAGCATTTCGACCTCGCCGGCCCTCTCAACGGCGGCAACCTCAATCTCGACTCCGCCCGCAAAGGCAACCTCGGCGCAGAGTTCTTCTCCATCTGGGTCGAACCCACTCTCCACAAGGGCCAATACGCACGCCGAACCCTGGAACTGATTGACTCCGTCAAGCAGCAGGTCGCCAGGCATCCCAACCAGCTCATGTTCGTGGCCACGCCCGAAGGCATCGAATACGCCCACCGCTCCCGCAAGTTCGCCGTCCTCATGGGCATTGAGGGCGGCCACTCCATCGAGAACTCCATCCCGCTCTTGCGCCAGTACTACGCCCTCGGCGTCCGCTACATGACCCTCACCTGGTCCAACTCCACCGATTGGGCCGACAGCTCCGGCGACATCAAAGACTCCTCCATCCCGCACACCAAAGAAGGCCTTACCGAGTTCGGCAAAGACGTGGTCTACGAGATGAATCGCCTGGGCATGATGGTCGACATCTCCCACGTCTCCGACCGCACCTTCTACCGCACTCTCATCATCAGCCGCGCGCCCGTCATCGCCTCCCACTCCTCTGCCCGCGCCCTCTGCGACGCCCCACGCAACATGACCGACGACATGCTCCGCGCCGTTGCCAACTCCGGCGGCCCCAACTCCAAGGGCGGCGTCGTCCAGGTCAACTTCTACTCAGGATTCCTCTCCCAGGCCTACCGCGACGCCCAGCAGAAGCTGGAGCCCGAAGCCGCAAAAGCCGTCCAGGAGATGAAAGACAAGGCCAAAGCCGAGGGCAAAGAGGTCACCCACGCCGACATCGAGAAGATCCAGCGAGGCTTCGCCGACCGCCTTCCCCGCCCGCCGCTTTCCGCCCTCATTGACCACATCGACCACATCGCCAAGGTCGCCGGCGTGGACCACGTAGGCCTTGGGTCGGACTTCGACGGCGTCAGCGGACAGACTCCTGAAGGAATCAACTCAGCCGCCGACCTGCCCAAGATCACTGAAGCCCTCATGGCTCGCGGCTACTCAGCAGCAGACTGCCGCAAGATCCTCGGCGGCAATCTCCTCCGCGTCTTCCGCGAAGTCGAACAGGTCGCCAAGGAACTTCAGGCCGAGAACCGCCCTCGCATCACCGACAAACAACCCTTCGATAAGTGGCAGAAATAGAAAACCCTACAAACCGGCCTTCAGCACCGCAAGACCTGCGCGAGAGACCTCGACGTCATCCTCGGACTTGCCTCCGCTGAAGGCCACAATCACCCAACCGCTCTTCACGCGGCCGATCACCCCGCCCTGCCAGCCGAACTCGCCGGTCATGGGCGGCCGGTTTGCGGTCCCGCTGTCTTTCAGCGTCTCGGCCATCTCGGCGGCCTTGGCATACGCAATGCCCAGCAGATTGTTCCCCTTGTCGGTGGCAGAAGGCGCATCCTTCATCCGCCCCACCACCGCCATCTTCGAAGTCCAGCCTTGAATGCTTTCACCCTCGGCAAAGGCAACAACCGCGACCCCGGTAGTCTTCAGTTCCGCGGCCCGTTTCTTCATCGCGGCCAGGGCCGCTTCCGCCAGCGCGTCAACCTTCTTTGCGCTGTCCTTTCTTGGCGCTGCCATAGCACTTGACGCCAACATGTAGGAGGCCAGCAAAACAGCTACCAGAACCCCAAGAACGAATAGAAACCTCTTCATGCAACACCACCCTGTCCCGAAACTTCCCCGGTTCAGCAGACTCAGTTTCATTCCCGCACAAGTCTACATGGGCGCACCCTATCGCAATAGCGCGCCCTCGTCTGTTCGCAAACCACAAATTGCCGCGATGAACCTTCCAGCAACGTTATCCTTAGAAGCAAAGTGACCACGGAAAGCCCCCAATCCGAAAACCAGAGTTCCGGCATTCCAATCCAATCGCCGCAGCCTGTCCCAGCCGAGCTGACGCCCTTCATGCGCCAGTGGACCGCCGCCAAGCGCGAAAACCCAGACGCCCTCCTCTTCTTCCGCATGGGCGACTTCTACGAGCTCTTCTACGACGACGCCGTCATCGTCAGCCGCGAACTGCAGTTGACCCTGACGGCCCGCGACCGGGAACGCTCCCAGCCCATGTGCGGCGTCCCCTACCATGCGGTCGATAGTTATCTGGCCCGCCTGTTGCGCAAGGGCTACCGTATCGCCATTTGCGACCAGATGGAAGATCCCAAGCTCACCAAGAAGATCGTGCGCCGCGAAGTCACCCGCGTTCTCACCCCCGGCACAGCCCTCGATGCCGGCCTCGGCCAGGAGCAAAACAACTTTCTCGCCGCCTATTTTGAGGTGACAAACGACGGCAAGCAGCAGCCGCATGCCACCCTCCTCTGCGCCATTGCGTTGCTCGACGTCTCCACGGGCGAGTTCCGCACTGCCGAATTCCAGGGCCCGTCGGCCCGGCTCCAGGCAGCCGATGCCATTCTCATGGCCGGGCCCAGTGAAGTGCTCTCGCCCGCAAGTGCATCCATCCCGGCGCAGCTTGACCGGATTCCTACGCGCACTCGCATCGAAGACTGGGTCTGGACACGCGACTTCGCCGTTCCGGTTGTCGAGCGGCAACTGAACGTGCGCTCTCTGGAAGGCTTCGGCCTCGACCGCCATCCCGCCGCCGCCATCGCCGCGGGAGCCGTACTCCACTACGTCCGCTCCACCCAGAAAAACGAAGCGCTGCACATTGATTCGCTCCGCTTTGAAGAGCACTCGACCGTTCTGGAACTGGATCAGGTAACGGTGCGCAACCTCGAGTTGGTCGAGCCGCTGTTTGTCGGGCAGGATAGCCGTGCGACCCTCTTCCACACCCTCGACGCCTGCCAGACGCCCATGGGCAAGCGCCTCCTGAGGGCCACCATCCTCCGCCCGCTCGTCGACCCGCAGGCGCTGGAAGCACGCTATGAGGCCGTCGCAGAGGCCCATGCTGACCTGGTCAAGCGCGAGGAGATTCGCCGCGCTTTCAACGGCCTATTGGATCTGGAGAGGTTGCTCGCCCGGCTCAGCCTGAACTCCGCCGGCCCACGCGACGTTTGCGCGCTGGCAGCAAGCCTTGCCAGGCTCCCAGGCGTCAAAATCGCGCTCGAAGCAATGCAGGCCGCCGCTTGGCGTCACCTTTCTGAGCGTCTGGATACTCTCGAACCCGTCACGACGAAGATAGAAACAACTCTGGTCCCCGAGCCTCCCCTTACGCTCGTGGACGGAGGAGCGATTGGCCCCGGAGTCGATGCCGAACTCGACGAGTTGCGCTCCATCTCGACCACCGGCAAACAGCAGATCGCTGCCATTGAAGAGCGCGAGCGCCAGCGAACCGGCATAGGCTCCCTCAAGGTTCGCTATAACTCGGTCTTCGGCTACTACATTGAGATCACCAAAGCCAACATGGCCCTTGCGCCCGCCGACTATGAGCGCAAGCAGACCCTCGTCAACGCCGAACGATTTACGACGCCGGAGTTGAAAGAGTACGAGCGCAAGATCCTCACCGCGCACGATCGCTCCATCGAGATTGAAAAGCGAATCTTCGCCGATTTGCGCCGTTCAATCCTGGAGGCCGCAGGGCAAATCCGCCGTTCCTCCGCCGCCGTAGCCGAGGCCGATCTTCTCGCCAACTTCGCCCACCTGGCCGCCCTCCGCCGCTATGTGCGGCCCACCATCGTCGACGAGCCGGTGATCGAGGCCGTCGCGGGCCGCCATCCCGTCATTGAGCAGTGGATGGAGGAGACCCGTGAAGGGCGCTTCATCGCCAACGATCTCTACCTCAATGCATCTGGCGACGGCCCCAGCCTGCTGCTCATCACCGGTCCCAACATGGGCGGCAAGAGCACCTACCTCCGCCAGGCCGCCATGCTCGTGCTGCTCGGGCAAATGGGCAGCTTTGTCCCGGCGACAAGCCTTCGCTTCGGCCTCGTGGACCGCATCTACACCCGCATCGGCGCCAGCGACAACGTGGCCCGCGGCCGTTCCACCTTCATGGTCGAGATGACTGAGACAGCCACCATTCTCAACACCGCAACCGCCAGATCCCTCATCCTGCTGGATGAGATGGGCCGCGGCACCGCCACCTTTGACGGCCTCTCGCTCGCCTGGGCCACTGTCGAGTTCCTTCACGCTGAGACCCAGGCGCGCACCCTCTTTGCCACCCACTACCATGAGCTAACAATGCTGGCCGAAAAGCTCCCGCGCGTCCGCAACCTGCGTGTCGGCGTAAAGGAAGCAGCCGGCGGAATCGTCTTCCTCCACAACATCGAACCCGGCGCCGCCAGCAAGAGTTATGGCATTGAAGTTGCCCGCCTCGCCGGCCTTCCGCCCGCAGTCATCGAACGCGCCAAGCATGTCCTCCGCCAGCACGATAAGCAAGAGCGGCAAAGCGTCCAGGTGGAAACGATGCCCGAGCCACTGCAGATGACCATCTTCACCCCCCTCTCGCAACGCATCGTCGATCGCATTGAATCCACTGACGTGAATGCGTTGACACCGCTCCAAGCGCTGAACCTGCTGGAAGAGTTGCAGCAGGAATTGAAGGAGAAGGGATGACCACAAGCCTTCGTCACGCGGTGGGGAGCCTGCTGGTCGTGGGACTTGGCGGCGCCGAACTCACACCCCTCGAATGCGCCTGGCTCAAGCTGGTGCGGCCGGCCGGCATTATCCTCTTCCGCCGCAACATCGTTGACGCAAAACAGACGCGCGCTCTACTCCTGCAAAGCACCTCCCTCTGCGCGCCCCGCAGCCTTCGCTGTGTCGATCTCGAAGGCGGCACAGTGGACCGCCTGCGCAACGTCCTCGCTCCCATGCCCTCTGCGCAAGCCGTTGCCCTGGCCGCCACCCACAAAGGTAAGCCCGAGCTGATTCAAGAGCAGGGCGAACTGGTTGCCCGCGCCATCAAAGCCTTCGGCTTCAACACCACCCTGGCTCCGGTCCTCGACCTTGCGTTGTCCGCGTCGGCCCAGGTAATGGGAACCCGCTCGGCCGCCGCAACACCTCAGGGCGTAACCGAATACGCGCGTGCCTTTCTTGCCGGACTCGCCGCTCAGGGTGTTGCCGGCTGTGGCAAACACTTCCCCGGCCTTGGCTCGGGCACGCGCGACTCGCACCTCGAAACACCCGCCATCGATCGCGACCTTCGCGATCTCTGGCGAGACGATCTGGCGCCCTATCGCGATCTGCGCGACGCGTTACCGATGATCATGGTGAACCACGCCGCATATCCCAACACGCCCGGCAAGCATCGCCCAGCCTCCGTATCGCCCTACTGGATTACGGCGGTCCTGCGCAAGCGCATCGGCTACCGCGGCCTCGTCTTCTCTGACGATTTGGAGATGGGCGGCATCCTCAGGTTCCTGCCCATTGAAGAAGCAGCGATTGCCGCCCTTCGCGCCGGAATGGACCTGCTCGAAATCTGCCATAGCCCCGAGCTGATCCTCCGCGCCTACGAGGCTCTGCTTGCCGAAGGCGAGCGCTCAGCCACCTTCCGCAACCTGCTTCTCGTGCGTGCCCGGCGAACAGCGCGCCTGCGAGCAAAGCTTTTCGCAGCGGCCCCATCCAAAGCTCTTCCGCCGCGCCAGTTCGAGGCCTTGCGCAACCAGATCCGTCGCTACGGTGAAAAGATCGGCAAAGCCCAACCGGCACAGGAGACCCAGCCCGCATGAGCACCAAAGCAATGACCGTGGCCGGCATCATGAGCGGCACCTCAGCCGATGGCATTGATGTGGCCCTTGTGCGCATCACCCCCGGCAAGGCCCGGCCCAGGCTCCAGCTTTTGGCGCATCGCGGCTTTCCGTTTCCCGCGGCCCTGCGCCGTTCCGTGCTGGCCTCCATGAACGCCTCGTCCACCTCGACAGCGGAGTTGGCGCGGCTCAACTGGCGCCTCGGCCTGGCCTACACTGAGGCCGTGCACAAGACCCTCAAGCTCCATCCCGTAAAGCTCGACCTAGTCGGCTGCCACGGCCAAACACTCTATCACCAGCCCCGCGCAGCCTCTTATGCGGGCCGCAGCTTTGCCTGCACCTGGCAGGCTGGCGAAGCCGCAGTGATCGCGTCCACGCTCGCCATCCCGGTGGTCTCGAACTTCCGCCCCGCAGACATGCTGGCAGGGGGGCAAGGCGCGCCGCTGGTGCCGCTGCTGGACTACACGCTCTTCGCCCACCCCACACGCGGTCGCGTGCTGCAGAACATCGGCGGCATCGCCAACCTGACGGCGATCCCCGCGGCAGCCACACCCAATCAAGTAATCGCCTTTGACACCGGCCCCGGCAACATGGTGATCGACTCACTCGCGCAGGACCTCATCAACAAACCCTTCGACCGCAACGGCGCCTTCGCCGCTCAGGGCCTCGTGCTCGCGCCTGTCATGGGTGCATTGCTCCGCAATCCGTTCTTCCAGCTCCAGCCGCCGCGGACCGCAGGCCGTGAGCAGTTCGGCCGCGAGTTTGCCGCGAAATTCCTTGCGGCCTGCCGGCGTCACAGCAGCAAGCCCGAAGACGCGTTGGCCACCGCCACAGCACTGACAGCCGAGACCATCGCTCAAAGCTATAAGCGTTTCGCTCGAACCCGGATGAAGGGTCACGGCGTCGATTACATCGTCTCCGGTGGCGGTGCGCGCAACCACACGCTGATGGCCATGCTGTCGCAGCGGCTTGGGCCTTTGGGTTGCGACCTCGCTACCAGCGAGCAATTCGGCCTTCCCGCGGAAGCCAAAGAGGCTGCCGCCTTCGCCCTGCTCGCCTGGTACACCTGGCATCGTCTGCCCGCAAACGTGCCCGCCGCCACCGGAGCCACCCGCCCAGCCATCCTCGGCCAGGTCACCTATGCGTAGACTGCTCGCGCTCGCCGTACTCTTGCTCATTGTCGGCTGCCGCTCCACGCCGAGAGACCCGCGTACCGTCGTCTTTCTCATCGAAAGCAGCCCCGCCAATCTCGATCCGCGCGTCGGAACCGATGCTCAGTCAGAACACATCGACGAGTTGCTCTTCGACGGGCTCGTTGCGCGCGACGCAAGTTTTCATTTCACTCCGGCCCTGGCTGAGCGCTGGGAGCAGCCCAATCCGCTCACGCTCGTCTTCCATCTGCGCAACGGCGTTCGCTTTCACGATGGCCGCTCTCTCTCCGCCCGCGATGTGCTGTGGACCATCGACTCCATGGTCTCCGGCGCAGTCATCACGCCCAAGTCCGCCGCTTACGCCTCCGTCGACAAGGTAGAAGCACCCGACGCGCAGACCGTCATCCTCCACCTGAAACACCCTGACAACTTCCTGCTCACCAACCTCTCCACCGGCGCAATCGGAATCGTCCCCGAGGGCAGCGGCCGCGACTTCTGGCAGCATCCCGTCGGCACCGGCCCCTTCCGCTTCGTCAGCCAGCAGATCGACCAGGACGTAGTCGTTGAGCGCAATCCCCTCAGTTGGTCCGCGATCGCCAAACTGGATCGAATACGCTTCGCCGTCGTGCCCGACGCCATCACCGAGTCCCTCGAACTCGAGAAGGGCTCCGGCGACCTGGCCATCAATTCCCTGCCCATGGATTCCCTGCCCGTGCTTGCCGCGCGCCCCAACCTGGCAGTCGAAGGCACCGGCGGTACCCAGATTCAATACCTCGCCTTCAATCTGCGCGACCCCTTGCTCAAGGACGTTCGCATCCGCCAGGCAATTGCCTGTGCCATTGACCGCAACCTCATGATCGACACGCTGATGCAAGGCCGCGCACAGCCCGCCGTCAGCCTGCTGCCCACCAGCCACTGGGCCTTCACACCCGATGTCGCTCGATTCGACTACGATCCCGCCCGTGCAGCCAGCCTCCTCGATCAGGCCGGCCATGCTCCCGGCCCGGACGGCATCCGATTCCACCTCACCATGAAGACCAGCAGCGTCGAAGATGTGCGCTTGCTTGCCGCCGTTCTCCAGCAACAACTAGCCCAGGTCGGCATCGCCCTCGACATCCGCAGCTACGAGTTCGCCACCTTCTACTCCGACGTGACCCGCGGAGCCTTCCAGATCTACTCCCTGCGCTGGATCGGCGGCAACGAGCAGCCAGACATCTTCAGCTACGCCTTCGCCACCGCACGCTTCTCTCCCAAGGGAGCGAATCGCGGACACTACTCCAACCCAAAGCTCGATGCCCTGCTGGACGATGCAGCGGCCAGCCAGGACACCGATCGCCGGCGCGCCGATTATGCGAAGGCGCAACAGATCCTGGTCCTCGATCTCCCGGCCATCAACCTCTGGTACCGCGACACCATCGTGGTCCATAACCGGCGACTCACCCACGTGGCCCCCACGCCATCGGGAAGCTACACATTTCTAGAGTCTGCGGAACTGGCCAACTGACCCGCTCGGAGCCTTAAGCTCGGCTTAAGGTTTGGCCCTTCCAAACTGTGCAGAACCCCTTTAGTTTGGCTATCTTTACAGTTTCTTTCTGAATCGTGCCCACGATGGGACGCTCCTCTCAACCTTTTGCTTCGTTGACTCGTCTACAGAACTAGATGGCATTTACAACCCCGGATGCCTCGATCGAATGGCCCGTGGAGAATTGGCTGATGAAACGCAATATGAAGACTCGCATTCCCGTTTTGATGGCGCTCCTTGTGCTCTCGATCGCCTCGCTTGTCGGCTCCACTTCGCTACGGGCACAAGCGCCCGCCCGCTTTGTCGGCACCATCACCGCCATCAATGGCATCACGCTCACCGTCAAGACTGACGCCGACGGAGAGCGTCAGGTTCAGATCCCCACAACAGCTGCCGTCAAGCGGATCGCCCCCGGCCAAAAGGACCTCTCCACTGCCGAGACCATTCAGTTCAGCGAACTGGCTCCTGGAGACCGCGTGCTTGTAAAGCTCGACCCGGAAGCGACCGGCACGAACCCCCAGGCATTACAGATCGTCGCCGTGAAGCAGACAGACCTCGCGGCCAAGCAGCAGAAGGACCGCGAAGACTGGCAAAAGCGCGGTGTGGGAGGCTTGGTCAAGAGCGTCGACGCGCCCTCCGGCGTGATCGTGCTTAGCAGCGGATCGGGCGCAACAGCCAAGACCGTCACCGTGCACACCTCCCGGACCACCATCCTCAAGCGCTATGCGCCGGCCTCCGTCCGCTTTGATGCGGCTCTGCCCGCGCCCATCGATGCCATCCACGCCGGCGACCAGTTGCGCGCTCGCGGCGCAAAGAACCCGGACGGAACCGAGATCGCCGCGGAAGAGTTGGTCTCCGGCACCTTTCGCAACATCTCCGGGACCATCGCGTCGATTGATCCCACCGGCTCCACGCTGGTTGTCAAAGATCTCGCCACCAAGAAGCTGGTCACCATCCACATCCCTGCCGACGCGCAGATGCGCCGCCTGCCCGATCGCATGGCGCTCATGCTCGCGGTCCGCCTGAAAGGAACCACAAACGGTTCTGGCAGCGCCTGGAGCGGTGGGGCCCAAGGGCAAAATGCCACTTCCGCAGGACCGCAGCGCGGCGGCACAGGCCAATACAGTGCTGGAGCGAGCCAGGGCGGTGCAGGACAATGGACCGGCCAGGGCAACGCACAGGCTGGTGGCGGAGGTCAGTTTGGCGGTTCAGGCGGCGACCCCCAACAGATGCTCAGCAGACTGCCCGCCATTCCATTCGCAGATCTTAAAAAAGGTGAAGCCGTGATGCTGGTCTCGACGGACGGCACAACTGAAGTCACCGCCATCACATTACTGGCCGGCGTCGAGCCCTTGCTCGAGGCGCCTGCGGCCAGCCAAAGCATGCTCAACAACTGGAGCCTGGGCTCCGGTGCGGCCGAAGCAGCCGCCCAGTAGTGACGCACACACATTCAATGGACCAAAGCGAGGGACTCGTGTATCCAAAATTGCATTGCATCGTTCAATTCGCCATCGCCGTGGCGTTGGCAGCGGCCAGCTTCTTTGCGGCCCAGGCACAGACCCCGGCCCCAGCGGCCCCGCCCACTACCGCTACCATCCGCGGGCATCTTACTGACCCCACTGGCGCTTTGATCCCCGCGGCCAAGGTCACCATCGCCACCGCAGCCGGAGCCCCAGTGTCCTCTGCCGTCGCCGACGCCGCCGGTTCGTATGTCGTCCCCGGACTCGCGCCCGGCAGCTACGTCGTCAGCGCCTCCGTCGAGGGCTTCGCTCCCTTTGCTTCCCCAGCCATCACCGTCGCTGCCGGACAGGTCAAGCGCGTTGACATCGCCATGGCCATGGAAGTCGAGCAGCAGAGCGTGGTCGTCACCGACGAGTCCCCCGCCGTCGGCATAGAAGCCAGCGAAAACGCCAACGCCATCGTCCTCAAGGGAAAGGACCTCGATGCCCTCTCCGACGATCCCGACGAACTGTCCAACGAACTCGCCGCTCTCGCCGGCCCCTCCGCCGGCCCCAACGGCGGACAGATTTACATCGACGGCTTCAGCGGCGGACAACTGCCGCCCAAATCCGCCATCCGCGAAATCCGCGTCAACCAGAATCCCTTCTCCGCAGAATACGACCGCCTCGGATACGGCCGCATCGAGATTCTCACCAAGCCCGGCACCGACAAGCTCCACGGCCAGTTCTTCCTCCAGGGCAACGACAAAACCTTCAACACAGGTAATCCGTTCACCTCTACGATCCCGTCCTATTACAGCTACCAGTTCAACGGCACCCTGAACGGGTCCCTCTCCAAGACAGCTTCCTTCTTCGTGAGCGCCGAGCAGCGCAATGCTGAAAACGTGAATGCCTGGCTCATTCCCGACGCAGTCTTCGAAAACGGTTCCGGCGTCTACCAGGACAACTCCGCCTACGGCGTGAGCCTCCTCAATCGCCGCATCCGCGACAACGCATCCGCCCGCATCGATTGGCAACTCGGCGCCAAGAATACCGTCACCATGCGTTACGGCTTCTGGGCCGAGTCCGAACACGGCGACTTGAATAACAACTCGCTGGCCAGCGCCTCAACCCACGAGTCAAACACCGACCATACCGTCCAGATCAGCGACGCAATCATCGTCAACGATCACACCGTCAACGAGTCGCGCTTTCAGTTCGAGCGGCAGAATGAGAATCACTATCCCGACTCGACCGACCGCACCATCAGCGTGCAGGGAGATTTCACCGGAGGCGGCTTCGCCGGGCAGGAGAGCCGCGATCATGCAACGCGCCTTGAATTCCAGAACCTGACCACCATGAGCCACGGTGCGCACGCCATCAAGTTCGGGACTCGCATGCGCGACACGCGCGACGCCAACTTCACCAACTCCAACTTCAACGGCGCGTTC
>Ga0302319_10015647_pt1 | contig 14044 bp, 10 predicted proteins | sample Bog_T0_2_FD_203319 | JGI IMG/M metagenome (GOLD analysis project Ga0302319, IMG submission 203319) | Peat permafrost microbial communities from Stordalen Mire near Abisko, Sweden - Bog_T0_2 | ecosystem: Environmental > Terrestrial > Soil > Wetlands > Peat | place: Sweden: Abisko, Stordalen Mire... | reverse complement strand
GTCCTTGTCCGCAGCCGGGTTAATAGATCGCAGCACCTGGCGCTCGTTCCAAGCATCTTTGAATTTCTCATAAGTCGCTTGCATTTCATCCAATTCCTGGTCCGACAATCGTTCAATGTCAATCAATTGATTCCGCGCCTTGTCGACCGCACGAATTAGTTCGTTCAACTTCAGATTCATCGCCCGCGCATCGCGGTTTTGTGTATTCTGCAGCAAAAAAATCATCAAGAATGTCGCGATGTTCGTTCCGGTATCTACGAGCTGAAACCAATGCGGACCGAAGTGAAAGATCGGTCCGACTACGGCCCATAGAACCACTGCAGCGGCCGCGCCAAGAAACGCCCACGTCGATCCCAGCCAACCACTCGCCAAGGCGGAAAACCGTCCGAAGTGATCATGTATATTTCGAGATTCCGAGTTTATGCGTCTGCTCATGGCAATTTTCCTCGATGCTGTCGTTAGATGCAGACTCACTGATATACCAGTTCGCTCTCCTGTCAACTCGGCGCGAATCCCTCGAGGCATCCACGGTGAATTCAGGGCATCGGAGCGGCCGCTCAGCAGGTTAAAATAATCTGGCCCTCGCTTCTGGCTATTTCGGCTAACAATGTGAAGCATCTGGATGGCGAGATCGGAAAAGGCTGCATAGATCCGATGCTTGCCAACCCCTTTCCGTACACGACGCCCCAAGTTACTGGCGCATTGGTATTCAGAGTTCTATATCCATTGCGAGTCGAACAATTCGCGACCCGACTAACCGAAAGCTGATCACAACTTATTCCACCCCATCCCTTCGGAGAAGTGAAGAGTGAAAAAGCCCGCAAGCGCTGCCGATCCTCTCTGGTACAAAGACGCGATCATTTACGAACTGCATGTACGGGCGTTTGCCGATTCCAACAGCGATGGAATCGGAGACTTTGCCGGCCTTCTATCGCGGCTCGATTATTTGCAGGACCTGGGAGTCACCTGCATTTGGCTTTTGCCCTTCTTTCCGTCGCCTCTTCGAGATGACGGCTATGACATCGCGAATTATGTTGACGTTAATCCCTCCTACGGAACTCTGAACGATTTCAGGGCGTTCCTTGACGCCGCTCATCAGCGGAATATGCAAGTAATGATTGAGCTCGTTATCAATCACACCAGCGATCAACATCCTTGGTTCAAGGCTGCACGGCTAGCTCAGCCAGGCTCGGCCGCCCGCGAAATGTACGTCTGGTCCTCCAATGACCAGCTCTACAAGGATGCGCGCATCATTTTTACTGACACGGAAAAATCGAACTGGACCTGGGATGAGACCGCCAAGGCTTTCTACTGGCACCGTTTCTTTTCCCACCAACCGGACCTCAATTTCGACAATCCCGCCGTGATTGAAGAAGTACTCAAAGCCATGCGCTTTTGGCTTGACATGGGGGTCGACGCGCTGCGCATTGACGCGATTCCTTACCTGGTGGAACGGGACGGAACTTCATGCGAAAACCTTCCCGAGACACACGGCGTAGTCAAGATGATCCGCGCGGCAATCGACGAAGGCTATGCGAATCGCCTCATTCTGGCTGAAGCCAACCAGTGGCCGGCAGATGTGCGGCCCTACTTTGGCGACGGCGATGAATGCCACATGGCCTTCCACTTTCCGCTGATGCCCCGCATCTACATGGCCCTGCGGCAAGAGAATCGCCAGCCAATTACAGACATCATGGCGCAGACCCCGTCCATTCCAGACAATTGCCAATGGGGCTTGTTTCTAAGAAACCATGACGAACTTACGCTGGAAATGGTTACGGATGACGAGCGCGATTATATGTATCTGGCATATTCTTCAGATCCTCGAATGAGGGTAAACGTCGGTATCCGCCGCCGGCTCGCCCCGCTCGTCGATAACAACCGTCGTCGCATTGAATTATTGAATTCACTTCTCCTCAGTTTCCCGGGCACTCCCATCCTTTATTACGGCGACGAACTCGGCATGGGTGACAATATCTACCTTGGTGACCGCAACGGGGTGCGCACCCCCATGCAGTGGAGTTCCGACCGCAATGCCGGTTTCTCAAAATGTGATCCGGCACGGCTTTACTTTCCTGTTGTTATGGATCCGATCTACGGTTATCAGGTCATCAACGTCGAGGCCCAACTGAGCGATCAATCGAGCCTGTTGCATTGGACACGCAACATGATCGCTCTGCGCAAACTGTTTCAGGTGTTTGGACGCGGAACCCTCACATTCCTGAATCCCACCAATCGCAAAATCTTGGCGTACTTGCGCGACCTGGACCGCGGTGACGGCACCCACGAGACGGTTCTCTGTGTAGCGAACCTCAGCCGATTTGCACAGCCAGTTTCGCTCGATCTCGCCCGATATGCCGGTTTTGAGCCCGTTGAAATGCTGGGCTACGTTCCTTTCCCGCACATCACTGAAGCGCCGTACGCGCTGGCTCTGGCGCCCTACTCGTTTCTCTGGCTCGAGTTGCAATTGGCAGCCTCTTTGCCGCCTCCGCTTGACTTACCGCAAGTCATTATCCCACTGGAAGAGCCCTCCAATGAGAGCCTTGTAATGGCGCTTCTCGCAACCGGGTGGGATGGGGTTATCGCCGGTACCGGTATTGCTCTTATCGAGTCTTCACTCTCGGCGTGGATGCCGCGTCAGCGCTGGTTCGGCGCGAAAACGCACACAATCCAAAGCGCACGCGTGATCGATTGGGTCGAGCTCTCCGCCAGGGATAATCCCGAGATTTCACAGAGTGACGGTTCTCAATCCGACCAAAGCATGAGTCCGGCTATGTTTTTTGTGAGGGTCGACTATGTAGATGGCGGCTCCGACACGTACCAGGTTCCGCTCGCTGTGAGCGCGGGCTCCGCGGCAGAGGAAATTGTTGCCGCTAAGCCGGAGTGTGTCGTCGCATCCTTTGTCTCTGGTGACCGCGAGGCGGTATTGCACGACGCCACCGTCCGCGAAGACTTCCGCCAGGGAATCCTTGCGCTGATCGAACAGAACAGGTCTCTGCCGCTTTCTTCCTCCAAAACCGCAGCGGAGAGCCTGTCGCCGATCCCGTTGACCGCGCAGCCCGGTGAGGCCGTCCCCGCGCCACAACTTCATTCTGCAGCGCTCGCCGAGTCGAACGTTCAAGAAAACTCAGCGGATCAGCCCGCCGCCGGCGTTCCTACTCGCCCGGAGAGTGTTTTGATCGCCCGTGCATCGTCGGCTTTTGCGGCTGCTTCAAGCTTGCATCCGCAGTCCTCGCATGTCAGTTCCGCGGAACAATCGAATACTTCAATCCTCTACGGCACCGACTTTATCCTCAAACTCTTCAGGCACCTGGAAATCGGTGAAAATCCGGATGTCGAACTTGGCAGATTCTTGACCGAGGTGGCGCACTTTCCACGCATCGCCCCGTTTCTTGGAGACATCTCCGTCGTTCGTGAAGATACGGGAAAAACCACAATTGGCATGCTCCAGGGATTTGTGGCGAATCAGGGCGATGGGTGGCAATGGTTCCTCAAGGAATTAGCCACCTTCTATTTAACCGTGGCTTCGCTTCCTGCGCCTGAAGAGGTCCCTGTACCAAGCTTTCTCAGCGGTGTTGGAGTCGGATCTGTTGCACACAAATACGGGCGCACCTCCATGGAGGCTGCAGCCCTTCTCGGACGTAGAACAGGCGAAATGCATCTCGCGCTTGCCACGCCAACTACCGATCCGGCTTTCGCGGCGGAACCGTTTGTTCCATCCGACCTCGAAGACGATGCAAAGCGCATCGACGCGCAGATCCAGTCAACAATTCAAACCCTGCGCGCTAAGCTTTCAATTCTGGAGGAATCTACCGCAGACGGCGCCGCATTGCTGCTGTCCCGACGAACCGATCTGATGGCTCGTGCAAATGCAATTGCGAAACTACCTGTTGGGGGACAGCGCATTCGAATTCACGGTGATTACCATCTTGGTCAGACGCTACGCACGCTTGGAACTGCGGGATCGGACGACAAATCCGGCGACTTCGTCATACTGGATTTTGAAGGCGAACCGGCCCGTCCACTCGCTGATCGGATTCATAAAAAGTCTCCCCTCAAGGACGTGGCTGGTATGATTCGATCGTTTTCCTACGCGGCGTATGCAGGTTTCGACCAGTTTCGTCGCGAACATTCCGATGTGCCGACCGACACCGACCGCAGTCAGGCCTGGGTTCGATTTTGGCAGAACTCCGTCTCGAATGAATTTCTGGCCGCCTACCGTGAAACAATCAGTCCCAACGCTGCCTTGTTGCCTCCCCTTCAAGACTGCCAGTTCCTACTTGAAGCCTATCTGCTTGAGAAGGCTTTCTATGAACTCCTGTACGAACTCAATAATCGACCCGCTTGGTTGCCAGTTCCGCTGGCCGGCATCTTAAACTTGTAGAAGCCCACAGAGGCAAGCAGAAACAAGACGGTCATGCGCCCTAACGGCACTAAGCTTTTCCCCTGTTGAGAAAGTAGCGATGGCGACAGCAAGAACCATCTCCGACTTTGCGACTTCGTCTGACCGTAGCAACGCCAACTTGCTCGTGTACCTGGTCGCCATGCCGCCGGAACAACTTGGGGCCGTTCTTTCGAACTTGGCCTCCACCCTGGGCAGTGAAGACTTGCTGGTTGCCGCTCCGGAGGGAACACAGGCCGAAGGCTACCCCCCCCTTAAGATCATCCCTGCTCCCGCCAGCAACCCATCGCTGACGCTGACTGCAGCCGACTTCCTGAACGCACACCATCTCGCTGAAAAAGTCGACGCACGCGCAATCCTGATTTTAGGTCAGGAGTCCGGCTCGCTTCATTCCTCGGCATTGCAAGATCTTTCCAGCTCGATTCTCACCGGGAGCGCCGACCTTGCGCTCCCATGCTACGACCTGCCTCCTCGAGCGGGATTGGTCAATTCCGCAATTCTTTATCCGCTTACACGGGCTCTTTTCGCTTCTCGCGCAAGATTTCCGTTGGCCATCGATCTCGGCCTTTCGCCGCGCATGGCGGAACGAATGGCCGGAGCAGCCCAACGCTTCACGGCGATGAACCAGGCCGAAGCGATTGTTTGGCCCGTGAGTGAGGCAGCTGCTACCGGCTTTATGCTGACCGAATTCGACGTAGGGCCGCGAACCCTTCCCCAGCCCACTGAACCGGACATTAACGCGATTCTCGTCGCAGTCACAGGTTCATTGTTTGCTGAAATCGACGCTAAGGCCGCATTCTGGCAGCGCCCCCGGCAATTACCACCAAAGCGAAATGCCCTTGCCCAATCAATTTCCGCGGAGACTCCCGTTGATATCGAGCCGATGCTCGAAGCGTTTCGACTCGCCTACACAAATCTTCAGGAAATCTGGTCCCTCGTCCTGCCTCCTAACACGCTCCTCGGACTCAAGCGATTGTCCGTCACCAATGCCTCGGCCTTTCGCATGCCAGATAACCTTTGGGCCAGAATCGTCTATGACTTTCTCGTCGCATACAGGCTACGCACCATAAACCGTGGTCACTTGCTCGGGGCACTCATTCCGCTTTATCTGGCGTGGGTGGCCGGTCACATCAACGTCACCGCATCGGGCACAAACGCTGAGCGCCATATCGAATCGGTCGCGGCGGCATTTGAGGCAGACAAACCGTATCTTGTGGCCCGATGGAGATGGCCGGACAGGTTCAACCCATGAGAGCCGTATCGAAGACCTCGTCGGGCATGCGATTCACTCATTCGAATCGCATCAATCGGATTGTTCAAGTCAAGGCTCTACCCAAAAATAATTTGCCGGAGTTACATTCGGTCCGCAGCGAGAGACTCGCTGCAAGGAGTAAGTCCAATGGCTAATATCTTTGCAACTGTACTTCAGGCCGCTGTGAGCGAAGCGCCGCAGCCTTTGTACACTGACAACAATTCGATCTTGCATCATATGTCCGAAGCGCTTCACCAGTCTCTCTATCGTGTTCTATCGCTCCTGATAGCGGTTCTTCCCGGGATCCTGGCGTTCATCGTGGCTCTGGCCATATTCACGCTGATCGGAATGGCCCTTTCATCCTTCCTTCGTTGGGGACTTCGCGCCGCAAAGTTCGATGACCGAATGGCACCTGATCGCGGAAAAGTCGAATGGGGCCCGTCCAGTTCTCCAAGTGCATTGATTGCGCGTGGTTCATTCTGGGCATGTGTTCTGCTCGGACTCATTATCGGCGTTTCAGCCTTCGACGCCTCCTATGCTTCCGCGGTGGCACTTCCGATTTCGCTCTTGCCTTACCTGACTCATGCCGTCGGAGCCATCCTTCTGCTCGTAGCTGGCACGCTCATCGCGCGATTCCTCGCCCGCTCGGTCCTTATTGGCGCAGTTAACGCACAGCTCCAATATGCAAGATTTCTCTCGTTGGGAGTCAAATGGTTGGTGCTCGTCCTCACCGCAGCGATGGTGCTTGACCATCTTCAGGTAGGTGGAAACATCGTCGAATTAGCATTCGGCATTTTGTTCGGCGGAATCGTGCTCACGCTCGCGCTTGCAGTAGGACTGGGGTCGCGCGACTTGGTGAGCCGGTCGCTCGAAAGCCACGTCGAGCGATCCGGCGAACGAATATCTTCACCGCCTAATGCCGCAGTCAGCGGACCGGACGATTCGATACGTCACTTCTGACCCTTTCGGTTCGGCGCTCGATGGCCCGTTGGTTCTTTGCCTTGTTCACCCGGAGCGCCTCGCGCGCAATCGTCGAATAACACCACGGACCGGCCACCGACAATTACGCTCTTTCCAATTTCCGAAGAAGTGAAAGGGGCATCGTTCTTTTCAGAATTCATGATCAGGCGCCAACCACTGCCGTTAGGAGGCGGTGGAAGCACGAACTCAACGCCTTCATGATATGCGTTTGTCAGCAATAGAAAACTATCGTCTTTTATAGGCTTTCCTTCAGCGTCACTGATCTCGAGCGTTTTCCCATTCAGCATCAGCGCCAGTGAGCGCGTCCAGGGAGACGACCAAGCCTCTTCCGGCATCTCGTTTCCGTCTGCGCCGTACCACGCAATGTCGCGTACAACGGAGTTCCGGATTACCCGGTCCTGGAAGAACTTTCTTCGATGCAGATTCGAATGCGACAACCGCAGTTGAATGAGTGCCCGGGTAAATTCGATAAGGTTTGTCTTCGCCTTATCCATGTTCCAGTCAAACCACGTGAGCTCGTTGTCCTGGCAATAGGCGTTGTTGTTGCCGCCCTGGGTTCTAAAGAATTCGTCGCCTCCCGATATCATTGGCACACCTTGGCTCAGCAGCAGGGTTGCCAGAAAGTTGCGCACCTGCTTTTCCCGCGCGTTCTTGATATCCAGATCATCGGTCGGTCCTTCGACGCCCATGTTCCATGACTCATTGTCATTTGCACCGTCGGCATTGTTATCCCCATTTGCCTCGTTGTGCTTCTCGTTATAACTAACAAGATCGTTAAGCGTAAACCCATCATGAGCCGTAATAAAATTGATGCTGGCATACGGCTTGCGGCCATCATGCTGGTAAAGATCGCTTGAACCGGTTAGTCGATAGGCAAAGTCGGAAAGCTGACCTTCATCGCCCTTCCAGAACTTCCTCACAGTGTCTCGATACTTGCCATTCCATTCGGCCCACAGCACTGGAAAATTGCCTACCTGGTAGCCGCCTTCACCCACGTCCCAAGGTTCGGCAATCAGCTTGACATCGGCGAGCGTCGGATCCTGGTGAATCGTATCGAAAAACCCGCTCAAGCGATCCACGTCATGTAACTCGCGAGCCAGCGTCGCTGCAAGGTCAAACCGGAACCCATCCACATGCATTTCAGTTACCCAGTATCTGAGGCTGTCCATCAAAAGCTTCAATACTTGCGGATGACGAACATTTAGCGTATTACCTGTGCCCGTGTAGTCCATGTAGAAGCGCGGATTGTCAGCGACGGTGCGGTAATAAGTGGTGTTGCATATCCCCTTGAAGCTGAGCATCGGGCCCAGATGGTTGCCCTCGCAAGTGTGGTTGTAAACCACGTCTAGAATAACTTCGAGACCTGCCGCATGCAGCGCCTTCACCATCTCCTTGAATTCGCGCAGCTGCCCGCCCCGATCTCCGGCGCCGCTGTATCTGTTCGCGGGAGCGAAATAGCCAAGCGTGTTATATCCCCAGTAATTCGTTAAGCCTTTGTCCACAAGGTGCCCGTCGTCGACCATTTCATGAATGGGAAGTAGTTCGACTGCGGTTACTCCAAGCCTTTTCAGATAATCAATGCTGGCAGTGTTCCCAAGACCGGCATATGTGCCGCGCAACCGCTCCGGCACATTCGGATTCAATTTGCTGAATCCCTTCACATGTAACTCGTAGATGATCGAATCAGCAAGCGGGGTCTCCGGAGGGCAGTCATTTCCCCAATCGAAGCGGTGTTCGATAACAACGGACTTCGGCATTCCGGCCGCGCTGTCCTTGTCGCATTTTTGAAGGTCGTCCCCGGTCTCCACTTTGTACGGAAACACCGGCGCCTTCCAGTCGACCCTTCCGGAGATGGCCTTGGAATATGGGTCAACCAGCAGCTTGGATGAGTTGAATCGAAAACCTACCTCCGGCTCCCACAGACCGTCGACGCGATAGCCATAGAGTTGCCCCGGCTTCACATCGACAATGAGACCGTGCCAGACAAACGCCGTTCGTTCCCGCAACGCCACGCGATCGGTTTCTTTGCCGGAATCATCGAAGAAGCAAACGGAAGCCCCGGTCGCGTGTTCAGAGTAGACGGCGAAGTTTGTTCCTTTTGAATCTGCCTTTGCGCCCAGCGGAAGCGGGCGTCCTGGTAAAAGCACACGTGCCATGTATGTTTCTCCAATGAGTTTGTTAGGATAATTTGTCTGTCATGGTTCCCTGTTGACTAGAGATGGCGGTTCCGCTAGAGGTGATGCCTGAAGTTCGCTCGTAATGCATTGTTTTCACTTATATTTCGAAGATTCGTTGTAAATGCCTAGGAGTCTATCAACGGCGCAGCGCCGAAAGTTCTTTACATCAGACATACAATTAGGCAATAATCGCCCTACTTTGAGAGCACGCGGCTCCTCTTCCAGCCCTCTCCCACTCGCGTTCGATCTCCAAGCAAATTCAGGAGGGTCAATCATGATTCGGATCAACCCCATTCTGTTGGGATTGTCTCTCGCGGTTGCAGGTAGCTCTATGGCCGCGGCGCAGCAAACAGCTTCAATGCCAAAAGTTCTGCAGATAACTAGGGAATACCTCAAGCCTTACAAGAATGGAATGGCGCACGATAAAACAGAAAGCGCCTTCATCGCGACTCTGTCCAAGGCAAAGTTCCCCGCTTACTACGTCGGGTTGAATTCGCTTTCCGGTAAGTCGCGCGCCCTTTACCTTACTCAGTACGATTCATTCGAGACCTGGGAAAAGGACAACAAGCTTGTAGAAAAAAACGCCGCGCTTGCTGCCGGGCTTGAACATGCCAGTGTTGCGGATGGCGAGCTTCTTGACTCTGTCGACTCTGTTGTCTACACGTACGACGAAGACCTGAGTTACCATCCTCATGCGGACATAACGCACGCGCGATACATGGAGATCACGGTTTTCAAGGTTCGGCTCGGACACCGGGAGGATTTTGAGAAATTGACGAAAATGGTGAAAGATGGGCATGAAAAGGGCGGCACCAGCGCTCATTGGGCGACGTTCGAAATTGCCTACGGAACCGACGACGGCACCTACATCGTGCTAAGTGCAGACAAATCCATGGCTGACATTGATGCAGGATTCAGCGAAGGGAAGAAGTTCCGCGATGCGCTCGGCGATGAGGGGATGAAGAAGCTGGATGAACTCTATGGGTCGACAGTCGAGAGTTCCCACTCGGAATTGTTTTCCATCAATCCGCGCCAGAGCTACGTGGGCGAGGACTGGATTAAAGCAGATCCTGACTTCTGGAAGCCGAAGGCCGCCCCGGCGCCGAAAGCTGCCGCTGATGCAGACAAGAAGCCGTAAACAAGAATCCCAACTCGACCTTTATACCAGCGGCTCCCAATCAGCGGAGCCGCTGGTAGCCTCAATCAGTACGCGCCGGATATTCGTCGCGGCAGAATGGATCAGGACAATTGACTGAACCTAAGTCGAGTAGTCAGCATTGATATGAATGTACTCAGCCGTAAGATCGCAGGTCCAGAAGACACACGATCCCGCACCCATGTTCAATTGGACTGTGATTGAAAATTCGGATTGGCGAAGATAATTGTGTGCCGCAGTTTCCTCAAACTCTTCAGCGCGTCCTCCGTCGCGGCAGATGCGGAGATCGCCAAACCAGATATCGATGCGGTCAGGATCGATGCTGGCGCCGGAATAGCCGATCGCTGCCACAAGTCGTCCCCAATTCGGGTCTCCTCCAGCCCACGCCGTCTTTACCAGCGGCGAGTGAGCAATTGCCTTAGCCACCCGCAAAGCATCATCCCTGGTCGCGGCTCCTTCAATATGTAACTCCACAACATGAGTTATACCCTCGCCGTCAGCCACAATCTGGTGAGCAAGCGAAGTGCAGACCTGGGTCAGCGCGGTGGCAAACGCAGAGTCTCCCGGGACGACAATTGCCCCACTGCCTCCGGAAGCAAGCAACAACACCGTGTCATTCGTCGACGTATCACCGTCGACAGAAATCCGATTGAAACTGACGTCGATTGCCTCGCGAAGGAAAGTATCCAGGACCGCCGGCTCGATTACGGCGTCAGTCAATATGTAAACCAGCATTGTGGCGTGAGGTACCAGTTGCGGATGAATCATGCCCGAGCCCTTGCACAGCGCGGCAATTCGGACTTCACGGCTGCTGCCATCCGGAGATACAACATCGAACCGCGCGAATGCGGTCTTCTCAACCGTGTCCGTCGTCAGGATCGCTTGAGCTACCTGTTGAAAATGATCAAATTCGGCGCCAATTGTCCGGGCCAATTCCGGCATCACGGCAATCAGTTTTTCCACGGGAAGGGGTACGCCGATGATGCCGGTCGAGGAAGGGAACACTTCTTCCGATCGGCATTCGAAAATTGCGGAAGCAGCGTCGCAAGTGCCGCGCGCGGCGTCAAGTCCCGCTTGGCCAGCAGCGCAGTTAGCGTTGCCCGCGTTGATGGCAACAACGCGAACTCGTCCCCCAGTCACGTGCAGATGTTCCTTGTCTACAATAAGCGGCGCCGCCAAAACGCGGTTGGCCGTGAACGCTGCGGCTGCACCGGCCGCCTTGTCCGCCACGATAAACGCGAAGTCTGGCCTGCCGCTTGCCTTGAGACCTGCCTTTGTGGCGCCAAAACGGAAGCCGCGTGGCAGAAGAAATTGAGAACCGTCTGACATGTCTTTTTTTGAGATCAACCCCATCTAATCTAACAGGTGGGCCAGGTTCTGCTGGCGCGCTGCAGCCGTTTGCCGCAAGCGCCGCCGAGGCGGCACAAATTGATTGAGTAGGTCGCGCCGCACCATCGAATAGAGTTCGCCGTGTCCAATCGAATAAGGTAAATACCAGGAAAGCATGACAAATCCAGATCATCCAATTCAGTCAGAAATCATCAAACAACAGGCCCACGACCTGCCTCACGCGGAGGAGTTTCTTCAACTCCGGCGCGTGAATGTTGCGCGTGGGGATCGCGTCGTCCTCCACGACGTAAATCTCACCATTCGCGCCGGTGAACACGTTGCCATCCTCGGGCCAAATGGCTGCGGCAAGTCAACGCTGATACTGACCATGACCTGCCAGATTTATCCCATAGCTCAGCCTGGCATGCATGTACGTATCTTTGGCCGCGAGAGATGGGACCTCACCCAGCTACGAAAGCATTTTGGCGTGGTGGCGGCGGGATTAGCCGGAGAACTTCCCGGAGAACGAACCGCGGTTACCAAAGGGCTGGACGCCGTTATTGCGGGCTTTTTTTCGGCGTCGACTCTTTGGCCAAATCTCCAAGTAACGGATGACATGCGCTTGCGTGCACTCGAGGCTTTGAAGCGCATGGATGCTTCTCACTTGGCTGCGCAGCTTGTAGGTGAAATGTCAGCCGGCGAGAAACGGCGCATCATGATTGCGCGCGCTCTCGTGCACCGGCCCCGGCAGTTGCTGCTTGACGAGCCCTCAAATGCGTTGGACCTTGCAGCGCAAAGGGAACTCCGCGAAACCATGCGCAGGCTCGCTCGCGAAGGGACAGGCCTGGTGCTGGTGACCCACCATCTCGGAGATATCCTGCCTGAGATCGAGCGGGTGATCCTCATGCGCGACGGCCGAATTGTGGCGGATGGCTCGCGGGAAGAATTACTGACAGAAACAAAGCTCAGCGCTCTCTTCAACGCCCCAGTCCGAATTGGCAGAGACGAGGAGTGGCTGCATAGCTGGTAATCGCTGCGAACTCCAGTCGTCGTCAGTTCCTGAGTAGCTCGGTCCAGGATGAGTTATACCAGAGTTGCGGGTTCATCCTGCCACGGTCCCACCATAAGCTTCTACCTGGGACTTGGCAGTAATCATCGCCACCCCGAGACACGCCGCGATCAAAATCTCGACGAAGACCGGCCCCAGAAAGAAATATGTGAACGAATTGACTGAAAGCACGGCGTAAGCAACCAGAAATGTCGCCAGTATCGGCCGCAGTCGCCGTGCCTCTGTCTTTGCCAGCGAACTGAGCAGCCAGAACACCACCGATTCGGAGGTCAGAGAGATCGTCGCGCCCAGCCCGAGTCCACGATAAAATTCCCAGAAACTCCGCATGTTTCCCATCAAGAGGAATTGATTGTCCTTCATCGCCTGTACGGCAATCGCCGCAGGTCCCGGCCCGATGCTGCCAAAAACCCCACCGATCGTGTGCAGCACCGCATGTATAAACGTCAAAACGGCCGCGATACGGAGAAAGAGCACCGGCTTGCTCATGCTGTTTCTCCGCCGGCTGCTTTGGCATAAAGCGCGAGAATGCCGCTCCAGGCGCCGGGTCCGTCAAAGATCTCCCGCAACTGCTCGTAACCCTCTCCGTGGCGTTCCAATTTGCTATGCTCCAACTCCACAAGGGTCGTTCCCGGCCCCTCGGCGGTGAATCGAATTTCAACCTCGCTGGCCTTGGCGATGTCGGGGTCGCATACCCAGTCCGGCTGATCATGATCCGGGCCCACATGCCAGGAGAAGGTAACTCCATTAGGCGGATCCCACGACAGAACAGTACCCCAGTCAGATTGCTTGCCTTCAACGTCCCTTTCGTACCAACGTCCACCCACGCGCGGTTCAACAAAGATGGCCTCGAACGGCGTCTTGCCGATATGATGTGTAGCCGGCCACCATTTCTCCATTTGCTCCACGAAGACTGAAAATGCCCGCTCGATGGGCGCCTGCACCCGGACACATTTATTTACGACGGCTTCTTCGACTTGTCTTGTCATCGTTCTCTCCAATAGGAATTTTCTCAACAGTGTTTTGAAATGAGTTCAGCGCGTTATCCCATACCTGGTCAAAATGAGCGCGCAGGCGGGCGATACCTTCCGGATTGAGCCGATAGACGCGACGGGTTCCTGCCTTCGCATCCAGCACCAGGCCGGCATCTTTGAGCACGCGCAGGTGCTGAGAAACTGCCGGGCGAGTCACGGGAAGCAAACTCGCCAGTTGGTTTACCGGCATCGGGCCGCGGGCCAGCTTTTGAAAGATCGCCATGCGTGTAGGATCTAGCGCCTCCAGTCCGGTTTGTAGGTAAGCTTCCACTAACGGTAAGCTACCACGAACCGATGGCCATTTGTCAACCAGAAAAATGACTGCCGCAGTAATTTTTCTTAGGTGCAGAGGAGCTCCGCACGATTATTCCCCCAGTCCCGCAGGAAAACGGAGAATCGGACTTTCCTTGACGCCGGCCCCCCACTGCGTTAATTTGGGTCTACACGGGAAAGGAGGGTGATCCAGCCGATGCAAAATGATTGTTCCAGTTGTTTCTTACGTGAGGTGACTGAGGCCTAGGGCATCGCGCCCAAGACCCCATGTAAGCCCCGGCGAAGAAATCTCGCACGGGCCCTTGGCACTCGCGGCAGCGCGATGGCCTTAGTCCAATCCCAACAGTCTACCGGCAGCGGCCTCAGAGCACATG
>Ga0302319_10015644_pt1 | contig 14047 bp, 9 predicted proteins | sample Bog_T0_2_FD_203319 | JGI IMG/M metagenome (GOLD analysis project Ga0302319, IMG submission 203319) | Peat permafrost microbial communities from Stordalen Mire near Abisko, Sweden - Bog_T0_2 | ecosystem: Environmental > Terrestrial > Soil > Wetlands > Peat | place: Sweden: Abisko, Stordalen Mire... | reverse complement strand
TGCGCGCTACGTCCACTTCATCTGCATGTCGGCGATCATTGTCTTCCTGGCTGTTCACATCGCCTTGTCGGTGCTGGTGCCGAAAAGCCTGCGCGCCATGATTATCGGCCGCTAGCGCCGCCGCGGATCGGCCGCATCGCTGTGCAACGAAGATGATGCGCTAATCAGGTTATCCAGGAGAATTTAACATGGGCCGACTTCGTTCGCTGTTGATCCCCGGGGTCGATCAGAAATTGCTGGTCAAGGACGCCGCCAGGCTGTTGCCGGATCCGGCGCGGCGGCGCTTCATCGCCGGCGGCGCCAGCCTCGGCGCGCTGACGCTGTTGACCGGCTGCGACGTCACCGACAGTTTTTCGGCCGACGACCTGCTGGCGAAAATCTCCAAGTTCAACGATGCGGTGCAGGCGGCGATCTTCAATCCCAACGCGCTGGCGCCGACCTATCCGGAAAGCGCCATCACCAAGCCGTTCCCATTCAACGCCTATTACGATGAAGACGAGGCGCCCGAGATCGACGGCAAGACCTGGAAATTCGAAGTCAGGGGCCTGGTCGAGAACAAGAAATCCTGGACCCTGGAGGAACTCACCCGGCTGCCGCAATTCACCCAGATCACCCGCCACATCTGCGTCGAGGGCTGGAGCGCGATCGGCAGCTGGACCGGGACGCCGCTGCGCGATTTCCTGAAACTGGTCGGCGCCGACACAAGCGCGAAATATTGCTGGTTTCAGTGCGCCGACAAGGATGGCTATAACAGCCCGCTGGACATGGCGACGGCGCTGCATCCGCAGACCCAGATGTCATTCAAATTCGCCAACGACACCCTGCCGCGGGCCTATGGCTTCCCGATGAAGATCAGGGTGCCGACCAAGCTTGGCTTCAAGAATCCGAAATATGTGCTCTCGATGGAAGTCACCAATGAGTACAAGGGCGGCTATTGGGAAGACCAGGGCTATAATTCGTTCAGCGGCAGCTGAGCGGCGCTCTGCTGCTCATGTGCTTTCGCGCAGCCTGATGCATGAAACTCGCTTCGCGTCATTGCGAGCCCTCTTGGGCGAAGCAATCCAACTTGGCTCAGCAAAGCAAGCTGGATGGCTTCGTTCGCCAAAGCTCCTCGCCGTGACCGGGCCCGCTTGCGGGTCTTCGAACCCCGCACGCCGCTAGAAATTCCAGGTAAAGTTGCCCTTGACGGCATGATCCTGCAGATGCCCCGCGAGCTGTCCGGAATAGGACAGCCCGAGCTTGGCGTGCGGATTGACGCGCAGGTCGAGCCCGGTTTCGACCAAAGCGCTATCGCGGGCGAGCGGCACGCCGGCGATGGCAAAGGCCGCGCCCGTGCTCTGGAATGTCAGCGCCGATGCCGGGGCGATGGTGTCGAATCCATGCTGCCAGGCGGCCGAGGCGCGCGGGATCAGCGCCATGCCGTTGGGCAGCAGGTAAGTCGTCGCCAACCGGGCGCCCAGCGTCGAATAGCCGACATCGTCGCTGGTGCTTGCGCCGATCAGCGCGGCCGGGCCGCCGGTCTCGGCGAAGCCGCCGGTCTGCAGATGCACCCAGGCCAGCCCCGCGAACGGCTCGGCGGAGAACCGGCCCAGCGCTATGCCGTAGCCGACCTCGCCGAACAGCTGCCCGGTGCCGCCGTCGTATTGGGCCCTGGCACTGTCGGTGAAGCCGGGAAAAACGATCGAGCGCGAGGTGTCGATCGTGTGGAACCCGTAGGTCGCGCCGCCGCGCAGGTTGAAGGCGCCGAAATTAGCGCCGGCATAGCCGCCGAGATAGGCGGTGTCGATGCCGGCCGAACTGTCGCGCGCGTTGACGCTCAGCGAGGAATTGGTGTAGCCGCCGACCAGCCCGACCCGCGCGAACTCGCCGAAGCGGGCATCGAAGCCGGTGAAGAAGCCGGCGAGATCGCGCTGCGCCGTCGCCGCATTGCCGTCGCCATCGATGTGCCCGAAGGCGCCGACGCCTTGCGACCAGAAGGTCAGATCAGACCAGCCCCGCGCCGCGGCAGGCGGCGCCTTGAGCGGAAACCCGGTCGCCTTCGCATACCCCAGCGCCGCGCTGTCAGCGTCCGTCGCGGCGACTGTATCAGGTCCGGCGAAACCGAGCGCGCCCATCGCGTCCGGCGCGTGGGCGAAGGCGGCCTGACGCAGCCGGCCGAGCACCGCCTGGCGGATATAGAGCGAGTCGTCGATCAGCTGGCTCTGCACGCTGCCATGGATCTCGCCCGACAGCGCGTCGAAGGCCTGCCGCGTTCCCGCCGTGGTCTGAAACAACAGCGGCTGAACGATCGCGCTGCCGAGCGGGCTCACATCGAGCGCGGCAGCGACGGCGCGCTGGTTGAAGGTCTGGGCCTGGTTCTGGAAGAACGTCGGATTGCGATTGAGGGTGAGGTATGCGTCGTTGGCGTCGTAGCTCAGCACCGGTAGGAGGAAGGCAAAGTCGCTGGTGGCACTGGTAAACGTGCCGTTGACGCCGGCATTCGCGGTCAGGATGGTGTACTTGTAGCTCGATGGATAAACGCCGGGCTGCTCGATCACCTGGACCGTGCCGCCGGCAATCGTCGCCGTCCCGGTCGCCACCGTCTTGGAGTTCAGGCCGGTCCCCGTCACCGCGATCTGGTAGAAGGAGCCGGCCGCGAGGCTCAGATTCCCCGCGATGTTCAGCGTGCCGATCGAGCCGCCCGGCGCCAGCGTTGCTCCCGCCGGGATGGCGATGCTGCCCGCGACCGTGCCATGGCCCGCAAGCGTTCCGCCGGCTGCGATGGTGAGGCCATTGGTCTCCGTCAGCACGGCGCCCGGGTGGGACAGGTCGCCAACTTCGAGAATGCCGCCATTGACTGCCACGTTGGTCGCGCTGTTGGTGCCGTCCAGGATCACGAGGCCGGAATTGACGTTGAGCTGGTTGACCCCGGAGATCGAGAACCCGCTGCCATAGGTGAAGCTGCCGCTGCCGAGCGCGAAGTTGACCTGATTGCCCGCGGCCCTGCCGGTGTTATTGCCGACGATGTTGCCATTGATCGTGCCGCCCGTGACATTGACCACGTCGGCAAACGGCGACAGCTTGATGGCGCCGGTGATGGTGCCGCCGGTCTGGTTGATGGTCATCGCATTGGGCGCGGCGCTGACGTCGATCGCCGTGCCGCCGGTTCCGGTGATATTGCCGCTGTTGGCGATCGCGCCGGCGAAGGCCGCGCCGCCGTTCACAACAATGCCGACGCCGCCCGAGAGGGTGCCGCTGTTGGTGATGCCGCCGGAGAAGGTCGACACATTCGTCACATCGATCCCCGTGTAGCCGCTGGATCCGCTGACGACGCCAGTGTTGGCGATCCCGCCGGCAAACATGCTGACCGCACGGGCCTGAATGCCGTCGCCGGCCGCTGTAATGGTGCCGCTGTTGGCGATCCCGCCGGCAAAGGTAGAGCCGCCCCGAACCTCAATCCCGATCGCCCCCGCGCTCGTCGTCGATATGGCGCCGGCGTTGTTGATGCCGCCGGAGAAGCTCGACACACTGAGAACATAAATGCCTTGCGAGCCGGCCGCGATGGTTCCGCGGTTGGTGATGCCGCCCGCAAAGGTGGACAGCTGGGCGACATAGATGGCTGCGGTTGTGCCGGTCGCCGCAATGGTGCCGCTGTTGGTGATGCCACCGGTGAATGTCGAGACCTGACGGACATAGATGCCGCGGTTCACCGCGGTGATGGTGCCGCTGTTTGTGATGCCGCCGAAGAAAGTCACGCCGCTGCTGACGACAATGCCGGATAGGCCGGTGATCGCGCCGCTGTTGATGATGCCACCGGTGAACGTCGAAAAAGGGTTGACCGTGATTGCCGGGCCTGCGCTTGTCGATATGGTCCCGGTGTTGGTGATGCCGCCCGAAAAAGTCGGAGTCTGAAAGACAACGATGCCTCCCGTGGAACCGGCGGCAGATAGCGTTCCGCTATTGGTTACGCCACCCGAGAACGCCGTCACGTTTGTAATCGTAATGCCGCTGAATGCTGCCGAGACCGAGCCCGAATTGTTGATGCCTCCCGCAAAGCTCGTCAAGTTATTGGCGGCGATCCCGGCGAAGCTCGAGATCGTGCCCGCATTGCTGATACCGCCCAGGAACGTCCCACCGTTCGTCACGTCGATGCCGACTCCGTTGACGCTGGAAGAAATCGATCCGCTATTTCTGACCGCGCCCGTGAACGTCGAAACGCCGGTCACCTTTTATGCCGGAACCGTTTACGGTGATGGCGCCACTGTTGACGACCGATCCGTTGATGGTTCCGCCGTTCACCACGATGCCAGTGCCGCTGACGGCAACGCCCGGAGTGATCGTCCCAGCATTCACCACATTGCCGGTCACGGTGGCGTTGGTGGCCGTAATGCAGGGAATTGTCGTCCCATTCGGGTTGGTAAAGCCGCTGCTGGTTCCGGTAATGGCGGTGCACGCGGCCCGCGCCGGGCCGGAGTCGGCGGCGATCAGCGCGATCACCGAACTCGTCGCAAGCAGCACGCCGACGATTGATCTCGATCTGTCCATTCGCCCGGCCCCACGTCCTTTGCCAGCGATATTGCTGTGCCGCCCGCGCAAGCCGGCGAATCGCTGGGTCGCTCCCACGCGCATGAGAGCGATCCAGCGAGCAGGGACCATGCGCCCTCATCCATAATCAAAGGTGGTGTTTGGTTACAGGCAACTTATGATTGTTTGATTCTCCAACCAAGCGATAAAATTGCAACACGCATGGCGAATGCCGGCCGTATTTGTCGCAAATTGAGCTAAGAGGGCATTCCCTGCGAAATCAGTCCGAGACGGTGCTGAGTCGTTGGAGCTCCGCATGCTATCTTTGCGTGTGCCATGGATGGGGAGACGCAAGCGCATGCACGACCGGGACGCTGCTACGAGACGTCAACAGATCCCGATCGCGGACCTCCTGCTTCGCGCCGAGCAGCACCGCATCGCCGGGCGCCTGGCCGAGGCATCGGCGAGCTGCCGCGGCATCCTGGAAGCGCAGCCCGGCGAGCCCAACGCCACGCATCTGCTGGGGCTGATCGCGCACCAGTCGGGCAAGCTCGGCGAGGCGATCGAGCATTTGCGCCGCGCCGTCAAACTCGCCCCCGATGCGCCGCTCTATCACGCCAATCTCGGCGAGATGTGCCGGCTCGCCGGCCGCATCGACGACGCTGTCAAGCATGGCCGCCGCGCGGTCAAGCTCAAGCCGGATTATCCGGAGGCGCTGAGCAATCTCGGCGCCGCGCTCTACGAGCGCAAGGCCTATGCGGAGGCCGCCGACTGCCATCGCCGGGCGGTCGCGCTCAATCCTGGCTTCGCGCTGGCGCATAGCAATCTCGGCAATGCGCTGCATGCCATGAAACGTTTCGACGAGGCGGTCGATGCCTACCGTCAGGCCATCGCCATCGAGCCCGGCTTCGCCGATGCCTGGAGCAATCTCGGCACCTCGCTGCATCATGGCGGGCAATTCGAGGACGGCCTGGCGGCGCTGCGTCACGCTGTGGCGCTGGCGCCGGGTCACGCCAATGCCCATTCGGGTCTCGGCATCCTGCTGTTGATGCGCGGCGATTTCGCCGAAGGCCTGGACGAATATGAATGGCGGCTGCGGTCGGGCGAGCGCAAGGGCCGGCACTTTCCGGAACATCCGTGGCACGGCGACACCCTCACGGGACGCCACATCTATCTCGAGGCCGAGCAGGGCTTCGGCGACACGTTGCAGTTCGCCCGGTACCTCCCGCTGCTCACCGCGCGCGGCGCCGCGGTGAGTATTCGCGTGCAGCAGCCACTGGTGACCCTGTTGCGCGACAGCCTTCCCGGCATCGACGTGCTGGGCGACCGCGGCGAGCCGTCGCGCGCGGTCGATTGCGACTGCGCCCTCTTGAGTCTGCCGCGGCTGCTGCGCACGCGGCTCGAGACCATTCCGGCCTCGGCGCGGTATCTGCGGGCCCCGCCCGAAGCCGTGTCGGGCTGGCGCCAGCGACTGGAATCCATGCGCGGTCTTAGGGCCGGCCTGGTCTGGGCCGGTAATCCCGAGCACAGCAACGACGTTCGGCGCTCGCTTGACCTGGCGGCGCTGGCACCGCTGCTGGCGGTGCCTGGGGTCTCGTTCGCAAGCCTCCAGGTCGGACCCCGCGCCGCCGATCTCAGGAAATCGCGGGTGGCAGCTGACATCATCGATCTATCAGCCAGGCTGACCGATTTCGCCGAGAGCGCGGCGGCGATCGAACAGCTCGATCTCGTCGTCACCGTCGATACGTCGGTGGCGCATCTGGCCGGCGGGCTCGGCAAACCGACGTGGTTGCTGCTGCCGTGGGTCACCGACTGGCGCTGGCTGCTCGGCCGCGAGGACAGCCCGTGGTACCCGACCATGCGCTTGTTCCGACAGCGGCGTGACCAACACTGGAGCGAAATCGTGGCGCGGATGGCGACGGAATTGGCGGCCGTTGCCGCCGGCGATGGCGCGCGGCTGTCGCCCTTCAAGGCCAAGGGCGAGCGCAGGGCAGCGCACGCCGCTGAGATCATCGCCTTGCAGGCGCTGCGCGCCGTGCCATTGCCAGCGCCGACCGATGTTGCGCCGAGCCCAGCGGCGGCGAACCCGGAGCGGAACGCGGGCATTTCACCGATTTCCGGCCGGGGCTTGTCAGCCGCGCAGGCGCTGCTGCTCGCGGAACAGCAGCGGCTGCGCGGCTATCTCGGCCAGGCCGAGGAATTGTGTCGCAGCGCGATGGCGGCGGAGCCGGACAATGCCGACGCCGCCCATCTGCTCGGCATCATCGCGCATCAGTCGGGCAAGCTTGACGACGCCATCGCGCATGTCGGCCGGGCAACCCGGCTCGCGCCGGACGTGCCGCTTTACCAGGCCAATCTCGGCGAAATGTACCGGCTCGCCGGGCGCGTCGATGAGGCTGTCAGCCATGGCCGCCGCGCCATCGCCCTCAAGCCCGATTATCCGGAGGCGCTGAGCAATCTCGGCATCGCTCACTACGATCAGGGCCGTTATCATGAGGCCATCGGTTGTTACGATCGTGCCCTGGCGCTGCGGCCGGACTATGCCGAAGCGCACAGCAATCGCGGCAACGCGCTGCGCGCGCTGAGGCGCCTTACCGACTCGGAAGCCGCTTATCGCCGCGCGCTCGACCTCAGGCCAGGCTTTTCGGCCGGCTGGAATAATCTCGGCACGACGCTGCGCGATCTCAAGCGGCCCGAGGAGGCCGAGCGCGCCTACCGCAGGGCGCTGGCGGACTTGCCCAATGATCCGGAGACGCTGGACAATCTGGCGCTGGCGCTCAAGGACCTTGACCGCCTCGACGAGGCGGCGGAGCTGCTGCGCCGCGCGTTGTCGATCGAGGCGCTTAGTGACAAGATTTATGTCCATTATGCCAGCGTGCTGATCGACCAGAAGCAGGTCGACGCGGCGGCGGCGGCGGCGGAACGTGCCGTGGCGCTTAATGCCGACAGCCATGATGCCATCAATCTCCTTGGGCGCGTCGCCTTCGAGCGCGGAGCGCTCGACACCGCGCTCGCGCATTACCGCCACGCGCTGGCGCTCAAGCCTGATCTCGCCGACGCCCACAACAACATGGGCAATGCGCTCAAGGAGCAGGGCCACCTCGCCGCCGCCCGCACCGCCTTTCTCAGGGCCATCGAACTCGATCCGACCCTGAGCGGCGTCTATGTCAACCTGGCGGATTCGACGATTTTTACGCCCGGTGACCCGCAGCTTGCCGCGATGCAGGCGCTGGCCGCGCAGCAGGATGGCCTCAGCGCCACCGACCGCATGCACCTTGATTTTGCGCTGGCCAAGGCCTTCGCCGATCTCAGGGAGTATCGGCGATCGTTCGAGCATCTGGTTCGCGGTAATGCCGGCAAGCGGGCGATGATCCAGTACGACGAAGCGGCCAACATGGCGCTGTTCGACCGCATCGAGGCGACCTTCACGCCCGCACGGATCGCGGCGAAATCAGGGCACGGCGATCCCTCCGATGTGCCGATCTTCGTGCTCGGCATGCCGCGCTCTGGAACCACGCTGGTCGAGCAGATTCTGGCGAGCCATCCAAGCGTTCACGGCGCCGGCGAGTTGAAGACCTTCAATGAAGTGGTGGACACGGTGCGTGGCCCCGACGGCGCGGCACGGCCATTTCCGGAGTTCGTCGCGGCGCTCGATGCGGCGGCGATCCGGGCCATCGGCACCCGGTACCTGGCGGAAATCCGAAAGCTTGCGCCCGCATCGCCGCACATCACCGACAAGATGCCGTCGAACTATTATTTCGCCGGCCTGATCCATCTGGCTCTGCCGAACGCCCGGATCATCCACACCCTGCGGGATCCGGTCGACACCTGCCTGTCGTGCTTCTCGAAGCTCTTCACCGCCGAGCAGCAGCATACCTACGAGCTCGGCGAGCTTGGCCGCTATTATCGCCGCTACCAGCAATTGATGGCGCATTGGCGCCGCGTGCTGCCGGCGGGCAGGATGCTCGAGATTCGCTATGAGGACGTCGTCGCCGACCTCGAGGGCCAGGCACGGCGCATCATCGCCCATTGCAGCCTTGAATGGGATCCGCGCTGCCTCGCGTTTCACGCCACCGAGCGGCCGGTGCGCACCGCGAGCGCCACCCAGGTGCGCCAGCCGATCTATCGCAGCGCGATTGGCCGCTGGCGCGTCTATGAAGAATTTTTAGGTCCGTTGCTGGCGGAGCTTTCCGGCGATCCCGCCAGCCGCGACTGAACACCAAAGCAGGCTGGGCAGAAAATTTGCCCGCCGGGTACAATGATGGCAGGAAGGCGCCTAAGAAACCTGATATGGCGTTCGCTCCCGCAAATGGCGAAGAGGCAGCGACTGCGCTCGCTGAGCTCGATCTCGCTATCCAGCACAGCTCCGTACTACTACCGTCGGAAATCTTTTCGATTTCATGACGACGTATGCGGATAGCTTGCCCCAGCACGAAATTCGGGCATTCCGGGGTGAATGGCTGATGTCGCGCATGTATCAAATACGTTGTTGTTGATCCCGAGGGGGAATCGTCGGTGTGGAACGCGATACAGAGTATCCTGTCTTCTGACACCTTGTCGCCGCATGGGATTTGCCTGCTGTGGCGCCCGGAGCTGATTTGGCTGCATCTGACGTCGGATGCCGTGATCGGGCTCGCCTATTTCTCGATTCCGATCGCGCTGGCGGTGTTCCATTCGAAACGCCAGGACGTCAATTTCGGTTGGGTGATCTGGTCGTTCGCGATCTTCATCGTGAGCTGCGGCGCGACCCATTTCTTCGCGATCTGGACCCTGTACGTGCCCGATTATGGCGCGGAGGGATTGGTCAAGGCCTTCACGGCGGTGGCTTCGCTTGCGACGGCGATCGCCTTGTGGCCGCTGCTGCCGAAGGCGCTGGCGATTCCGTCGGTCCAACAGTTGCAGGGGTCGAACGATGCGCTGCGGTTGGCGTTGGCCGAGCGGAATGCCGCCATGCACGCTTTGCAGGACAAGAATCTCGAGCTCGAGCTGGTTGCGACCGCTTGCTGCGAAGCGCAGAAGCGGCTCGAAGACAGCGAGCGTAGCGCCCGCGAGACGGCCACTATCGTACAGTCCACGCTTGCTCATATGAGTCAAGGACTTTCGATGTTCGATGGCGATGGCCGCTTGCTCGCCTGGAATGATCTCTATCGTGCGATGTATGGCTTGCCGCCCGAGCTGATCCAGCGGGGCACCACCGTCAAGTCGATCCTGGAATACCAGCAGACCAAGGGACATATTGATCAGGAGGTGGATGGCTTCATTGCCGCATTTCTGGGGGATATGGTGATTCACGGCGTAAGCACAACCAAGTTGAGGTTGGCAGATGGGCGCGTGATGTCAATCGTCGCCACGCTGGTTGAAGGCGGCGGCTGGGTCGCGACACATGAGGATATCACCGAGCGGGAACGGACTGAGCTGCGGATCGCGCACCTTGCCTACCATGACGGCCTGACTGGCCTGCTCAATCGGGCGGGTTTCCGCAATCGCGGGGACACAATGTTGGCGCAGACCGGAGTCCGATGCCGGTCGGTTGGTATTTTGCTGATCGATCTCGATCGTTTCAAAGCGGTCAACGACACGCACGGTCATAAAGCCGGCGACAGCCTGCTGATCTCCTGTGCAGCTCGATTGCAGAGTAGCCTGAGGGCCGATGAAGTCGTGGCGCGGTTGGGTGGCGATGAGTTCGTGATTTTGCTGGAGGGCGGCGCGAATCTGGCTGAGGTGGCTACCGGGCTGTCCTCGAGACTCCTCAACATGCTCAGCGCTCCCTATGATCTCGATGGGATCAATACCAGCATCGGTGTCAGCATCGGTGTCGCGGTTTCTTCCGCGGCGGATGAGACGATCGAAAGCCTCATGCACAAGGCCGACCTCGCGCTTTACGAAGTCAAGTCGCAGGGCCGCGACGATTATTGTATGTACCAGGATGAACTGGGAAATCGTGCGCAGGAACGCCGAGAAATCGAGCAGGACCTGCGCGAGGCTACCGCTGATTCGGCATTGCAGCTGTATTATCAGCCGATTGTGAGCCTGTTGGACGACAGCATCTGTGGCATGGAGGCGCTGCTTCGCTGGCGGCATCCGACGCGGGGAATGCTGCCGCCCAGCGCTTTCATTTCCATGGCGGAGGAATCCGCACTGATTGTGCCGTTGAGCAAGTTCGTGATCAGGCAAGCCTGCCTCGATGCAGCGAAATGGCCGGCCCATGTCAAAGTATCCATCAATATATCGCCGGCGCACCTGAGAAGGGGGGGCGTCGTGAACATGGTGAGGCAGGCCCTGGAGGAAGCCAACATCCAAGCAGCAAGACTCGTCGTCGAAGTAACCGAGACGGTGCTTCTGCAAGACGACGGCCAAATGCTCTCGGAGCTGCAACAACTGAAGAGCCTGGGACTGTCGATCGCACTTGACGACTTTGGAACCGGATTCTCCTCACTGAGTTATCTGCGGATGTTCCCATTCGACCAGATCAAGATCGATAGATCCTTTGTATCCGAGATAACCAGTCGATCCGACTCAGCTGCGATCGTATGCGCCGTTGCCGGCCTCGCCCGTAGCCTCGACATGACCACCACCGCCGAAGGCGTGGAAAACGCCGATCAACTTACTATGATCAAGGCTGCTGGCTGTGTTCAGGGACAAGGTTACTTTTTTGGCAAACCTCAGCCCGTCCGCGCATATTTCCCAGACATATTCGCCGCCGCCGCGGATTGAGCGGCCTGGATCGTGATCGTGGTCGGCTGCCGCGAGACCGCGGATGAAAAAGTGTTTTTGTCCGCGACAATGGCGCCGGTTTTCAGAACTTCCTTGACCGCAACCGCCTGAAAAACGTCGCCGGTGCGACGACGCTGTCTTGCCATCGCCGCCCTGACGCTTTAGCACTCCGCGCGCAGCGACAACGACCATTCAGCCCAAGGGATATCGTGATGGCGACCCATAAGCTCCTGCTTCTCCCTGGCGACGGCATCGGCCCCGAAGTGATGGCGCAGGTGCAGCGCCTGATCGATTGGCTCGATTCGGCCGGGATCGCGCATTTTACCACCGAGCAGGGGCTGGTCGGCGGCGCGGCCTATGACGCCAGCCGGCAGAGCATCACTGACGCCACCATGGCGCTGGCGGCTGGCGCCGACGCCGTGATCTTCGGCGCGGTCGGCGGCCCGAAATGGGACAGCGTGCCTTACGAGGCGCGCCCCGAGGCCGGGCTGCTTCGGCTGCGTAAGGATCTCGGCCTGTTCGCCAATTTACGGCCGGCGGTGTGCTATCCGGCGCTGGCGGAGGCCTCCAGCCTGAAGCGCGAGGTGGTCGAAGGGCTCGACATCATGATCGTGCGCGAGCTCACCGGCGGGGTCTATTTCGGCGAGCCGAAGACCATCATCGACCTCGGCAACGGTGAGAGGCGCGCCATCGATACCCAGGTTTATGATACCTATGAAATCGAGCGGATCGCCCGGGTCGCCTTCGATCTCGCGCGCAAGCGCCGCAACAAGCTGACCTCGATGGAAAAGCGCAACGTCATGAAGTCCGGCGTGCTCTGGAACGAGGTGGTGACCAGGGTCCATGCCCGCGACTACCCGGATGTGCAGCTCGAGCATCAGCTGGCCGATTCCGGCGGCATGAACCTGGTCAAATGGCCGAAGCAGTTCGACGTCATCGTCACCGACAATCTGTTCGGCGACATGCTGTCGGATATCGCGGCGATGCTGACCGGCTCGCTCGGCATGCTGCCCTCGGCGTCGCTCGGCGAGGTCGATGCAAGAAGCGGCAAGCGCAAGGCGCTGTACGAGCCGGTGCACGGCTCGGCGCCGGATATTGCCGGTCAGGGCCTCGCCAATCCGATCGCGATGATCGCCTCGTTCGGCATGGCGCTGCGCTATTCCTTCGATATGGCCGCGCTCGCCGACAAGCTGGATACGGCGATCGCCACGGTGCTGGCGAGCGGCCTGCGCACCGCGGACATCAAGACGACTGGCGGAGCCGCGGTCTCGACCCATGACATGGGCGACGCGATCCTACGGGAACTGCGGGCGCTGCACGGCTGAGGGCGCGCACCCGGCAAATCCCTGATTAGGTGGTGGCGTTCCCGATTCTGCTCAATACAGCGGGAAACGCGTCGGCGAGCCGCCCATGTCGGAGGTCGGATTGAGCGGCTGACGGTCGATCGAGCGGTTGTTGATCATGGTGCCGAAGGGGGCGCCCGGCGGAAAGGCATAATCGCTGAATTTGCGGTCGCCCGGCAGCACTTCGACGCCGGCATCGAGCCAGGAGCGTTTGGTGACAAAGATCCGGGTATGCGGCCCCTGCTGATAGGAGACGTTGGGGCCATTCGGCCCATAATAGGGCCGGCCGCGCTCGTCCAGCTTGGTCTTGGGAGCCGCCGCATCGGCCGCACTCATACCGAAGCCGGTGGCAGCGATCGCAACCGCTGCCAGCAACGCCGCAAGGGTGTTCGAGACAGGGAGTTTACAGGTCATCAGGTCCTCACGGGCGGCCGAACCGCCATTCCACAGAACTGCCAGCTTAGCCGACCAGGGCTACGTTATAAAAGGCCAATCGGGCCACACTGCGTCATAATAATAGCTGGTCCGCGCAAAGGTTGCGTAAACACCTGCACCCGGCCGAGCGTGCCGCTCAGAAGGTGCCGCGCAGCTCTGGGCCTGCCGCCGTCGTCACCCAATCCGCCGACCCACGGGGCGCACTCGCGCCGCAGCTGCCGCGCTTGAGCTCGGCGTGAGCGAAAAATTCGGCCATTTTCGGGTCATTGCCGGTGCTGAGCGGGGTCAGCCGGTCGAGCAGGCAGCCGAGCGCGGCGCGCCGGGCCGGCAGCGTCTGACCTTCGCAGGACCAGCCGGAGATCCACAGCAGCGGCTCGTCGAAACCCTTGATGAAGCCCAGGCAGGGTGGCGCTGCAGGTTTTGCGCCGGCCAGGCGGAACAGCCTGACCGTGCCGAACTTGCTGTCGATCAGGCCCAAAGCTTCCCGCTCGCCCGTCGCCATCGCGTCCGCCAGTTCCGTGGCCGCGGCGGTCGATTCGGCGCCAGGGCGATAGATCTCCAGGCCGGCCACCAATCGTGAATCGCTGTTGTCACCACGTTCGGCAAAGCGAAAGACATCCTTGCGGCCTCCTCCGGGGCCCCGAAATATCTCGTAATCAGCCGTCTTATCGTCCAGATCCGGCAGGTTGACGGCGAACGACGCGGCCGACCGGCTGGCCAGCCGCCAGAGCGGCTGCCGCTCGCCGCCGTCATCGAGCACCCATTGCCGCCCGAATTCGATCCCGACCATGGCGATCAAGGCCAGCGTGCATAAATACAGCGAGATTCGCGCCGCGGTGCCGACCCATTCATCGACAAGGCTTTCCTGCACCTTGTCCTCCCGGTTCGTGTCAGGGGGGGCGGCGGCGGTCGAAAACGATCGCATGAGACTTCCTGTCTTAACCAGGGGAATCGGGTGAAGAAATCATGCTGCGACGATTTTGACGAGATATTCGTCATCCCAGCCGGCGGTTTTACGCCGGAGGCGGATGGAATCCTTGCCTGGCATGTTT
>Ga0302319_10015643_pt1 | contig 14047 bp, 15 predicted proteins | sample Bog_T0_2_FD_203319 | JGI IMG/M metagenome (GOLD analysis project Ga0302319, IMG submission 203319) | Peat permafrost microbial communities from Stordalen Mire near Abisko, Sweden - Bog_T0_2 | ecosystem: Environmental > Terrestrial > Soil > Wetlands > Peat | place: Sweden: Abisko, Stordalen Mire... | reverse complement strand
AAGAGAGGAATCTGCGCGTGCTCGACCTGCTGATTGGCCTGACCCAGCAGATGGTCGAGGGCGAGTTGCTGCAGATTCAAAAGCTGGGCAAGGCTGTCTCAGAAGCCGAGTACTACGACCTGATTTTCCGGAAGACGGCGTGCCTGTTTTCAGTTTCCATGCGGCTGGGCGCCGTGCTGGCCGGGGCCAGCGAGCAGGAAGAGGCAAACGTGGCTGCTTACGGCCGGGCCGTGGGATTGTCTTTCCAGATTGTGGACGACGTGCTGGATCTGACGGCAACAGAAGAGGTTCTGGGCAAGCCCGTGGCCAGCGACTTGCGCGAAGGCAAGGCCACGCTTTCAGTGATCCACTCGCTCGACCACGGAACGGCCAAAGATCGCCAGACGATTCAGCGGGTTCTGGACGACCGCAGTTTTGAGCACGTGAGTCGCGACAGGATTCAGGAGATTCTGATCCGCAACGGCTCGGTCGAGTACGCCATGTCCGTTGCCGATCGCTACGCAGAGCAGTCTCGCCAGGCGTTGGCTCCGCTGCCGGAATCCGAGTTCAAGCGCGCCCTGCTTTGGGTGCCCGATTTCGTGGTGGCGCGGGACAAGTAGCAGCCCTTCAGGGAGAAGGACATGCAGGAAGTTTGGACCGCGGTGGACCACTACTTCAGCGAGCTGCTGGTTCCCGCGGATCCCGATGACCTGCTGAATGCCGCCCTTGCAGCGAATAAGGACGGAGGCCTTCCGGCCATCGACGTCTCAAGGCTGCAAGGCAAGTTTCTTGAATTGCTGGTGCGCATCTCCGGCGCGCGGCGCGTTCTGGAAATCGGAACCCTGGGCGGCTACAGCACGATCTGGATGGCTCGTGCGCTTCCTGCAGGCGGTTGCGTTGTTTCGCTGGAACTCGACCCCCACCATGCGGAGGTTGCGCGCGCGAACCTGTTGAACGCGGGTGCGTTGGATCGCGTTGACCTGCGCGTGGGGCCGGCGATCGAGACCCTTGAAGTGATCGAAAAGAACGATCCAACACCCTTCGACCTGATTTTTATCGACGCGGATAAGCGCGGCTATCCGGAATACCTCGATTGGTCCTTGCGGCTGTCGCGGCCGGGAACGGTGATCGTTGCCGATAACGTTGTCCGCGACGGGAGGGTTCTGGACGCGGAGACCGAGGACGCGGATGTGCAGGGTGTCCGACGCTTTACGGAACAGGTGGCTGCCGAACCGCGCCTGAGTGCGACGGTGCTTCAGAACGTTGGAATCAAGGGATATGACGGTCTCGCGATTGCCGTCGTAGTTGCCTGAACTGGCTTTGCGCGACGTTCGCAAGCGCGTGCCTGAGATCACACCCTGTGGAGAGATTGTGCCCCACAATTCTGCTGATTCCCACCTTTGTGGTAATCGGATTGGCCCCCCTGTGGGCCGAACGAGATTTTAGTGGTATTTTCAAATTTGCGAGAAATCGTCAACCTTGCTGTTGTGGGCGTGCTGCGAAAAGGCCGCTCGCGGAGGATGAAATATGCATGCTACGGCATCGATCCCTGTGGGCGCTCATGGCGATTCCGTGGCGGCTGCCTCCACCTACAAACCGGCTGCCAGCCGCGAACAAATAGACCGGCTGGAAGATGCCGAAGAGACCGATGGAAGCTGCCTGAAAGGGATCCTCGTGGCTCTGAGCATTGAGGCCGCGGCGGCGATTCTGGCGTGCGGCGTCTGGCAGGTCTGGCATGTCGTCCGGTAGGTCAGCCAGAGAATAGCCTTGGGATCTGCTTTCAAACGTCCTGCACAATTGTTCCCTGGTGGTAGACGATCTTCCAACCTTGTGGGGTAGTCTGCCAGATGGTGGAGCGGCGGGTGAGACGCATCTTATCCTGGAGCAGAGTGTAGGTGAGCAGATAGGTGTCCTCAGCCAATCTGCGGCAATGAAAGTCGCGTGTCTCCCAGACGTCTGCGTGCGGAACAGAAAAGCGCCGCTCCAACTCATCCAGAATGGCGGCGCGAGAGTAACGCCGGCCAGAGGCGCCGGTCTCCCAGTAATCCTCCACGGTCATTTTCTCAAAATCGGCCCGAGCCGTTCCGAATTCGGGGCGGTGGAAGATTGGCTCGCGGCTGGAGAGCTGGGCGAGGATGGATTGCAGTTCCGGGGCGGTGGTGAGAGTGGGTTCCATTTGCTGGAAGTGGGGGTCAAGCGGGCTCATGCGAACAGCATAATGGAAGGTCGGGTGCGATTGTTTGATTGGGACAAATGCTGAGCGCCCTTGATTCTCGCCAACAGTGAGCGAGACCACCGTGGTCCTGCTTTGGAAATGGCTTCGAACTCAAGACGTCACCGGCTCCAGAGCCGCAGGAATGATGGCTGGATGGCAACTGCTGGATTGCGTGCGATCCGCTGGGATGGCCGAATTCGCGGCAACTTTACGACCCAAGAACTGGCGCGGGCAGGCCCTAGTAACATCTACGACGTTGCGTTGTTGTACCAACGCAAAACCCGGAGCGCGCGCAGTGTGTTCCAGCGGCTTGCGCTGCCGACACTGGTCTCCATTTGCAGTGGAATATGTTCGGGATGAAGCAGGTTGAGCGGCCAGCGGCCGTTCTGGTGGCGGCGCTCGATGACGATCTGGATGGCGTCACGGACGCGGCTGTCGGGTTGAACGCCTGCGTTCCGCAGATAATCGAGCCCACGCAAAACGTCGTAGTGCCAAAACGCCGGGAATGAAAAGCGGAGCCAGCGTTTGCAAATGACTTCGCCGGTTCGAAGCGAGCGGAACATGCGACGCTGGAGCAGATAGCTTTCGGCCCTGCTGCGGGCCTTGGCGACGGCGACCGATTTGCGCCCTGCTCGCTCGTATTCGAGGAGCCCTTCGAGCACGCAGATGGTGGTATGGAACGAAGAGCGCAGGCTTCGGGGGGCTTCGCAGTTCCAGCCACCGTCTTCAAGCTGCTCGCCCAGGAGTTGCGTGGCCAGCGCGTCGTTCGGTTCCTTGAAATATGCGCCGATGGCGAGGATTCTGCCGTTGATGCAGGGTTCGGTTTCGCCGTGAAGGAACGGGCGGTTGTTGAGCCGCTTGAACACGAGCTTCTTGTGGACGCGGTCGATCATTTTGCGGGCCTGCTTGCTGGCGGGGTCGAGGCCGAGGTCCATCAGGACGGTGAGGCTGTAGAGCGTAATGAGCAAGTCCCGGTCCTGTTTCGGCAAATCGGCTCTCCACCCGCGAGGACCCGCGCCCCAGTGGCCAGCGGAAGACTGGCGGGCGAGAAGCCGGGTTCCCCAGCCTTCGGTTGCGACGCGAGACCGCTCGGCTGCAATCGCGCTGGGGGTTTCGCTGGTGAGGTCCCGCATGACCTGCCAACGGATGGCCGGGTCAGAATCGAGGAGCCATTTGAGGTGCACGGGCCGGGGTGCGTAGTCAGGTAGGCGCATGCGACTTTTATAGCAAGTGCGGTAAAGGTTTTGAACCGTGCTCCGGACTGGTTTCGCTTTGGCGGCCTCGGCGAAAAGCAAAAAAGTGCGGGGAGGATGGGGCTCCCGGCACCTTGGCGGCAATGCGCTACTTGTTGGTCATGATGGCTTGAAGCGCGGCGGCGTAATGCTCTGGCAGAGGCTTCTTGTTCAACTGGTCGTCGCAGACTACGTGGACTGTCTCGCCTTCGGCAAGGAGCTTGGGGGCTTCGCCGTCAGGGGCTTTGCGGAGGATGCGGTAGGCGAATTTGATGACCGAGCCGCGCAGCAGGGAGGGGCGGGTTTCGATGAGGATCTCATCGTCGTAGCGGGCGGGGGAGCGATAACGGCAGGTGGCCTCGACCACCGGCAGGATGCACTGGTGATCGGTTTCCAACTGGCTGTAGGCAAGGCCAAGGGAACGGAGCAACTCGACGCGTCCGATTTCAAACCAGACCAGATAATTGGCATAGTAGACAATGCCCATCTGGTCGGTTTCGGCGTAGCGGACGCGCACTTGGGTGGTGACGGGCATGGCAGTGGACAGTGTGCAGTGGACAGTGTGCAGTCGGTGTGCGAGGGACTGTTCACTGTCCACTGCACACTGTTCACTGCCTTTACGGCTTGAGGTGGGCGAAGATGGGCAGCTTGGTCATGTCGTTGACGATGATGAAGGCGAAGAAGACGATCAGCACGACGAACGCGGCCTGGTAGATCCGCTCCTTCACGTTGAGGTTGATTTCGCGACGCATCACGCTCTCAATGAGCAGCATCACGATCAGGCCGCCATCGAGGATGGGGAAGGGCATGAGGTTGAGAATGCCCAGGTTGAGGCTGATGCCCGCGGCGAGCACAAACTTCGGCAACCATCCACGCGTCTCTGCCGCTTCGCCAGCCAGACGGGCAATGCCCACTGGTCCGGAGAGCTGGGAGACGGAAACCTTGCGCGTGAAGATGCCACCCAGGACATCGAAGATCATGGTGGAGTTGTCCACGCAGAAGCCGGACGACTTGGCAAGAGCCTGATTTAAAGGCAGCGGGTCGTGACGGAAGGGAATGGGTACGGGGGTGAAGCCCAGCTTCCAGCTGTTATCGATTTTGGTGGGGTGAGCTACCAAGGGGGACAACGTGACGCCGTTGCGTACGACGACGAGAGAAAGCGGCTTTCCCTTGCCTTCCTGCATGTAAGCGAGGAGCGCGGGTACGGTATGAAAAGCATGACCATCCACGGACTGGATGGAGTCACCGTTGAGCAGGCCGGCAGCCGCGGCGGGATAGCCGGACATAACTTCCTGGACGCCGATGGGGCCGGGGACGAACTCAGGATAATAGCCCGCGTCGGACAAATCATAATCCTGACCCTTGACCGCAGCGGGCAGGTGCAGGGAGAGATTCAAGGATTGGCCGCCGCGTTCAACGGTGACGGGCACGGTCTGGCCTTGATTGACGGAAGAACGCCGGTTGACGGCATCCCAGTCGGGATGGTCCACAGTGTCAAAGTGGCGGATGATGTCGCCGGTTTGAATACCCGCCTGGGCTGCGGCGGAGCCTGGAACCACCCACTCGATGGTGGCCGTGGTGACCTCGGATTTAGGGACTTCGTTGAAGACGCCGAAGTAAAAGAGCATGAGGCCGAAGGCCAGAATGAAGTTGGCCACGGGGCCAGCGACGCCGATCAACATGCGCTGCCAGCGGGGATGCGCTGTGAAGGAACCGGGATCGTCCACCGGCGCTACGTAATCGCCGGACCCCTCGAGGTTTTGCTCTGGAGTTTCGCCGGTCATTTTGACGAATCCGCCGAGGGGAAGGAGGCAGATCTTGTAATCGGTGTCGCCGTACTTGACGCCGAACAGGCGGGGCCCGAATCCTACGGAAAAGGCCTCGACGCGCACGCCGCAGAGTTTGGCGACGGCAAAGTGGCCAAATTCATGGACCACCACCATGATGCCGACCAGGATGATAAAGGCGACGGCAGAAACTAGAAACTCATGCATACGTTTAGGATCTCTCTCTCGACAAAACGCTCATCGGCCGACCACCGGCTTCATGCAAGGAGCGCACGGGCTGTTTGACGCGCCTCGCGGTCGGCAGCGAGCACCCCCGCGATAGTGGTTGGATGCGCTTCTGCAGTCGAAGCGAGAACTTTCTCAATTGTACGCGGGATTCCAGTAAAAGGGATTCGTCTTTCCAGGAACGCCTCGACGGCAATCTCGTCGGCTGCATTGAGTGCGATGGAGTGGGCTCCGCCTTTTTCTGCCGCTTCAAAGGCGAGGCGCAGGCAAGGGAATCGCTCGAAATCGGGCTCCTCGAAGTCGAGGTGGCGAAGGGCGGCGAGGTCGAAAGTAAGCGTGGAGGCTGGGCGCTCAGGGTAAGCCAGGGCGTAGAGGATGGGCAGGCGCATGTCGGTGACGGAAATCTGCGCCAGGATGGAGCCGTCGACATACTCGACCAATGAATGCACGGTGGACTGGGGATGGACCACGACGCGGACCTGGCTGGGCGGGACATCGAAAAGACGGCAGGCTTCGATGATTTCCAACCCCTTGTTGAGCATGGTGGCGGAATCGATGGTGATGCGGCGGCCCATGACCCAGGTGGGGTGCTTGAGGGCTTGCTCGGGGGTGATGGAGGCAAACTGGTCGAGGGGGAGATGGCGGAAAGGTCCACCGGAGGCTGTGAGCCAGATTGTCTTGACCTCAGCATGGGCGCCGACGCGGAGGCACTGGTGGACGGCGTTGTGCTCGCTGTCGATGGGCAGGATGGGGACGTTGTGCAGGCGGGCCGCGGCGGTGAGGATTTCGCCGGCGGCGACCATGCACTCCTTGTTGGCGAGGCCGATGGGTTTGCCGGCGAGGATGGCGGCGTGGGTGGCTTCGAGACCGGCTACGCCAACGATGGCGGAGACTACAAAATCGGCGTCCGGCAGTGTGGCGCAGGCTACGGTACCTTCCGTGCCGTGGACGACTCGAATGCCGCTGACGCCGGCCTGGCGGAGGCGGGCGGTCAGCTGGCTGGCAAGCTCTTCAGTGGCGAGCGAGACGACTTGGGGGCGCCAGCGGACTGCCTGAGTGAAGGCTTCGTCGAGGTTGCGGCCAGCGGCGAGGGAGGCGACCGAATAGCGGTCGGGGAACTGCTCAACGATGGAGAGGGTGCTTTGGCCGATGGAGCCGGTGGAACCGAGAATGGCGAGTCGCTTCAAGGTAGGTTTTTGAAATTCCGAGGTTCGTTGCGGAGCCGATTCCGTGAACCCAGCTAAAGTGGCAATTTCCGCCCAGCCGTTCTGAAAAAGGCGTGTGAAACGCGTCAGAATCGCTGGTGAATAATCTGAGCGTACCACAGCACGGGAGCGGCGAGCAGCAGGGCGTCAATGCGGTCCAGGACGCCGCCGTGGCCGGGGAGCAGGGTTCCGGAGTCCTTGACGCCGGCTGAGCGCTTGAGGGCCGATTCTGCCAGATCGCCGACCTGCGCGGCTACGTTGACTACGACGGCGAGGACCAGCCAGTACCAGACGTCTTCGGGGTAGGAGAGCCTGACCGAGTCCATCGATTCAACCCAGGCGGCCAGGCCCAGCAGGCCCCCCGCGGCCAGCAAGCTGCCGGCTACCGAACCGATCGCGCCCTCCCATGTCTTGTTGGGGCTGAGCTTGGGTGAGAGTTTGTGGCGTCCCCAGGTGCGGCCCACGTAGAGAGCGGCAATGTCTCCAGCCCAGACGGTGCAGAGGAGGAAGGCCACCAGCGAAGGGCCATTGCTCTGCTCGCGCAGCGCGGGCAAGGCGAGCAGGGTGAAGCCGGTGTAGAAAAGGCAAAAGATGGAGACCGCAGCGTTGGGCATCACCAGGTCGACCGGAGAGCGGAAGGTGCAGTAAACCAGCAAAGCCACGCTCAGGGCGCCAAAGATGGCCGCGGTTTGGTCGGGGAATTGAAAATTGCCTGCGAAAAGCAGAATAACGGCTACACACACGGCAGCGCGCGGGGGTTTGGCTCCGCCTCGTTCCGCGAGGCCGAGACATTCCCAAGCGGCCAGGGCCGCAACACCGGCTACGGTGAGAGTGATCATCCACCGGGGTCCGAGAAAGACCAGAACCAAGACCAACGGAATCAGTACGGCAGCGGTAAGGATTCGTTTCATGCCAAGGGTGAGGATACACCGCGGGGTGGGTGGGTGGGACTTCGCTCCATGAGAAGGTTTTGACGCCGAGAGACACTCTTTTCATAGAAGAATATAGTTGAGACTATCTTATTGACGACAGTCTCCTTTTTTGCTATGCTTCGTTGGATATCTAAGAAATTACATTCCGATACCGACTCGCAGGGGAGAAGCAATGAGATTAGGACTCAGTGATCAAGTGCGAGCGGTGGCAAAGGCAAAATACGTCCAGCCGGCCCTGCAAACCGGGAAAAAGCAATTCTCCATCCGTGTCAGGGATTTGTTGGGTGATTTGCATGGTGAGGGCTTTCCCGCTCGACATACCCCTCAAGTCTGCAGTGCACTGCAAACGTCGAAGTTCCTGCGCGAAAATGGGCTTGAAATCGAAGGGGTCGATGGCCCTCCGAAGAAGGTGAGCCCTACGGTGGTCGTCCGGTATCGAGTGGCAAACCCCGGCGTTCAGCCTGGCACGAATCGGAACGGCTTGGAGAACGAGCGAGTGGATTCCCTAGAGGAGTCTCCTGAGGAGTGGGCTTTCCGGGTGACAGAGAAGGCGCGCGGTCTGCTGAAAGAAGAGTTGGCGGAATATGGCGGCGGTGAGGCGTTCCTGCGATGGGTCAGGTCCGAGGATGAGGACTCCGCATGAGCCGGATCTATTGGGATACGATGCTATTTATCTATCTCTTTGAAGGCCACCCAACGTTCTCCCTCCGAACGCGAAACCTTCTTGAGCGAGCCCGTCGGCGGGGCGATTCACTTTGCACAAGCTACCTGGCGCTCGGGGAAGTGATGGCAGGCGCGGAGAAATCGCCAAGCACTCAGAAGGCGCTGGCGGCCCGAGAGATCATTCGAGAGATGGGGTTCTCCTTTTTACCATTCGATGAAGGAGCGGTCACACCATTCAGTCGGTTGCGGTCGAGAGAAAAACTGAAGATCGCCGACTCAATCCATCTGGCCTGCGCGGCCTCCGCTGGTGTAGACCTGTTTCTAACCGGAGACAAGCAGCTAACCAAGCTGGATGTTCCGGGTATTCAGTTCATTGCAGATTTCAACAACCCAGTTCTTTAGGTGCTTTTGGCTGGCGGCGCATGCCTGAGTTTCCTCCCGGCAGCGAACTACCGCGTGGGCCAGTCCCATTTGGGGGTGTTGAAGAGGGTAGCGCCGGCCAGGGTGGTTTCGCCGAAGGACTTTTCCAGATGGAGGCGACGGCAATTGGCATTCTGTTCGAGCGCGTGGATCAACGGTTGGGCATGGGAGACGATGACGAGCTGAGTGCGCTCCGACGCTACGGCGATCAGACGGGCCAAGGCGGGCAGAAGGTCGGGGTGCAGGCTGGTTTCCGGCTCGTTGAGGACCATGAGCTCAGGAGGGCGCGGGGTGAGAAGAGCTGCCGTCCAGAGCAAAAAGCGCAGGGTGCCGTCAGAGAGTTCGGCGGCGGAGAGCGGACGGAGCAGGCCGTGCTGGCGCAATTGCACCTCGAACCGACCGGACTGTACCTCGATTTCAACGCGACTGCCGGGGAACGCGTCCTCGACGGTGCGCTCCAGCGCGTCTCTGTTGCCAAAGGTTCTGATCGTCTCCAATGCTGCCGGCAGATCGGTTCCGTCGTTGTTGAGGACTGGCGTAAACGTACCGATTTGAGGAGTGCGAACCGGCGAGGCAGTGTCGGTTCGGAAGCCCTCATAGAAGCGCCAGGCGCGGATGGTCTCGCGGACGGCCAGCATCTCCGGAGCGCGCTGCGGATCGGCGACGGTGGCGAGCATGCTGTCAGTGGAGCTGAGCTCTTTGGTAAGGATGACCGGGTCTTCATTTTTGGCGGGCGCAAGCTGGACGAGGCGGTTCATGCGGTCGACCAGGACTGCGCTTCTGCGGTAGAGGCCACCGTGCCAAATGCACTCGCGCTTGATCGCCGGATCAAAAGGGAATGCGGTTTGTGCCGGCGGCGGATACCCCATGTCGATGCAATAGCCGTAGGGGTCTGCGGCAAAGCCGAGCTTGAGGCTGACGACTTTCTGGCGGGGCGTACCCTGAACGGGAAAGTCTCCCCTGCGAACGCTGCGGGCAATGGTCTCAGGACCTGCCCAGAGAGTCGAAGACAATCCACCTTCGCGCGCAAGGGACGAGACTACGGTGTTTAACGCGGCATCTCCTAACAGGCGGAGCGCGCGGTACAGGCTGGATTTTCCGGTTCCGTTGGCGCCTGTGACCAGATTCAATCGACCCAGGGGCAGGACAAGATTCCGCAAAGAGCGATAGCCGGAGACGGCAAGGGTTTCGATCATGGAAGGAAGGATATCGCTGTGGGGCGGAGGATTGCGGGCCTGATGTTCAGTTGGCGGCGATCTTGATCTGTTCGGGGTCCTCTTCCACCTCGCCGACGGCTTCACTGAGGCCGCCGTAGCGGCGCTCGCGGCGCTGATAGTCGGCAATGGCTTCGAGGAGATGGATACCGCGGAAGTCGGGCCAGAGGCGCTCGGTAACGAAGATTTCGGTGTAGGCGATCTGCCAAAGCAGGTAGTTGGAAAGGCGCATCTCGCCGGAGGTGCGGATGAGCAGGTCGGGGTCGGGCATTTGCGCCGTGTAGAGATGGCGGTGAATGTCTTCTTCGGTGATGCGTTCGGGGCTGAGATGCTTGAGCTCGATTTCGGCTGCCAGTCCGCGGAAGGCGTCGACGAGTTCGGAGCGGCCGCCGTAGTTGAGGGCCAGGGTGAGGGTGGTGCCGGTGTTGCGGGCAGTTGCCTCGGCGGCCCAGGCCATTTTGTCCTGGACCTCGGGAGGGAGTTCGTGGGTACGGCCGATGTAGCGGATGCGGACGTTGTTGTCCATCATGCGCTGCAGGTTGCTCTCGAGGTAGCTCTTGAGCAGGCGCATGAGGAAATTGACCTCGGCGCGGGGACGGCGCAGATTATTTTCAAGTGAAAAGGCGTAGAGCGTGAGCCACGGCAGGCCGATGCGCGAGGCTGTCTCCGTGACGAGCTGGACGCACTTGGCCCCTTGCTGGTGGCCAAGGAAGCGCTTGAGCGAGCGGTGGCCGGCCCAGCGGCCGTTGCCGTCCATGATGATGGCCACGTGTTCCGGCAGGGACTCGGGCTTGAGCGCTGCATAAACAGCGCGCTCCTCCGCGGTGAGCTCATGGATGCGCAGCGTGCCGGATGGATACAAAGGACTCGCCTCTTGATTGCTCTTATTGCGCGATCGAGGAATTCTGTCAACCCGCAGCGAAATTGTCAGCCACAGTGCACCATCGTTGCGCAACGGGAGCCCAAGTGCACCAACATCGACCGTAGCATAAGCGTGGAAGGGCCGCAATGACCCATGAGTGTGCTCCCGGACGCTGCGGAGGTAAAGGCCCGCACGAGGCGAGACAGATGCCAAACCCGCCGCAAAGGCCCGGAGCGAAAAGCTCCAGGCGCGCGGATGGCTGCATCTGTCAGGCGGTGCGGCGGCGGCCCATGGCAGCATCGCGCACTGCGCCGTAAATCAGCGTGCGATGCAGCGAGTCCAGCTGCGGGAGCAGGGTGGCAATCTCGGCAAGGAACGGGTCGGCCAGGATGGCGCAGACCTCCTCGTCGCGACGGCTGCGGGAGTCCCGAACCAATTGGGAGACGTCCACTTCGAGGGCGGCGGCGAGGCGCTCCAGTGAGCCCAGCGTGGGAATCGCTTTGCCGTTCTCGATCTTCGAGATGTAAGTGCGAGGCACCTGCATGCGCCCAGCCAGCTGACGCTGGCTCAGGTGGCGCGCCTTGCGAATTTCGCGCACCTGGCCGGCGACCTGCAACCCGGCCTCGGCCGAAGCCGGAACGGCCGGACTGGTCACCAGTTGGGGCAACTGGGGCACGGGCTCCTCAATGTCGAGGGGCTTGCGGCATTTTCTGCAAAGGGAGTTGTTGGTTCTGTACTGGACCAAGCTGCAGTAATCGCAGCGGACGACTTCGCGCGTATCCACGCTCACGAGTGTGTTAGCCATCGGCTGGTTGCGGAGTGCCAGAGCGGACTCTCCGGGGTGCATCTCTGCACCGCGACATGTGCTACTTTCGGTGAAGTGAACCATAATTGTCAAGTGGAAACTTGGAGTCTAACCTAAGATTCACCCATCATACCCTGAAATACCTGAAGAAAAACGAACCAAAGTGATCACTATGGTCGGAATTATGGAGAAAAAATTCATGGACACAGACGGAACTTTGCGATACGGGCAACAAGACTACGGGCGGGCGGAGGCGTGGGCGCTCCTGACCGAGTGGACCCAGAGCGAGAGCCTGCGCAAGCATGCTTTGGCGGTCGAGGCCTGCGTGGCGGCCTGCGGTGGGGCGGAGGCGGACCGGCTGGGATTGGCGGGAGCAGAGCGGGCGGCGCTGGTGGAGCTTTACTCTACGACGGCGCTGCTGCACGACTTTGACTACGAGCGCCACCCCTCGCTCGAAGAGCACCCGTTTGTGGGGGTGCGCGAACTGGAGCGGCTGGGTTGGCCGGTTGAGTTGCGGACGGCAATTCTGGGACATGCGCAGTACTCGGGCGTGCCGCGGGTGACGCACCTGGACAAGTCATTGTTTGCCTGCGACGAGCTGGCCGGCTTTCTGACCGCCTGTGCGCTGGTGAAGCCGACGAAATCTATCTCGGATGTGGAGGTGGCCGGGGTGCGGAAAAAGATGAAAGACAAGGCGTTTGCGCGGGGCGTGAACAGGGAGGATGTGATTCAGGGCGCGGCCGAGCTGGGGGTGGAGCTGGATGCGCATATTGGGTTTTGCATTGAGGCGATGCGGAGGCGGGCGGGGGAGTTGGGACTGTGAGAAAGGCAGCTTCCAGCTTCTAGCTGCTAGCTCTTAGCCTTGGAGTATTCGAAAGGAGCCGGACCGTTGCCTGCGCTTTCGAAGCCGGTCCCGCGCTTGACTGGCTGCCGTTCGATACGCGGGAGTTCCCTCCGTCCCGCATGGTGGGGACAATGAATCTCTCGTTGCGCCATGTGACTCGAATCACGCGCTTTTTGAAGGGATTTTGCGCTACGATAGGCAGTTCCTCTTGAGAATTGCACCTGCGGACGTTTGATGAAGGAGGGGTTCATGGCCCGGTTCAACCACATACTCACCGAATCCGCCAACGGCGTAATGGTCATTACTCTGAACCGTCCGGAAAAGCGGAACGCACTGTGTCCGCTGCTGATTGAAGAATTCACGCAGGCGCTGCACGAGGCCGAGAGGTGCGATTGCGGCGTGGTGATATTGACCGGAGCGGGCTCGGCTTTCTGTGCCGGGCTGGACATGGAGCACCTGGAAACGATGAACGCCCGCACGGTCCAGGAGAATCGCCGCGACTCAGAGAACCTGGCGCTCGCGCTGCGTACTCTTTACGACTTTCCCAAGCCGGTTATTGCCGCGGTTAACGGACCGGCCATCGCCGGCGGCATGGGTCTGGCGACGATTCCGGACTTCACGCTTGCCGTACCGGAGGCCAAGTTTGGCTACAACGAGGTGCGAGTGGGCTTCATTCCAGCCATCGTGGCTTCGTTTCTGATTCGGCAGGTGGGTGAATTGCGCACGCGCGAGCTGTTGTTGTCCGGCAAGATTCTGAAGGCGCAGGAGGCGATGCACCTGGGGCTGGTGACGCAGATTGTCGACCGCGTGGACCTGATGGCGTCGGCCCAGGCACTGGCGCAAACGCTGCTGTTGAACAGTCCCCAGGCCATGCAGGCGGTGAAGCGGTTGCTGGCCAAACACTCCCGGCGGCGGCTGGATGAAGAGCTTGAAGAGGCGATTGAGGCAAACGCGCAGCAGCGGTCTACTGAAGATTTCAAAGAAGGCGTGCTGGCGTTCAAGGAGCATCGGCGCGCCGATTGGCCAAGCATGCACGCGAAGGTTTAGGGAGTGGGAGGCCGGCCGGCGACCTGGCCTCAGGGCAATGGGTTTTTGGCGCGCAGCTCGGCGACGATCTCGGCTGCGGCGGCGCGGGCGCGGTCTGCCTGGTCGGGCGGAAAGCTGATGGCTCCGACGCGGGCATGGCCGCCGCCGCCGTAACGCTCGCACACCGCGGCCAGGTTTACCATCTTTTCCGGATCGGCCTTTGTCCATGGGTTTGAGCCCACGGCCACCTTGGTGCGGAAGCTGGACTTCGACAACCCGATGGAGTAGGTGGCTTTGGGGTGCAGATAGTAGGGGATGAACTTGTTGAATCCCTCGAGCGGGTGATCGGTGATGTCGAAAAAGATGGTGCCGTCGCGCTCCTCGCTGCGGGTGCGGATCAGCTCGAGCGCTTCCCGGTGACGCTCGAGAAGTGGAGGCAGCAGCTCCGCCACGAACGGCTGGCTCAGGACATCGGCAAGGGGCATCTCGGTGAGCAGCGGGATGAGCCGGGGGATGAAGGCCGGGTCCTGGGAGGACTCGATGATGAGCGTGAGTTTCATGGCGGGAGCGGCCATTTCAACGGCCGACTCGGGGCTCTCATAGAGCGCGCCGTCTACAATGTCGGCCCAATGGATCAG
>Ga0302319_10015642_pt1 | contig 14047 bp, 13 predicted proteins | sample Bog_T0_2_FD_203319 | JGI IMG/M metagenome (GOLD analysis project Ga0302319, IMG submission 203319) | Peat permafrost microbial communities from Stordalen Mire near Abisko, Sweden - Bog_T0_2 | ecosystem: Environmental > Terrestrial > Soil > Wetlands > Peat | place: Sweden: Abisko, Stordalen Mire... | reverse complement strand
CTCAGCCGGTTCATCCTGTGACCGCAGACTGTGGCATTCGGTTCTGACATATGTTATAACCCCCTTCGTCAAAGGAGGGTGCCATGAACACTCTGAAGCTCGCCCAGATCGGCAACTCGGTTGGCGTGATCCTGCCCAAGGAGCTGCTGGCCAAGCTTGGCGTCGGCAAGGGCGATACGATCTACGCCATCGACACCCCCGACGGCGTGCGCCTGACCACCGCCGATCCGGCGTTTGAGGCGCAGATGGACGTGGCGCGGCGGATCATGAAGGAGCGCCGCGCGGTGCTGCGTGAGCTGGCGAAGTGACGGTCTGGCTGTCACGCCAGCTCATTCTTGCCATCCACGACGAACAGCTTGCCGAGCACGGCGGCGCCATCGGCATCCGCGACGAAGGACTGCTGGAGAGCGCACTGGCGCGTCCGCTGAACCTGGCCGGCTACGGCCAGCCGGACACCGCCGAGCTGGCCGCTCGCTACGCCATCGCCATCGCGCGCAACCACCCGTTCGTGGACGGGAACAAGCGCGTGGCCTACGTCGCGCTGGAAGCGTTCCTGGCGTTGAACGGCCTGCGCTTCCCGGTCAGCGACGCCGACGCGGTGATCATGACGTTGCGGCTCGCCGCCGGCGACGTTACCGACCAGGCGTTCACCGCCTGGATGCAGTCCAACGTCCGACCGAGCGCTTGACGCGCCGGACCTGGCCCCGCACATCCACACGCATGTCTGATCCGTTCGTTATCCCCGAGGAGCCCACCGCCGCCGATGCGATCGCCGCGATCGGCGACGAACTGGCCGTGTTCGACGACTGGATGGACCGTTACCAGTTCATCATCGAACTGGGCCGCAAGCTGCCACAATTCCCCGAGGATTGGGCCAACGACGCCCACCGCGTGCCCGGCTGTCAGAGCCGGGTGTGGATGGAGGCGGTGCTGCGCGGGGGAAACCTGTATCTGGCCGGCGTGTCCGACGCAGCGATCGTGTCCGGCCTGATCGCGCTGCTGCTGCGGGTTTATTCCGGCCGGCCGCCGGCCGAGATCATGGCCACCGACCCTGTGTTCCTGAAGGACCTGGGTCTGCTGGAGGCGCTGTCCACCAACCGCGGCAACGGCATCGCCGCCATGGCCCGCAAAATCCGCGAGGTTGCCACCTTGCAGCAGGCGGCCTGAGACGCCGCGCTGGCCTCAATGGCCACCGCCGCTCAGCTTGTCCATCAGTGCCAGCAGCACGCCGGTGATGCCGATGCCGAGCAGGATGCCAAGCTGCCAGGCGGCGTCCTCCTTTGGCGTCTGATCCATGTGCACGAACGTCTCCAGGATCTGGATCGCCGCGATCGCGGCGACGGAGCCAATCAGCTTCAGCTTGACAGCGCTGAAGTCCAGTTCGGTCAGCCAGTTCGGCTGATCGGACGGGACCGCGCTGAGCATGCGTCCGACGAACATCTCCCAGCCGGAGAAGATGACGATCAGCACCAGGTTGCCGACCAGCGCCAGGTCCAACAGCGTCAGGACCGTCAGGATGGTGTCGCTGCCCGACATCGTCAGGATGTGCGGCAGCGTTTCGACCAGCTTCTGCGCGAACTTCTCGACCAGCAGCAGCATCGCGCCGAGCAGGCCGATATAGATCAATGCCATCAGCCATCGGGCAGCCAAGGTCATGCCCCGGAGCATCATGCCCAAGGGGCCGGTCGTTCGCTCGATCATTCCACGCCTCCATCGACATTGAACCCCAGCGGCCCCGATCGCGCAAACGTCGATGCGGCAACGTTCTTCGCCATCGTCGGCGCCGCTTCGGCGGTACTGCTGACCTATACCTGACGAGCTGAACGATGCGTTGGGGCGACCTATCCTGCCCATGCCCGGGTAGCTACGGCCTCGGATCGTGGTCGCGGACTGGCCCGCGTGCCGGCGCGCCAATGTGCGGCAGGCCGGCGGCGCAGCGGCGATCGAGCGCGCGGCCATCCGCCTGCCGCGCATCTGCGGCCCCGCCGCGACTGAGCGCGCCGTCTAACCGCGGACGGGCTCGTTTACCCGGGATTGCCCTCGGGAATTGTAGAGTGGACAAGCTAAGCGCTTGTCCACTCTACCGCCGTGCGCTCATTCCGCGGCAGGCAGATACAGTTCCTTGCCCTTGTCGGCGAACTCCTGGCTCTTCGCCTCCAGCCCGGCAAGCCGCTCGGCCTCTGCGCGCAAATCCTGCGTGATCCGCATCGAGCAGAATTTTGGCCCGCACATCGAGCAGAAATGCGCGACCTTGTGCGCCTCCTTCGGCAGTGTCTCGTCGTGGAAGCGGCGCGCGGTGTCGGGGTCGAGCGACAGGTTGAACTGGTCCTGCCAACGGAACTCGAACCGCGCGCGGCTGATCGCGTCGTCGCGCAGCCTTGCCGCCGGATGGCCCTTCGCCAGGTCCGCCGCGTGTGCCGCGATGCGGTAGGTGATGACGCCGGTCTTCACGTCGTCGCGGTCGGGCAGGCCGAGATGCTCCTTCGGCGTCACGTAGCAGAGCATCGCGGTGCCGTACCAGCCGATCATCGCGGCGCCGATCGCACTGGTGATGTGGTCGTAGCCTGGCGCGATGTCCGTGGTCAGCGGGCCGAGCGTGTAGAACGGCGCCTCGCCGCACTCGCGAAGCTGCTTGTCCATGTTGATCTTGATCTTGTGCATCGGCACGTGGCCGGGGCCTTCGATCATCACCTGGCAGCCCTTGTCCCAGGCGATCTTCGTCAGCTCGCCGAGCGTTTCCAGTTCGGCGAACTGCGCCGCGTCGTTGGCGTCGGCGTTCGACCCCGGGCGCAGCCCATCGCCGAGCGAGAACGACACGTCGTATTTGCGCATGATGTCGCAAATCTCGTCGAACCGCTCATAGAGGAAGCTCTCCTTGTGGTGCGCCAGGCACCAGCGCGCCATCATCGAGCCGCCGCGCGAGACGATCCCGGTGACGCGCTTCGCCGTCAGCGGAACATGGGCCAGGCGCACGCCGGCGTGGATGGTGAAATAGTCCACGCCCTGCTCGGCCTGCTCGATCAGCGTGTCCTTGAACACCTCCCAATCCAGCTTGTCGGGCTCGCCGTCCACCTTCTCCAGCGCCTGGTAGATCGGCACGGTGCCGATCGGGACAGGGGAATTGCGCAGGATCCAGCCGCGGATGTTGTGGATGTTGCGGCCGGTGGACAGGTCCATCACCGTGTCGGCGCCCCAACGGATCGCCCATACCAGTTTTTCGACCTCTTCCGCGGCGCCGGACGTAACGGCGGAGTTGCCGATATTCGCGTTGATCTTCACCAGGAAGTTGCGGCCGATGATGACCGGCTCCAGCTCCGGATGGTTGATGTTGGCGGGGATGATGGCGCGGCCGCGGGCGATCTCGTCGCGCACGAACGCGGGCGTGATGAATTCGGGGATGGCGGCGCCGAAATCCTCGCCATCGGCGCGGCGGCCGGCGGCGCCTTCCAGCATTTTCGTGCGGCCGAGGTTTTCGCGGTGGGCGACGTAGATCATCTCGTCGGTGATGATCCCGGCGCGGGCGAATTCGTATTGCGTGACCGGCTGGCCTTGCTTGCCCGCCAGGATGGGATGCTCGGCCGGACAGGGGGGGACCAGCTTGTCGCCGCCGATATTGCCGTTGTCTTCCGGCTTCACGGCGCGGGCGGGGATGGGCTGGAAGCCGCGTTGCGCGATGCTGGCGGCGCGGATGGGCGGCAGGCCGGCTTCCAGGTCGATGGCGATCGCCGGGTCGGTGAACGGGCCGGAGGTGTCGTAGGCGCGATACGGTTCCTCCTGCGCGGAGGGGTCGAGGGCGATCTCGCGGAACGGCACGCGGAGGTCGGGGCGGTCCTCGGGCGTCGTGTAGATCTTGCGCGATCCCGCGATCGGGCCGGTGGTGACCGTGCTCGGGCGGGCGGCGGACTTCGACTGGACCGTCATGGACCTCTCCTTTGGCGCGCGCCGGGCGATGCGGAGAAGGAGAGGGTGGTGCGCCGCGTTCCCCGTCCCTCCGCCGGCATGACCCGGTTCAGGTTCAAGGGTCACCGCGCCGCCGCGTGTCCGCGGCCTGTCGGTATCTCAGCCCCTTGTCGGCGGGGCTCCCCTCGGTGGCGGGGGAAGATGTGGGGAGTTGCGGGTGCTGTCAAACGGGGGTGGCCGTGTCAGCAAGGTATGACCTGGACATGCCCGGCACGGGCATAGGCTATGATCTTGCTGTCTCGCGTGACGAGCGGCATTCCAAGGTGCCGCGCCGTTGCAATGATCAGGCGGTCGCCCGGATCACCGTGTAATTCGCCGGGCAAGTTGGATGCGTCTATCGCAATGTCCGGGGTAAAGGCGGCTTGCTTGATTGCCGGCCCAGCCATGAACTTTGCGAACCACGTCTTTGGGTCTGGCAAGAACTGTAATTCCGCGCTTCGGCCCGCGCGCGGTCGGCTAAGCAATCCCACTTCCCATGCGGAAACCGGGGAAACGAAGACACCATCGGTCAGTCCAGCAATTATGACGGCGTCTATTGCGGGCTTCGCCATCGAATCGCCGTTAGCGAGCCAGATCACCGCGCAGGTGTCCAGCAGCACACCCGGTGGATGGCTGTCGCTCATCCGTGGATGTCACCGGCATCAGCGGAAAACGGCTCGTCGATGACCGGGGCGGTCAGATCGACGTCCGCGGGGATCACCACAGACCCACGCATGAAGCCGTGGAGCTGCCGCACCTGCGACTCATCGTCGTCGGGCGGCAGCAGCACAGCCACGATATGTCCGCGCTTGGTGATGGTAACCCGCCCCAACTCGCGGCTCTTGATACGGTCGAGAATATCGAGGCACTTCGCCTTGAACTCGGTGGCGCTGATGGTCTCTGCGGACGGCATGTATCGCCCTCTGACTGGTCACTCAAGATGACCGGTCATATGAAGTGACCACCTGGCAGAGTCAAGTCTTGTTTGGCCCGAGGGTCCTTTGCCAGGGTCCCACAGCGGTCTCAATCGCTATGTGACGCTTCGCGGTCAACGGTACCAAAAACGCGGCCGATTCAGCGCAAGCCAACCCTGTGAGCGTTTGGCAGGAAGGGTTCGCCCTGCCTGGCATCTCTGCTCGCTAGCTGGTGGTGGCTGCCAGCGTCACGCCCGCCTCCGGTCCGGGCGGCAGCGCCATTGAAGAGCACGCTTCGGGGTGGCTATCGTAGACGGCCAGATGGGTTGGTCATCTGGAGTCGGTTGACGGCCAGCTGGGTTGGCCTCCGGGGAAGGGCATGCGGGATTCGTTTGCGCTGCGCGGTGCCCTATGGATCGTTGTCTATCTGCTGGCCGTCCTCGCCCCTCTGTTCGCGCTGCTGTTCGGGCAACATCCGCCGGCACGGAATTTCTGGACCGAGTACTCCGTCGCAATCGGGTATGCCGGGCTGGCGATGATGGGGCTGCAGTTCGGCTTAACGGCCCGCTTTCGGTTCGTCACGCAGCCTTGGGGCGAAGACGTCATCTATCATTTCCACCGCCAGATCTCGCTTGTCGCGGTGGCGCTTGTTCTGGCGCACCCGGTCATCCTGTTTGCCCTGCGTCCCGAGCGGCTCGCGGCACTCAACATCGTCACCGCTTCCTGGCGCGCGCGCTACGCCAACCTCTCCGTCTACGCGCTGGTGCTGATGGTTGTGCTCAGCCTGTGGCGCACGAATTTTCGGATGCGCTACGAAACCTGGCATGCCACGCATCTCGCTCTGGCTGTCGCCGCGATCGCGACTGGCCTGCTTCATGTGATCGGCTGGAGTTTCTACCACCGATCGCCGCTCAAGAGCGGGCTATGGCTAGGCCTGGTTGGGTTCTGGATCGCGCTCCTGCTCTACACGCGCCTGGTCAGGCCGCTGTTTCTGCTCCGGCGCCCTTACCGCGTCGTGGCGGTGCGTCCCGAGCGCGGGGATAGCGTCACCTTGAGCATGAGCCCGGACGGCCATGACGGTCTGCATTTTTCGCCCGGTCAGTTCGCGTGGCTGTCGACCGTCAGCCCGTTCCGCATTACCGGCCATCCTTTCAGTTTCTCATCAAGTGCGGACAGGACGGACGGCCAGGTGGAAATGACGATCCGTAATCTCGGTGACTTCACGGCAACGGTCGCCAGCATGCCCTTGCGCAGCCGCGTTTGGGTCGATGGACCGTACGGCGCCTTCACCATGGGTCGCGCCGCCGACCTGCACGTACTGATCGCGGGCGGGATTGGCATCACGCCGATGATGAGCATGTTGCGAACGTTGGCGGATCGCGGCGACCAGCGACGCATCATCCTGCTGGATGGCAACCGCGACTGGGAGAGCATCACCTTCCGCGAGGAACTCACGGACTTGCACACGCGCCTGAACCTGACGGTGGTGCATATCCTGGTCGAACCGCCAGCCGACTGGACCGGCGACCAAGGAACCCTGACAGTCGACATAGTCCGGCGGCACGTGCCGCCGCCCTTCGCCACGCATGAGTATTTCATCTGCGGTCCGGGGCCGATGATGGATGCTGCCGAGGCGACGCTTGCCGCACTCGGTGTGCCGCTCGCGAAGTATCACTCGGAACGCTATGACTTCGCCTAGGAGGACCAATGCGCCGCATCTTCGCCGACCGCCTCGTCATTGGCACCGCCCTCGCCGTGTTGGCACTGTCGGCAGTTTTCGCGCTTTTGCGCGTCCTCGGCTAAGCCGTTGGCCGGGTTGGTGTTGCTGGAGAAAGGCGTGTAAGTGCCGCTGCAAGAATTTCCTGACCGGATCGGAACCAGCGAAGGACCATGACCGCCGACACCCCGTCTCAACCCGCCACCCCAATCCGCGTCTGCCTCCTCGGCGCCACCGGCACCATCGGTCGCGCGACTCTGCGTGCGCTGATGCGGCGCGGGCATGACGTGGTGTGCCTCGTCCGCCCCCGTTCGGGCGGCGCGCAGTCCATCGATGGCACCGAGATCCGCATCGTCGACATGGGCGATCCCGCCGCCATCGCCCGCGACGGGTTCCGCGGCGAGCGCTTCGACGCGGTCGTGTCCTGCATGGCCTCGCGCACCGGCGCGCCCCGGGACGCATGGGCCGTCGATCATCAGGCGCATGTCGATGTGCTCGCGGCGGCGCGAAACGCCGGCGTCGGCCAGTTTGTCCTGCTTTCGGCGATCTGCGTGCAGAAGCCGCTGTTAGCGTTCCAGCAGGCCAAGCTGGCGTTCGAGGCGGCGTTGATCGACTCCGGCCTGACCTACTCGATCGCCCGGCCGACCGCGTTCTTCAAATCGCTGTCCGGGCAGGTTGCACGGGTGAAACGTGGCAAGCCGTTTCTGGTGTTCGGGGACGGCACGCTAACGGCCTGCAAGCCGATCAGCGACGGCGATCTCGCCGATTACCTCGCCGACTGCCTGACGGACGATCGCCGCTGGAACCGCGTGCTGCCGATCGGCGGCCCGGGCGAGGCGATCACCCCGCGCCAGCAGGGCGAAGTCCTGTTTGAGCTGCTGGGCCGCAAGCCGCGCTTCCGCCACGTGCCGGTGGCGCTGCTCGACGGGATCATTGGTGCGCTCGGCGCCGTCGGCCGCCTTGCGCCGTCGGTTGCGGACAAGGCGGAACTGGCGCGAATCGGTCGCTATTACGCCACAGAATCGATGCTGGTGCTGAACCCCGAGACGGGCCGTTATGACGCCGCCGCCACGCCTTCGACCGGGACCGAGACGCTGTTCGATTTCTACCAGGCGCTCGTGGCCGGCGCTGCGGCGCCTGAGCTTGGGGACCACGCGGTGTTCTGATGCGCGTGGCGGCGCTTGCCGCAGAGCAGGGGCACGAGGGGCCGTCCGGAGTAGCAGAGGAACGGCCCCTCAGGCCTGGCCGCCGAATCAGGCGAGGTCGAAGCGGTCCAGGTTCATCACCTTGTTCCACGCAGCCACAAAGTCACGCACGAACGCCTCCTGCGAATCATCACATGCAAAGACTTCCGCAAGAGCGCGGAGCTGGGAGTTCGAACCGAAGACCAGGTCCGCGCGCGTTCCGGTCCATTTGAGTTCGCCGGTCGCGCGATCACGGCCCTCGAACACATCGTTCGAATCCGAAGCCGGCTGCCACGTCGTGCTCATATCGAGCAGGTTGACGAAGAAGTCGTTGGTCAAAGTCTCTGGCCGCTTCGTGTAAACCCCGTGTTTGGACTGTCCTACGTTTGTATTCAACACGCGCAGGCCGCCGACGAGAACCGTCATCTCAGGTGCGGTCAGCGTCAGCAATTGCGCCCGGTCGATCAGCATCTCCTCGGCCGACACGGCGCATTGGGCTTTGAGGTAGTTGCGGAACCCGTCCGCGATCGGTTCCAGCACCGCGAAGGACGCGACATCCGTCTGCTCCTGCGACGCATCGGTGCGGCCCAGCGCGACCGGAACCTCCACGTCGTACCCGGCGTGCTTCGCAGCCTGCTCGACAGCGGCGGCGCCGCCGATAACAATGATGTCCGCCAGCGAAACGCGCTTCCCACCGGTTTGTGCGCTGTTGAACGCTTGCTGGATTCCCGAAAGGGTTTCGAGCACGCTCGCGAGCTGAGCCGGCTGGTTGACCTCCCAATCCTTCTGCGGCGCGAGTCGGATGCGTGCCCCGTTCGCCCCACCGCGCTTGTCCGAACCGCGGAAGGTCGCGGCCGAGGCCCAGGCGGTCGAAACAAGTTGGGAAATGGATAGCCCGGACGCGAGAGTTTCGGCCTTGAGGGCACGGACGGCCTGCGCGTCGATCAGCGCATGATCAACGGCCGGGACAGGGTCCTGCCACAGCAGCTCCTCCGCGGGGACATCCGGGCCGAGATAGCGCGATCGCGGGCCCATGTCGCGGTGCGTCAGCTTGTACCACGCGCGGGCGAACGCGTCGGCGAGCTGGTCCGGATGCTCGTGGAAATGCTTCGAGATCGGCGCGTAGACCGGATCGACCTTCAGGGCGATGTCCGTCGTGAGCATCATGGGCGCATGCCGCTTCGCAGGATCGTGGGCATCGGGCACGGTGTCCGCCGCGGCGCCATCCTTCGGAGTCCATTGCCACGCACCGGCAGGGCTTTTCGTCAGTTCCCACTCGTGGCCGAACAGGGTGTCGAAATACCCATTGTCCCACCGCACCGGATTGGGAGTCCATGCGCCTTCCAATCCGCTTGAGATCGTATCGTCACCCTTGCCGCTGCCAAACCTGTTGTTCCAGCCGAGGCCTTGCTCCTCGATGCTGGCGCCCTCGGGCTCGGGACCGACAAGCTTCGCATCGCCGGCGCCGTGGGTCTTGCCGAACGTGTGGCCGCCGGCAATCAGCGCTACGGTCTCTTCGTCGTTCATGGCCATGCGCGCGAAGGTCTCGCGAATGTCCACCGCTGAGGCCAGGGGGTCCGGTGTGCCGTTAGGCCCTTCCGGGTTCACGTAGATCAGGCCCATCTGCACGGCGGCGAGGGGATTCTCGAGTGCCCGGTCACCGCTGTAGCGCTTGTCGCCGAGCCAAGTGTCCTCGTTCCCCCAGTAGACGTCCTCCGGGGGCTCCCACACGTCCACACGCCCGCCGCCGAAGCCGAAAGTCTTGAGCCCCATCGATTCCAGCGCACAGGTGCCTGCGAGGACCATCAGGTCGCCCCAGGAGATTTTGTTGCCGTATTTCTGCTTGATCGGCCACAGCAACCGGCGCGCCTTGTCGAGGTTCACATTGTCCGGCCAACTGTTCAGGGGCGCGAACCGTTGTGTGCCCGAGCCGGCGCCACCGCGGCCGTCACCGATCCGGTAGGTGCCCGCGCTATGCCACGCCATGCGGATAAACAGCGGCCCGTAATGACCGTAGTCGGCCGGCCACCACTCCTGCGAGTCGGTCATCAGCGCATAGAGGTCCTGCTTCAGGGCCCCGAGGTCGAGTTTCTTGAATTCCTCGGCGTAGTTGAAGTCCTTGCCCATGGGATCGGACAGCGAGGAATTCTGGTGCAGACTCCTGAGGCTCAACTGGTTCGGCCACCATTCCCGGTTCGACCTGCCCCCAAAAATCGTGTGTTCGTGCGCTCCGTGCATGACGGGGCACTTGCCAGCGCTCTGGCCAACATTTTCGTCCATATTCCCCTCCGAACTTGGCTGTGTTGATTGACCTGATCCGTGAGTGAAGTCAGTGACTACTTTGGAAGTTGATCCGGCTTCCTGCCCGCCGCGACGAACAAGCACAAGACAAAGCACCGGGCCGCGCGGCGGGCAAGGCGGTTTTGGCAGCCGGCGAACGGCGCGCCGACGCTCGCGGTAAGCGTGGGGTTTTCTGCTCCCCTTCGGTTGTTGGATGCGCGCACCATCTAGCGACATCACGGTGATAAAAGGAAGAGCCGTATCTCGCTGGATACGATAGACAATGCCTATGATCACCGCCCCCTGACCGAATGAACCTCCGGGACCTTCGATACCTGCTGGCCGTGGCCGAGCATGGACATTTCGGGCGCGCCGCCCGGGCTTGCGGCATCAGCCAGCCAACGCTTTCCGTACAGGTCCGCAAGCTCGAGGCGCTGCTCGGCGTTGTGCTGTTCGAGCGCGGCAGCAAGATAGTGGCGCCGACGGCCGCCTGCGAGCGGCTGATCGGCCACGCTCGCGCCGCGGTGGCAGAGGCGGAGGCGATCCTCGCCGTGGCGCACACCCTGCGCGACCCGCTGGCTGGGCGGTTCCGGCTCGGCATCATCCCGACGCTGGCGCCCTACCTCCTGCCGTTGGTCTTCGCGCCGCTGCGCGAGTCGCTGCCTGCGCTCGAACTGGAGCCGTGGGAGGACCAGACCACGGCGCTGCTCGAACGGCTGCGCGCGCATGAGCTGGATGCCGCGCTGCTGGCGACCGAGGTGGACGGGCCGGACCTCGCGAGCGAACCGCTGTTCGCCGAGCCCTTCCTCGCGGCGCTGCCGCCCGACCATCCGCTCGCCGGGCGCGCGGTGGTGGCGGAGGCGGACCTGGCGCGGGACATCCTGGTCCTGGCGGACGGGCATTGCCTGCGCGAACAGGCGCTGGCGGCCTGCGGGTACAGCGGGGCGCTGGGCGGGGCACTGCGTGCGTCGAGCCTGCCGACCCTGCTCAATATGGTGGCCGCCGGCTACGGAACGACGCTGATCCCAGGGCTCGCAGCCGGGGCGGCGCAGGACGCGGGGATCGTGCTGCGGCCGTTGGCGGCGCGCGCAGGCCGGACGGTGCGCATCGCCTGGCGCGCGCACTTTTCGCGGCGCGCGGCGGTGGAGGCGGTGGGCGAGGTCATTGCCACCCGCCTGCACGGCTTCGCGGCGGGGGCGGCGGCCGGGACGGTCTAGGCCCCTTGCCGATTCGCCGCGTTTATGCGTGCAGCCCAGGCGCCTCGTGTCCGGTCCGCGCGACATATTCGGTGTAGCCGCCGCCATACTGGTGGATGCCCTCCGGCGTCAGCTCCAGCACCCGGTTGGACAGTGCGGCCAGAAAATGCCGGTCGTGCGAGACGAACAGCATCGTGCCCTCGTATTGCGCGAGTGCGCCGATCAGCATCTCTTTCGTCGCCATGTCGAGGTGATTGGTCGGCTCGTCCAGCACCAGGAAATTCGGCGGGTCGTACAGCATCAGCGCCATCACCAGCCGCGCCTTCTCGCCGCCCGAGAGCACGCGGCAGCGCTTCTCGATCTCGTCGCCGGAGAAGCCGAAGGCACCCGCAAGCGACCGCAGTGAGCCCTGGCCGGCATGAGGGAAGTTGGCGTCCAGCGTCTCGAACACGGTGCTTTCGCCATCCAGCAATTCCATGGCGTGTTGGGCGAAATAGCCCATCTTCACGCTGCCCCCGAGGGTCACGGAGCCCGCATCCGGTTCGGTGGTGCCGGCGACCAGCTTCAGCAGCGTGGATTTCCCCGCGCCGTTCACGCCCAGCACGCAGCAGCGTTCCCGTCGTCGCACCAACAGATCCAGCCCCTGGTAGATCACCCGGCTGCCATAGCGCTTATGCACGCCGCGTAGGTTGGCCACGTTCTCGCCGGAGCGGGGCGCCGGGCGGAAGTCGAACGCAACCGCCTGGCGCCGCATCGGCGGTTCAACCCGGTCGATCTTCTCCAGCTTCTTCACCCGGCTTTGCACCTGCGCGGCGTGCGAGGCGCGCGCCTTGAAGCGCTCGATGAAGTTGATCTCCTTCGCCAGCATCGACTGCTGCCGCTCGAACTGCGCCTGCTGCTGCTTGTCGTTCAGCGCCCGCTGCTGCTCGTAGAATTCGTAGTCGCCGGAAAAGGACGTCAGGCTGCCGCCATCGATCTCGATCACCTTGTTGATGACCCGGTTCATGAATTCGCGGTCGTGCGAGGTCATCAGCAGCGCGCCGTCGTAGCCGGCCAGGAACTGCTCAAGCCAGATCAGGCTTTCGAGGTCGAGGTGGTTGCTCGGCTCGTCCAGCAGCATGACGTCGGGGCGCATCAGCAGGATGCGGCCGAGCGCCACGCGCATCTTCCAACCGCCGGACAGCTTGCCGACATCGCCCTCCATCATCTCCTGGCTGAAGCCCAGGCCGTCCAGCACCTCCCGCGCGCGGCCGTCCAGCGCGTAGCCGCCAAGCTCCTCGAAGCGGGCCTGCACCTCGCCGAAGCGGTCGATGATGGCATCGAGCCGGTCGGCCTGGTCCGGGTCCGCCATGGCGTGTTCCAGCGTCGCCAGTTCGGCCGCCACCTCGCTCACCGCGCCGGCGCCGTCCATCACCTCGGCGACCGCGCTGCGGCCCGCCATCTCCCCCACGTCCTGGCTGAAGAAGCCGATGCTGACCCCGCGGTCGATCAGGATCTGGCCCTCGTCGGGTTCCTCCTGTCCGGTGATCATGCGGAACAGCGTGGTCTTGCCGGCGCCGTTGGGGCCGACCAGGCCGATCTTTTCGCCCTTCTGCAGCGCGGCCGAGGCCTCGATGAAGACCAGGCGCTTGCCGTTCTGCTTGCTGATGGTGTCCAGGCGAATCATGGGTCCTCGGCGGCCGGGTGGGGAGCGGCGCGCTTATACCAACTCGTTGAGGTCGCGAACCGCCCCGAGTTTGCTTTATTGCCGGGCTGGAACGCGGCCTACGGTGGAGCTTCGAGGATATAGGGCGGCCCCGGCGGCGATCGGCCCAGCCGTACTGCGCGCCAACCGCGCCTCTCTGGGCGGGTCGTCTAAATATCCAATGACAATCTGGAGCGGGCGAAGGGATTCGAACCCTCGACCCCAACCTTGGCAAGGTTGTGCTCTACCCCTGAGCTACGCCCGCGCTCCGTCGCGAGGCGCGGTTTCTAGGCGGCTTCCGGTCGGATTGCAAGCCACCAGCGCCGGGCTGGACGGAGGCCGCCCGGAACGGCATGGTCCGGTCCGATCCCGATGCCGCCCGCGCTTGTCGCCGGCGGCTTCCGCAACATCTATTGCCCCAAGCCCACAGCCCAAGGGTCAGGACTCCCTGCCATGGACGACCTCATCATCGGCCAAACCAAACCCGTTGCCACTTCCGGCGCGCCCAGCACCGGCCGCCCGGCCCAGCCCGGCGCGTCGCCCGGCGCCATAATCGTCGAAGGCAACCAGAAGACGTTCATGGCGGAGGTGATCGAGGCCTCGCGCACAGTCCCCGTCCTGGTGGATTTCTGGGCCACTTGGTGCGGCCCCTGCAAGCAGCTCACGCCGACGCTGGAAAAGGTCGTCACCGCCGCCGGCGGCCGGCTGAAGCTGGTGAAGATCGACGTCGACCAGAACCGCGCGCTGGTCGCGCAACTGACCCAGCTTGGCCTGCCGATGCAGTCGGTGCCGACGGTCGCCGCGTTCTGGCAGGGCCAGATCGCCGACCTGTTCAGCGGGGCGCTGCCGGAATCCGACATCAAGCGCTTTGCCGAGGGGCTGCTCAAGCTGGCGGGCGGGCAGATGCCCAGCGCCGACATTCTCGCCGAAGCCAAGGCCGCGGCCGAGCAGGGCGATATCGAGGGTGCCGGCGAGCTGTTCAGCGCCCTGTTACAGCAGGAGCCGGAGAACCCCGACGCCTGGGGCGGCCTGATCCGCGCGCTGGTGGCGCTGGGGCAGGAGGATCAGGCGAAACAGGCGCTCGCCCAGGTGCCACCGAAGCTCGTCAGCCACGCGGAGATCGCCGGCGCGCG
>Ga0302319_10015641_pt1 | contig 14048 bp, 13 predicted proteins | sample Bog_T0_2_FD_203319 | JGI IMG/M metagenome (GOLD analysis project Ga0302319, IMG submission 203319) | Peat permafrost microbial communities from Stordalen Mire near Abisko, Sweden - Bog_T0_2 | ecosystem: Environmental > Terrestrial > Soil > Wetlands > Peat | place: Sweden: Abisko, Stordalen Mire... | reverse complement strand
TGTCGTTGTTCGCGGAGATGGCGCCCACCTGGGCGATCTCCTTCTTGCCGGCCACCTTGACGGACAGCTTGGTCACGTTGGCGATGGCGGCTTCCACGGCGATGTCGATGCCGCGCTTGAGGTCCATCGGGTTCGCACCTGCGGTCACGTTGCGCAGACCTTCGCGGACGATGGCCTGGGCAAGGACGGTGGCGGTGGTGGTGCCGTCGCCGGCCACGTCGGAAGTCTTGGAGGCGACTTCCTTCACCATCTGGGCGCCCATGTTCTCGTAGGCGTCTTCCAGTTCCACTTCCTTGGCGACGGACACGCCGTCCTTGGTGATGGTGGGCGAGCCGAAGGACTTGGCCAGCACCACGTTGCGGCCCTTGGGACCGAGGGTGACCTTCACGGCGTCGGCGAGCTTGTCGACGCCGCGCTTGAGGGCTTCACGGGCATCCTGATTGAACGCGAGTTGCTTTGCAGCCATTGAGATTCTCCTTGAGACGAATGGAAAGGTTCGGTTTGCGAAGTCTGGTTAGATCTTGGCCAGGACGTCGGACTCGCGAAGGATCAGGAGATCCTTGCCGTCCACGGTCACCTCGGTGCCGGCGTACTTGCCGTAGAGCACCTTGTCGCCGACCTTGAGCTCGAGCTTGATCACGGCGCCCTTGTCGTCCGTCTTGCCCGGGCCGATGGCCACGACTTCGCCCTTCTGGGGCTTTTCCTTGGCGTTGTCGGGGATGATGATGCCGCCGGCGGACTTGGTCTCCGGCTCGAGGGGCTTGATCACGACGCGGTCGGCGAGAGGGGAAATCGACATAGGATGAGTCTCCGTTGCTAAGGTGGGTTCGGACTGTTAGCACTCACACTGGTTGAGTGCCAGCAGTCGCGCGGAAGAATATACGGGGACCCGGGCCATTAAGTCAAGGGGGGAGTGAACCCAAAACCACTCGGAAACGGCGGTGAAACCCTTTGGACCGCCGGTGGGAGAGGAATCAGCCCTTTTCTTCACGTTCCCGGCGGGTGACTTCCACCTTGTCGATGCGCAGACCGTCCATGTCCACCACCCGATAGAGCCAGCCATCGGCCTCGATCTCGTCGCCGGTGGCTGGAATGCGACCCATGAGGGCCAGGACCAGACCAGCCAGGGTGTCGTAATGCCCTTCGTCTTCCTGGGGAAGGTGTTCCATCCCCAGCTCTTCCTTGAGCTGGTGCACGTCCGTGGAGCCGGACACCAGCCATTGGCCTCCCCCCACCGCCACCACATCGGGGTCCAGCTCTTCATCGGTTTCGTCGCGGATCTCCCCCACGATCTCTTCCAGGAGGTCTTCCAGGGTCACGACGCCTTCGAAGATGCCGTGTTCGTTGACCACCACCGCCATGTGCTGGTGGGTACGGCGCATCAACGGGAGAAGGGCCATCGCCCGGGTGTTTTCCGGTACCAGCAGCGGGTCCCGCACCAGGCTTTCCAGATCGATCTCGCCTCCCAGGCAGGCGCGGAAGAGATCCTTGGCCAGAAGGACCCCTTCGATGTGGTCCAAGTCGCCGCGGTAGGCGGGGAAGCGCGAATAGCCGGATTCCATGATCTCCGGGAGCTGCCCCGCCAGGTCATGTTCCAGATCCAAACCCAGGACTTCGGTGCGAGGCGTGCGGATCTGTCGCACCAGCTTTTCGCCCATGTCGAACACGGAATGGATCATGTCTTCCGCCTGTTCCTGGATCTCTCCGTCCTCGGCGCTCTCGCGCACCATGTGGCGGATGTCCTCCTGGGTCACCGTTTCTTCCGGGATCTTGTCCAGCCGCAACATCCACAGGATGCCTTCCGTGCAACTGGACAGAATCCAGATCGCGGGTCGGGCCACCGCGGCGCAAAACGCCATGGGTCGCCCGAAGAAGCTGGCCAGGGCGTCGGCAGACCTCATCCCGATCCGCTTGGGGACCAGCTCGCCCAGCAGAAGCTGGAGAAAGGCAACGCCCACCACGACGGTGCCCAGCACGGCCAAGCGCGTCCAATGCCCGGTCCAGGGCTGGTAGATCAGGGAAAGGGGCTGCTCCAGCTTGTCTCCGGAGAACACCGCGGCCAGAGTTCCCACCAACGTGATCCCCACCTGGGAGGTGGAGAGGAACCGGTTCGGGTGCTCCTGGAGGTCCATGGCGAGCGCCGCCCCGTGATCCCCTTCGTCGGCACGAGCCTGGAGTCGGCTTTTGCGCGCGGTGGCGATCGACATCTCCGAGGCGGCGAAAAGGGCGTTGAGGAAGATCAAGACCGCCAGGACCCCGGCGACCGTCAAAAGTTCGGACATCTAAGGCCGAAAATGCATTCTCCCGGAGCCGTGGATGTTTCAGAGGGCTTGGGAGTCCTGTAGTCGACAGCGGGAAAGAGGCGGAACGAGCGTCGGGGGAATGATTCAGGGCCTTATCTTCTTATTCAAATTCGAATCTTCCGACTCAACACTTCCCTGTGCCCTGGAGTCTCGCCATGAAGACATTCCATCGCCTCTTCTTTTCCGGAATCGCCTTGGCGCTGGTGCTGTCGGCCTGCGACAACAACTCGGTTTCGACGAATTCCCAATCCTCCGTCGACCCCGACCATCGGCAGATCTCCGCGGCTCTACTCGCAACTTGCCCCGCATTCCCCGCGAACGCTTCAAGTCGCTCCCTGCGTACGAATTCGGACACGATGTCACCAGTCGTCCAGGTCCAGACGAACCCGGTGGACTCCTTCTCCTACCAGATCTTCGACAGCACGGGATCTCTTGTCGCCAAAGGCATGTTACAGGTCCTTGTTCCCACTACCGATTCCATTTCCACGGTCCATGTCTCGCTCGCCTGGAACGGAAAGGACACGGCGGGCAACACCGTCCCCTCCGGACACTACTTCCTGTTCGACGTGATCCAGGATTCGACAGGGGCCCTGGTACAGAAGGACAGTTCCTGTATTGGAATCCTCAGGGCCGTGTCGAACTGACCCTCACCGCACGATGCGGCGCGCTTCCAGGTAGTGGCGCTTCTCTTCCGCGTGGCCCATGGAGAAGGACTTCTTGGGGAGCGGTCCGTTCTCCTGCACCCATTGGAACAGGCGTTCGCGGGCGATCACCGGCGTGAAGAAGACCCCGGCACCCGCTCCTGCGAGCTTCTTGGTGTCTTCCCAGCCGTGGATGAAGTCGATGCGTGCACCCGGAACCGATTTCTGGAAACGACCGAAGAGGTCGTCCACGCGGGCGGTGGGCAACTTCTTGCCCTTGCCGTAGGCCAGTAGGTACCAGTTGCGGCCATCGAAATACCCCGCCTTGTCCTGGCCTTCCGGAGACACGAGGAGCTTGGCGAGATCCTCTTCGCGGATCTTCGAGACCTCCGCGGTCGCCTCCGAGAGCACGGTTTCGGTCAGCTCGGGAACGTCCACGGTGAATACCGCGCGGTGGATGGGCTCGAAGAACAGCCCCGGCGAATGGATGTTCACGATCTCCGCCAAGGCGAACCGGGCGGGATGGGATTGGATCGATTCGGCGCTCTCGCCCTTCTCGGAAAGCTCCTTCTTGGTCTCTTCCCAGCGCGCCTTGGCGGTGGCGAGGCTGTGGTTTCCATCCCCCATGGCCCAGAAGAGCGGCTGTTCGCCCTGAACGGAAATCGTCTTGGAGAGGAGCGTGTCCAGCTTGGAGAGAACATCATTCACGGCCTGGCCCTGGACCTTCCAGCCCTTCAGGTGCCCACCGTTCTGGATCAGCTCCACGTCGTAGGCCGGAACGAATTCCGCGGTATGCCCGGCCAAGGCTTCCACAACCGTGTGCTCGGGGTCGTCGATGAGGATCATGATGTGCGGCAGTTCCAGGGGCGCCGCGCGGCGCACGGCCAGCCGCGGCGGAATGCGGTCGACGATGGTGCCTTCGGTGGCGCGGATCAGGCTCTTGGAGTCGCGGGAGTAGTCGTACCGCTCCAGGTCCATGGCGACCACGATCCCTTGGCGCAGGCCGGAATGCTCGGTGGTTCGCTGCAGGTAGACGAACCCTTCGCCCTGGTTTTCCAGGATGCCGCGCGCGGCGTAGTCCGCCATCGCCTCGTGGATCTTCGCGATGCGCGATGCCACGTCCGGGCTTTCCAAGTAGATCTCCGGAAGAGTCAGGCGCAGCGTGGAAGGCGCGTCGCCCACGATGTCCTCCACCTGGTTCCAATAGGCATGGTCCGATGTGTACTGGTCGCAGGCGACGATCGCCCACTTGGAGAGATCGGTGCCGGCCACGGGCAACAGGATCTCCGGGATCGCGATTCCCAGGCGTTGGAGTGTGGGGGCGTAGGTCTCGTTCAGGCTGGGCATCGCGGTGCGTCTCCGTTGAATCGTGGACCCGGGAGTTTAGAAATCGGGGGCGATTACCCCGGATCGCACCATCCGCCGACCGGCCCGGGCTGAAGCCACTCGCAGATTCCTTGAACGGCCAAACTCACGTTGGCAATGCCGCTCCTTGCCGCACCCAGGATTCCATGCGGTAGCGGCGGGATCCTGCGAGGGCTTCAGCCCGAGCCCATGGAGCGAGCATGGTCAGACGTTCCGGAACGCCGACACGGAGGTACCATTCCCCTGCATGTCCAACGACGCCGATCGCCTGACCGAGCTCGAGATCCGGTTGGCCCACCAGGAGCGCACCACCGACCAGCTCCACGAGGTGGTTCTGGATCTTCGCAAGGAGCTCGAATCCATGCGGCGCAAGTTCGGGGAGATCGAGGCCAAGCTGGAATCCGACGCCAACGAGATCGGGCCGGCCAACGAGCTGCCCCCGCACTGGTGAGCGCCTCGCTCTTCGACGCCCTCCCTCGCGGAGAAGAATGCACCGCCGACCAGCTCCTGGAGCGGTTCCTGGAGGTCAACGCCTTGCGCGGGCTCTCGCTCTACCCGGCCCAGGAAGAGGCGCTCCTGGAATTGTGGGACGACAAGAACCTGATCCTGAACACCCCCACCGGCTCGGGCAAGTCGCTGGTGGCCTCCGGGCTGCATTTCCTGTCGCTGGCTCGCGGGAGGCGCTCGGTCTACACCTGTCCGGTGAAGGCCCTGGTGAACGAGAAGTGGATGGCGCTCTGCCGGGAGTTCGGGCCGGAGAACGTGGGACTTTCCACGGGAGACGCGACCGTGAACCACGGGGCGCCCATCCTCTGCTGCACCGCCGAGATCCTCTCCAACATGGCGCTTTCGGAAGGAGAGGACTGCCCCATCCTGGACGTGGTCATGGACGAGTTCCACTACTACTCCGACCGCCAGCGCGGCGTGGCCTGGCAGATTCCGTTGCTCACCCTGCCCCGCGCGCGGTTTCTCCTGATGTCCGCGACCCTGGGCGACACGGCGTTCTTCGAACAGGAATTGACACGACGCACCCATCGGCCCACGGCCACCGTGAAGAGCGTCCACCGCCCGGTTCCGCTGGAGTTCGACTGGTCCGACCATCCGCTGCCCAACGCCGTCCAAGGACTCGTGACCCGCGGCAAGTCGCCCGTCTACGTGGTCCATTTCACCCAGGCCGACGCGGCGCGCAACGCCCAGAACTTCACCAGCCTGGACCTCTGCACCAAGGAAGAGAAGGCCAAGATCGCCCATGCCCTGGAGGGATTCCGGTTCTCGAGTCCCTACGGCCCGGACCTCAAGCGCTGGCTGAAGCAGGGGATCGGACTCCACCACGCCGGGCTTCTCCCCAAGTACCGGATCCTGGCCGAAAAGCTCGCCCAGCAGGGCCTCCTCAAGATCATCTGCGGGACCGACACCTTGGGAGTGGGCGTGAACGTCCCCATCCGCACGGTTCTGTTCACGCAACTGTGCAAGTGGAACGGCGACAAGACCTCCATCCTCTCCGCCCGGGACTTCCACCAGATCAGCGGACGCGCCGGCCGCAAGGGCTTCGACGACATCGGCTACGTGGTGGCCCAGGCCCCCGAGCACGTCATCGAGAACCTGAAGCTCGCCGCAAAGGCGGGGGACACGGGACGGAAGTTCCAGAAGCAGAAGCCGCCGGAGAAGGGCTACGTCCCCTGGGACGAACAGACCTTCCGCAAGCTGATCGACGCCTCGCCGGAACCGCTCAAGTCCAGCTTCGCGGTGAACCACGGGATGCTCCTGAACATCCTTTCGCGGTCCACCGACGGTTGCCGCGCCCTGCGCGAACTGATCCGCGGATGCCACGAGGGTCCCAAAGACAAAATCCGTCACCGCGACCGCGCCTTCCAGCTCTTCCGCCCGTTGGTGGACCGCGGCATCGTGGAGTTCCTTCCTCCGTCGGATCCGGGCATGGCCAAGCTGCGCGTGAAGGCCGATCTGGGGGAAGACTTCTCCATGGACCACGCGCTGGCGCTGTGGCTCCTGGACACGATCCCGTTGCTGGACGTCCAATCCGGGGAATATCCGCTGGACCTCCTCACCCTGGTGGAATCCATCCTGGAAGATCCCGACCTCCTCCTGCGCAAGCAGTTGGAGAAGGAGAAGTCCCGCCTGATCGCCCAGTGGAAGGCGGAAGGTGTGGAGTACGACGAGCGCATGGCCCGGCTCCAGGAAGTGGAATACCCCAAGCCCCAGCGCGAGTTCGTCTACGGGACCTTCAACGCCTTCGCGGAGAAGCACCCCTGGGTGGGCAACGAGAACATCCACCCCAAATCCATCGCCCGCGAGATGTTCGAGGGGTTCCGGACCTTCTCCGACTACGTCAAGGAGTACGAGTTGCAACGGTCGGAGGGACTTCTTCTGCGCCATCTCAACGCCACCTGGCGCGTTTTGGCCCAGACCGTGCCGGAATCCGCCAAGACCGAGGAGGTCCGCGAGATGGAGGAGTACCTGGCCGCCATGCTCCGGCAGGTGGATTCGAGCCTGCTGGAGGAGTGGGAGCGCCTGAAGAATCCCGCCTTCGTGGCAGAGGAATCCCAGGAACTGCGTCCTCCCGGCGCGGAGGAGGCGGCGCGCGACATCACCCGCGACCCCAAGGCGTTCCTGGCCATGGTCCGCACCCGGATCCTTTCGTTTTTGGGGTCGTGGAACGCGGAGGAGTACGAGGAGGCTCTGGAACTTCTGGCCTTGGAACCAGACGAATCCGAACAGGAGTGGACCGCCATTCGCCTGCGGGAGCGTCGCGAGTCCTACCGGGATGTCAACGATCGACCCCGGCTGGACGCCGAGGGTCGCAACCTGCGCCACACCCATCTGGAGAAATCCCTCGATTCCTGGCGCGTGGAGCAGGTGATCCAGGACCTCTTGGAGCACAACGACTGGTCCGCGCTCTTCTCGGTGGACCTGTCCGCGTCCCGGGAACGTGCCGAACCCGTGCTGCGCCTTTTGCGGCTCGCCCCTTTTTGAGCCGCGGTTCGGGCTCGCGGATCAGGATTCGATCGCGGGTCCGCCCATTCGATCGATGATTTCCCTGGCCAGGTCCACCGCCCGGATCTGGATTTGGAGATCCGACCACCACTCCCCCCCCCGACAAGCCTCGAGGAATCGAAGGTGCTCGGTTTCCAGCGCGTCGACAGGGTCGATCCCGAGGGAAGTCCTCACCCCGCTGTTCGGATGCCAGTCCAGGGACCGACCCAGCAAGTCCGCGTGCCAGGTTCCGCATTCGCCCTCCACTTCCCAAGTCCGTCTGCGCACCGGCTGGTACCCGACGACGATCTCGACGGAACGCACCGCCCCCCCGAGAATGACTCGGACAGACCCGGTACCGGTTTCCATGGTCTCAAGGAGGGCGAGGCTTTCGTCCAGGCGCAGGGCGAGGTCCAGGTCGTGGACGGCCAGGTCGAGTACGGCCCCGCCTTCGGGAGTGGTCCGGGGTGACGGACCCTCGCGCACGCAGCGGACGGAGCGCCAACCCGGCGCCCTGTCCAGCTCCGACTGCAGGGCGCGGAACACGGGGTGGAACCGTTCGGACTGCCCTCCGAAGAGAACCCGCCCCGCGCGCCGGAAGTCTTCGGCCAACTCGCGGGCTTCCCCCGCTTGCGGACAGATGGGTTTCTCCAGTAGCACGTCGCAACCTGCCCGCAAGCAGCTCCGGGCCACGCTCGCGTGGGCGCCGGGAGGCACGGCCACCACGACCGCCTGGGGCCTCAACCGCTCCAGGGCGATTTCGAGGTCCGGCTCCCAGGAAATCCCCGGCCATCCGGGGGGTCGCGGATCCACCACACCCACCAAGGACACCCCCACGTTGTTCCCCAGGGCGCGCAGGTGCATGGCGCCCATCCGACCGGCACCCACGACGAGGATTCGCGTGGTGTGGACGGACCGGGACAGAAATCGCATACTGGATTCCGATTCCGTTCCAAGGAGCCGTGCATGGCCAACAGAGAAGAACCCGGCAATCGCGCGAGTCGAAAGCCCTTCCGCAACTTCGTCTTCGCCCCGCGCGTCCAATGGCCGCAGATCGTGCGCAACGGGCTCATGGTGGCCTTCACTTCGCTCGGCACCGCGATGATCGTCCTTCTCATCTACCACAGGGAGTTCGGGGACGCCTCCTTCTACATCATGGAGCAGAACTCCACCATGTATCCCGTCGACCGGTCGGGTCTCATGGCGTTGCTGGTCCCCGCCGTGGGTGGCACGGCCCTGGCCGGGATGCTCCTGGGGTGGCTCCTGACCCTCGGGGCCTCGCGACGCATCGCGCTCCCGGTCTACAAGGTCGGCCAGTGGGCCCAACGTGTCGCGGACGGAGATCTGCATGTTCGCTTGGGCTTTCGCGGCGGCGACGATCTGGAGGGACTTGCCGACAACTGCAATGCCGCGCTGGATTCCATCCGCGGCGGCATCCTGGAAGTGGAAAAGATCTCCCAAGATGAAAAAATCCCCGAGGAAGTGAGAAACCGCCTCGGGGCAATCCTGTCCCGCTACAACCTCTGAGGAATCCTAGCGGAGCTTCTTCTTGTGACGATTGAGCCGCTTGCGCTTCTTGCGCTTGTGGGTGGCGATCTTCCTGCGCTTGCGCTTGCGTCCACAGGGCATGGTTGGTTTCCCGCTGGGTTGAGTGGTTCTCGAAGGTGTGTAGGGGAGGGGAAAGAGAGCAATTCCGATGCCTCCCGGCAAGTGTCGGCGCTCCCGGCACGCCAAATGCATCCAGTTCTATCTCCCCCGCAACTCCTCGGGAGCCGAGGCGCGCAGGTAGTTGGGAAGCGCGTCTCCTGCGTTTTCGCGCAGGGCCAAGATCCCCGCGGCGGAAACGAAATCGGCGAGCGGCGACCACCCGCGAGGGAGCGTGGCCAGGAAGTCCGGCTTTCCTTCCGCGACCAGGACGGGATCATTGGCCAGGAACTCCCCAAGCCGTTCCAGCGGGACGCGGAGGTCCGCGCCCGTGGCGGCGGATTCTCCCGGCTCCAGACGACGGACGTAGACCTCGCCCCGCAAGGCGTCCAGCAGGGCCACCCTGGGCCGGTCGGGCGGCAGGGAAGGATGGGCGAGCGCTGCGGCGAGGGTGGAGACCCCGCCAAGGGGAAGGCCCCGGCGGAAGGCGAAGCCATGCGCGAACGACAAGGCGATGCGGATGCCCGTGAACGACCCCGGTCCGACGCCGCAGAGCACGGATCCGATGGAATCCGGTCCGATCGACGATTCCTCGAGCAGGGACGCGACCATCCCGGGGATCACGTCGCCGCGCCCGCCCGGCAGCGTCCGGTGGGACAAGATCCGTCCAGTCCGGTCCGCGATCCCCGCGACCACCGTTGCGGTGGCCGCGTCGAGGGCGAGGATCACCGCGGGTTCCGCGGTGCGAGGAGACCCGGAACGAGGATCACTCGCTCTGCCGGTCCCAGGAAGCGTGGAGGATCGCGGTGACCAGGTCCCGGAACGAGAATCCGATGTGCGCCGCCTGCTGCGGCAGGAGGCTGGTTTCGGTCATGCCCGGCAGCGTGTTGACCTCGAGGATGATGGGTCCGTCTTCCGTGAGGATGAAGTCGGTGCGGCTGTAGGCGCGCAGGCGCAACGTGTCGTGGACGCGGCGTGCCAGGTCCTGGATTTCGCGGGTCTCTTCCGGAGTGAGCGGAGCGGGGGTGATCTCCTCGGAGCCGCCGGGCAGGTACTTGCTGGAGAAATCGAAGAATTCCCCGCATCTGGGGATGATTTCGGTGGGCGGCAGCGGGCCGGCTCCTTCCAGCACGCCGCATGTCAATTCGCGTCCATTCAGGAACTTCTCCACCAGGACGCGCTTCTCTTCCGCGCAGAGCTTGACGGCGGCGTCCTCCAGCGCCTCCAGCGTCTTCACGATGTGCACCCCGATGGAGCTTCCCCCCGTGGGTACCTTCAGGACCAGCGGCAATCCCCCCCACTGGTAGGCTCGGCTGGCGAGACCCTTGGGGCCGATGGAGGTGGAAAGCTCCATGGAGGGCGCGATGGGCAGCTCGCGGGTGCAGAGGATCTCCTTGGTGCGGCTCTTGTCCATCGCCGTCGCCGAGCCCAGGACCCCGGAGCCGGTGTAGGGAACGCCGTGGAACTCCAGCAGCGCCTGCATGCGGCCGTCCTCCCCCCAGTCGCCGTGCAGCGCCAGGAACGCCCCGTCGCAGGGGAGCCGTTCCAGCGCGGGGGAATGGGTCTGGGACCAGCCGTCGGAAAGGTCCTCGTCGGGAAGGTCGTGCGGCCCGCCTTCGAACTCGGACTGCTCCGAGGGCGCCAATGGCCGGGGGGGGAATCGCCAGCGCCGATCGCGGGTCAGGACCACCGGCCAGGGCCGGTACAGGCCGGGATCCATCTGCCGCACCACGCCGGTTCCGGACTTGAGGGAGACGTCGTGCTCCGTGGAGTAGCCGCCCATCAGGACAAGCACGGTCTTCGTCATCTCAACCTCCGAGGCGCGAACGGAAAACGGACAGCAGGGGCCAGCATAGACCGAGCGCCAGGCTCCCGATCGCGCAAAGGAGCAGCGGGAGGCCCGAAAGGGGTGCTGGACGGAAATCGTCTTCGCCGGGATCCGTCGTCGGCGAATCGACCACGGCGCAGCGCAGGATCCGCAGGTACGCCGCCGCCAGGACCACCGACCCGACGAGCGCCACCGCGACGCCCACGAGCGGAAGCGGCCCTTCGCCGTTTTCCACCCCCGCGCGCACGACTTCCATCAGCACGGCCCATTTGCCCACGAACCCCGCCAGGGGAGGGATCCCCGCCAGGCTGAACACGCAGATGGACAATCCGACCACCGCCATCGGCTGGCGCTTCCACGAACCCGCGAGGGACGCCAGCGACGTGGACCCGGCGGACCGTTCCAACTGGTCCAACGCGAGGAAGGCGCCCAGGTTGGAAAGGAGGTAGGCGACCAGGTAGAAGGCCAGCGCCGCCACCGCGTCGCGGGTGAGCCAGGTGGAGAGCGCCAGGACGAGGATGCCGGCGTTCGCCGTGGAGGAAAAGGCCAGGATCCGCTTCGCGTCCTTCTGCACGAGCGCGGTCGCCGAACCCATCGCGATGGAGAGGCACCCTGCGATCACGAGGAATCCGCCGATCGCGCCGGGTGCGATCCCCAAGGCGTGGGGAGGGAGCAGGTAGGGCATCGTGCGGATAAAGGCGGCGAAGGCCGCCGCCTTGGGGACGGTGGAGAGGAATCCCGCATTCACCGTGGGGCATCCCTGGTAGACGTCCGGGCTCCAGAAATGGAAGGGCGCGAGTCCCGCCTTGAACGCGAAGGCCACGGAAACCAGCAGCAGCGGCACCAGCACCAGTCGGGGCTGGGCGTAGAGCGCCATGCCGATTTCCCCGACATCGAAGCTGCCCGTGATCCCCCACAGGTGGCTGATCCCGAACAGGGCCACGGCGGAAGCCACGCCGCCGTAGAGAACGTATTTGAGCCCGGCTTCGCTCGCACCCCGGTCGCGGGCGCGAAATCCCGCGAGCCCGTAGCTGGAGAGGGAGAGGAATTCCAACCCCAGATACAGTGCCAGAAGGTGGCGGGCGGAGGCGAAGAGAATCGCACCCAATGCCACGGACAGGATCAGCAGAGCGGTTTCCCCCTGCTCGTCCCGGCCATCCATCGCCTTGGAACCGTTCAGCGCCAGAAGGGCGAGGATCGCTCCGGAAAGGGCGAAGATCCGGACGAACTGCGTGATGGAATCCGGTGTGAACATCCCGCCTGTCAAGCGGGGATCGGACGCGGGCCCGGAGACCAGGGAGAGGATCAAGGTCGCCAGGGCGGAGATGGCGCAAAACCAGACCACCAGCCGTTTTTCGGCCGCGTCGGTGCTCCACTCCAGCACGCAACCCAGGAGGATGGCCGTGGACAGGAGGATTTCGGGGAACAACTCCCGCAGCGAAGGGGGAATGGCCTGGAAGGTGGAGATCAGAAGATGGTTCATGGCGTCACCGAAGTCCCTGCACCCAGGCGATGTGGCTCGCCAGCGAGGCGGAGACCGGCCCCAACGCCGCCTGCAACAACCCCGGCCAGACTCCAAGCAGAAGCGCCAGGCCCGCGAGCGGCGCCAACGTCATGGTTTCCGTCAAGGTCAGATCCGGAAAGAGGCGCTGCTCGGGATGGCGGACCGGTCCATACAGGATCCTTTGCACGGCCCACAGCAGGTAGGCGGCGGAGAGGATCACCCCGGTCGCGGAGACCCATCCGGCCACCCGGGTCGCGGCGTTTGCCCAAGCGCCCAGCAGCGAGGAAAGCTCCCCCACGAAGCCCGAGAGACCGGGAAGCCCCACGCCCACCATGGCTGAAAACAGGAAGAAGGCGGAAAAGCGCGGCATGATCTGGACCAATCCCCCGAAACCATCCACTCGGCGGTGATGGGCGCGATCGTAGAGCACCCCGACCAGGAGGAACAAGAGCGATGCGGAAAGACCGTGGCTGACACTCTGGAAGGCCGCGCCCGAGATGCCCATGACGGTCGCGGAGGCCAATCCAAGCACGCAGAAGCCCATGTGGGAGATGGACGAATAGGCGACCATCCGCTTGAGGTCCTTCTGGCCCAATGCCGCGAACCCGCCCCACACGATCGAGATGGCTCCGATCCACGCGAAGAATCCCGCATTGGCGAGAACCGCGGTGGGAAAGAGCGGCCAAGCCACTCGCAGCAGACCGTAGACCCCCAGCTTGAGCAGGATTCCGGCCAACACGACGGAGATGGCCGTGGGTGCCTGGACATGGGCGTGGGGAAGCCAGGCATGGAAGGGAAAGGATGGGATCTTGACGGCGAAGGCGACGAAGAACAACCCCAGGCAAAGGGGCGCCAGCGCCACCCCCAACACCGACCGCTGGGCCCAGAAGGGGGCCAGAAGCTTCCACTGGAGAAGATCGAACGAACGGCCAACCGGAACCACCAGGTGGTTGGCCCTTCCTGCCTCGACTTCGGAGGCCGCGGCGGGAGCGGGTCTTCCCAGGGAGTCGATGGAGAGCACGGGGAGATCGTAGAGCAGGGCTTCGCCGCGGGGGCCGATCTCCATCTGCTCGACGACTTCGGCCGAGCGCACCGGAACGATCACGCCCCGCTCGGGGATTTCCACCCTCAAGAGGAAGACCGCGAACAGCAGCGCCATGGAACCGCCCATGGTGTACAGGAAGAACTTGGCCGCGGCCCGCTTGCGATCGTCCCCTCCCCAGATGGCGATCAGGAGGAACATGGGCACGAGCATGATCTCCCAGAAGACGTAGAAGAAGACCATGTCCAGGGCCAGGAACGATCCGTAGACACCCACGAACAGCAACTGCAGCAGCGAATGGTAGGCGCGCATCCTGGTCTGGGGCGCGGACGCGACGGAAGCCACCCACTGCACCAGGGCGGAGAGGAAGATCAGCGCGGCGGAAAGTCCATCGATCCCCAAGTGCCAGGAGATTCCCCATTCCGAATCCAGCGGGATCCGCTCCCGCAACAGGAACCCCGCCCGATGGGCGGAAATCGCCCAGGCCAGGAAGATCGTGGCCGCGACCAGGAGAAGGGTGGCCGAGAATGTGGAAATCGCCTTCTGGACCCGGGCTCGATCCGGCGCGACCCACGAGAGCAGGGCTCCGGCCAAGGGGATGAAGATGAAGAACGAAAGGATGGCGTCGTCGGTCATCGAACACCCAGGAAGAAGATGGCCAGCGCCCCGAACAGGGCCAGCAGGCTCCATCCGGCGTAGAACTGCGAGCGGCCGGACTGGAAGAGATTGA
>Ga0302319_10015640_pt1 | contig 14048 bp, 5 predicted proteins | sample Bog_T0_2_FD_203319 | JGI IMG/M metagenome (GOLD analysis project Ga0302319, IMG submission 203319) | Peat permafrost microbial communities from Stordalen Mire near Abisko, Sweden - Bog_T0_2 | ecosystem: Environmental > Terrestrial > Soil > Wetlands > Peat | place: Sweden: Abisko, Stordalen Mire... | reverse complement strand
ACAATCGCCTTGTACGCCTGTCCGCTCAGGTTCTTGAACGTGCCGCTCTCCAGCGTCGCAACAGAGCTGAGCGACTGCTCATCGAAGTAGTCCCAGTCCACCTGGTGCTCCAGCAACTGCCAGCCCAGCTTGGTAGTGCTGCGGTCGACCGCGATAGCGTCGTCGCCGCCCAGCCAGATGCTCTCGCCGGGATGGTACAGCGCCACCTGCGCTGCCGGTCGGCCGATGGCTATCAGGTAGCCGCCGCGGTTGGTGTACCACGCAATCATCGGCGCCTGAGGGGGCACCAGCGGCGGCGCCCCGGTGGTCGCCTCGCCACCGCCGGGACGCAGCACCGGCACGCGGATCTGCAAAGCATTCACGCCCCGCACCAGTTGGAAGTCCAGCTGGTACTTGCCGTCCACACCCACCCCGCCGCCCTCCTCCGCCCACACCTGCGGCCGGCCAAACAGGTGCGCCGCGGACGAGGCCAGCTTGGGAAAGTTGTTGTTCACGTTCCACACGCCGTCCGGCCGGTGTACCGCGCTGGGGATGAGCTGGCTCAGGTTGTCGATCCCCGGCACCTGCACATAGCGCTCATCGCGGAAGTAGTCGCCCTCGCTTCGCTCCAGCGACAGCATCGTCTCCTCGTGGTTCAGGTGGACCAGGTACTCCACGTTGTATCTCTTCGCCCACTCCGCCTGCTCGCCGAAGAACGAGCTGCGGAAGATCCCGCTCCACACGTCGTAGTAGTCCGCGCTGGCCCGCCTCGACTGCTCGGTCGGCGGCTGCCGCCCGAACCACATCGGAATATACGGCGTCAGGTCGTAGCCCTTTTGTGCTTTGAACTGCTCCAGCAGCGTCGGCGTCCACGGGATGCCGCTCGAGTAGTCCGGCTCATCACCGAAGAACCCCAGCACGATCTTGCCGAACTGGTCCCCGACGGCCGCCCGGTAGGTCTCATGCACCGTCGCAAGGAACTCGCCTGTCGCCTTGGGGTCGAGGTAGTCAATCAGCGAGTACGTTCCGTCCTTGGCGCGGGTGCCGTCCGCGCGGTTGAAGTTCCGCGTCGGCGAGCTCAGATAGATGTGGCGCACAAACAGCACCTGCCAGGTAGCGCGCGGCTCGTTCGGCGTGGAACCCTCCGCCGGCGTCAGCCACCTCAGTTGGTGGTCCGCGGTCACTGGAATCGGAATCGTCTTCTTCAGTTGCTGGCTCGCATCGAACTCCTGCGCCATGATCGCCAGGGTGTCCAGCGGCACAGGCATCTGGAGCGTCTGCCCGGGCTGCACATGCACGGTGATGTCCGCCACAATGTCCTGCATCCCCAGTTGCGGATAGCGTTCACTGATATAGCCGCCCGCAAAGCCGCTCGGATAGTCTGACTCATCCTGGATCCACACCCGCATGTTGCGCTTGGCGGCCTCCGCGATGGTGAACTTCACTTGGTCCATATGCTCCGGCGAAAGATACTTGCCCTCGCCCGGCACGCGCCGGCCCGGCGAAAGGTTCACTACAAAGATTCCGTTCGCCGAGAGACGGTCGAAGTCGCGCACGATGCGTGCTCGGACCTCGGCTGGGTCGGCCCCGTTCCAGCTCGCAAACGGCTGGATCGCTCCGTACTCGCGCGGGGGTGCCTTGAAGTTCGCAGCGGCATCGCTCACGGTTGGTACGGTAATCTCCTGCCACGGCCGCTGTGCTGACACCACGACAGACAGCAGTGAGATCGCAAACAACGGCAGCACAGCCTTCATTCGGGGGCTCTTTTCTCAGAGGAATCGGAGAGATTGTAACTCGCGCCGAACCCGCCTGGCCAAGCTCCGATACAACAGAGCCAGGGCGTGGCGATTGGGCCAGTCTGCTCTTGCCTGGAGCGGGACGAGCTGAAGCCCCGTTGCCGGACGAAATTCTGCCTTCACGTTGATAGGAATCGTCGCGGTACCGTGGGCAATCGTTTATGCTGAGAGTGAAGCGCCAACCAATTTTCAGTCAAACTGAGGTCACACTCTCCAGAGGGATCTCTGCAACTTCTGACCCTGTCCTTGCTAAAACGCTCGGTCGTGTCCGTTGTACGCAAAGATCGATGAGGCTTCCCTATCCAACTCAGACCAGAGAATGTCGCCCTTGTCGTTCTTAGCCTCTTATGGGGGAGCACTTGGGCTGCGATACGGCTGACCGTCCAGCACATGCCCCCTTTGCGCAGCGTAGCTGTGCGTTTTCTCCTCGCAACGGCGGTGCTCCTGCCGGCTATGCTGCTGCGGAAAGAGAGACTGCCGACAGGCAGGGAGTGGAGACTCCTGGCAGTGCTCGGGATCCTGATGGTCGCGCTCCCGTTCAGCTTAATTGCCTGGACCCAGCTGAGGATCACATCGAGCACCACATCGATTCTCTTTGCTGCTTCGCCCCTCCTTACGCTTTGGATGGAACGCTGGATCGGCGACCGCAATGACAGGACGCCCGTATCGCCCAGAGCATGGCTGGGTACTCTTGTCGGTCTTGCCGGTGTGGCCTTGTTGTTCTCGCATGTAGCGCTTGCTGCGGAAGGAGCCTTTGCCGCGGAAGTCGTTGTGCTGCTGGTTGTCGTGGCGGGTTCGGCCAGCAGCATTATTGCCAAGCGGCGCCTCCGGGACATCCCGGTGCTGACCGTTGCCGCGACCGAGACGCTGCTTGCCGGTTTGGCGGTGGGTGGGATGAGCCTGATCTTTGAAAGGAACCGTTCGACAGAGTGGACCGCGGAGAGTATCGCCGCGATTCTGTTTCTCGGCCTGGTGAGCAGTGCGTTCTGTTTTCTGCTTTACTACTGGCTGCTGGTGCGCATGGAGCCCTACAAGCTTGCGTCACGGTTTCTTCTTATGCCGATCATCGCAGTCGGGGAGGGCTCTCTGTATCTGCATGAGTCTGTCCCGGCGACGGAGTTTGCCGGCGGCGTCGCTGTGCTCGTCAGTCTGGCAATGTTGCTCAGTTCAGGTTCCGCCCCCCAGGCCATTAACACGCTTTCGGATAGAACGAGTCTATCGACCCATCGAAAACGTTGATGAAGCGGCAAGGCAGAGGTTGCTGCATTTTGCGCTAGCATTCGAAGATGACCCTCTCCTCCATCCTGCGCGTTGCCTCGTGTACCTGCCTCCTCGCGATTTCCGTCGGCACGTTGCCGCTTGCAGCGCAGTCCACGCCCAAACCACATGGAGAGATCGTCTGGGACTCCTATGGAATCCCGCACATCTTCGCAAAGAATACGGAAGGCCTCTTTTACGGCTTTGGTTACGCGCAGGCGGAAGCCCATGCCGACCTGCTGCTGCGGCTCTATGGTGAAAGCCGTGCCCGTGCGTCGGAGTATTGGGGTGTCAAGTATGAAGCCGACGACCGGTATCTGATCGCGAACGGAACCGAGGAGCGTGCGAAGGTCTGGTACGACCAGCAGACGCCCGCAATGAAGGGATATCTGGAGGCGTTTGCGGCTGGCATCAATGCCTATGGTGCGGAGCATCCGGAGAAGATCGCCCCGGAGATGCGCGTGGTCCTGCCGGTCAGCGGCCTCGACGTGATGGCCCACTGGGAGCATGTGATGGAGTTCCTGTATCTGGCTCCGCCCGCCAAGACGCTCGGCGGACCCATGACGCTGGGTGAAATGACCATGCCTCCCTTGAAGCCGAACGATCCTACGGACGAGGCCGGCTCCAATGCCTGGGCGGTCGCCCCCAGCAAGACGGTAGATGGCCACGCTATGCTGCTGTCGAATCCTCACCTGGCGTGGGCACCCTCGTTTATGACCTACTACGAGGCCCACCTCACCGCGCCGGGCATTGATATGTACGGAGCCACGCAGGTCGGCTTTCCGGTGTTGCGGTTCTGCTTCAACCAGGACCACGGTCTGACCAACACCGTCAACCCGATCGCCGCGGCTACGTTGTACAAACTTACGCTCTCCGGCGATGGCTATCGCTACGACGGTAAGGTGCTTCCATTCAAAACTGGAGAGAAGAGCTTCAAGGTGAAGCAGGCCGACGGGACATTGAAGGAGGAGACTGTAGAACTGCGTGAAGCTGTGCAGGGACCGGTGTTCACCCGTGTGGACGGTGCCACCGTCGCCCTGCGCGTGGCCGGGCTCGACCGCCCCTTCGGCATTCAGGAGTACTGGGACTTGGACAAAGCGCATGGTCTAACGGAGTTCATCAACATCCTCAAGCGGCTGCAGGTACCCATGTTCAACATGGTGTATGCAGACAAGGACGGCCATATTCTCTATCAGTACAACGGAACGGTGCCGGTCCATGCGCAGGGGGACTTTGCCTACTGGTCGGGTCTTGTTCCGGGAGATACCTCCGCCACGTTATGGACGAAGATCCATCCCTATGAAGACCTGCCGCGGACCTTGGACCCGCCCTCCGGATGGGTGCAGAACACCAACAATCCTCCCTGGACGAATACGGCCACGGTGCTCGATCCGGCAAAATATCCGGCGTATTTTTCTCCGGTGAATATGACCTTCCGCGCGGAGCAGTCAGGCTTGTTGCTCATGAGCAAACCGAAGATCGACTTCAACGAGTTCATGGCACTGAAGATGTCAACCGAGTCCCAGCTTGCGGATCGTGTGCTCGATCCGCTGCTCACGGCGGCCGCGGACAGCAATGACCCTCTCGTCCAGCAATCGGTTGCCTTGCTCAAGCCGTGGAACCGGCGCTATGACAATGACAGTCGTGCCGCGCTGCTGTTTGAGACATGGGCCGGCAAGTTCATGGGGCCGCAGTTCACCACGGAGGCCAACTTCACCCATCCCTGGAGCCTCGGCGATCCGTTCCACACTCCGGACGGCATCAAGGACCCCGCCAAGGCAGTCGCCATGTTGCAGGCCGCGGCGAAGGAGACCATCGCGAAGTATGGCAGCCTGGACAGACCCTTCGGAGAGGTAAGCCGGTTCCACTGGGGCACATACAACCTGCCGGGCAACGGCGGCTATGGGAACATCGGCATCTTTCGAGTGATCACCTGGAGTCCGCTGAAGGACGGCGAACGCATACCCCTGCACGGTGAGACGTATATCTCCATGATTGAGTTTTCCAAGCCGATGAAGGCCATGGGAATGCTGACCTATGGTGAGTCCAGCCAGCCCAGCGCCAAACACATGGGCGACCAACTGCCGCTGCTCTCGAAGGAGCAACTGCGGCCGATCTGGTTGACGAAGACCGAGATTGATGTCCACGCCGAGGCGCGCAAAAGCTTCTAAACGCGGCCTCGTCGCCTGGCACGGATACTAATGTGTCCCGGATATCTCCGTCACCGCTGCGAAGACAGGCAGCCTGCCCATCTCCATGTCCAGCTTCGGACGGCATGCGGCCTTGACCAGCGCCTCGTGGAAGATCTGTAGAGAGGCAGAGGTGTCCTTCGTTCGCCATGCCACGCCCAGCTTCGTCCTGGGCATCGTCTCCACGAACGGCAGAAACAGCACGCCCGGAAAGCGCAAGCCCAGCAGAGATTCTGAGGCGATGGTAAATCCTCTGCCTGCTGCGATCATAGCGAATTGGAAGGTCAGGTTGACCGGTCCCTCGACGATCTCCGGCGAAAGATGGAAGCGCCGCATCACCGCGAGGTGGAACTTCTTGCAGTAGCTGCACTCGCGCTCGTTGGAGACCAGAAACGGAACGGCCGCGAGTTCATGGACGGAGATGCTGGTTCGTTCGCGATACAGGGGTGTGTCCGGCACCACCGCAATCAGCGATTCGCGTCGCAGCACTTGGAACGTAACGTTCGGCGCTTGTACCGGAGCCACCATCATCAGCACGTCAAGTTTGCCGGAGATGAGTGCCTGGACGCGCTCCTCCGGAATCATCGGCTCCACCTCAAAGCGCAGATCGGGATCGGATTCATTCAGGGCACGGATCACCTTGGGCAGAATTTCGAACTGGCCCGCCTGGCTGCAGCACACCCGTAGAGGAACACGCAGGGCGATTCCTGAAATCTCACGGTGCACACTCTCCACCTCCGCCAGAATCCGGCGTGCAGAGAGAGCCAGCTGGTGGCCTGCGCTGGTTAGCTGCACACCCTTATGGCTGCGGTCGAACAGGCGTGCGCCAAAGTCTTCTTCCAGCGATTTAATCTGGAAGCTCAGCGTGGGTTGGGTCATGAACTGGTGCCGTGCGGCCTGTCCATAGTTCAGCTTTTCAGCCAGAACCAGAAAGCATTGAAGCTGACGAATCCGAAAGTCCATAGCTTCTCCAAGTCGATCAGGAAATGTTTGTGCCGTTGCTGTTGAGAAACAGATGCACGCATATCAATCTCGACTCAGGCTGACCACGACAAACCTGCCTGGCACGGACCAACATCGCAAGTGGCGCGAGGACGGGGCTGACCCGATCAAATGGGCAGTCTCGAATCCTCAGCGACAACAACCGCCGCGAAGAGCTTTATGCCCCTGCGGGAGATTCCTTGCGGGACTTTTTTTATTGCCATACCCAGAGATATCACGATTTTCTCTATCAGGGCAACAAGTATTTCAATTGGACGGCACTGCGTCTTGCCTCTAACTTCGGAAATAAGCTCTCGATTCATACACTGACGCACTTGAACACTGGGGTCATGCCCATCGTTCCCTGAACGTGCAACTTGGATGGGCGGGGCAATTTTTTCAACCGGCCTCAGGATATCTCTGTGCCCGGAGGAGACGGCCAGCATGGGTAAGCGTTCGGTTTGGTTCTTGCGTGGATGGATGGCGATGGTTGCCGCAATCGTACTGGTGCCGGCAGCGTGGTCGCAGACAGCAGAGATCCGCGTCAACGTAGGCGACATCTCCGGTGCCGTGATGGTCGGTGTTCCGGTGGTCGTCACCAACACGGACAATGGCGTCGCGCACTCCTATAAGACGGACAGCGCAGGCCTGGTGGTGGCGCCGGCCTTGCCGCCGGGTACCTACAGCGTGAAGGCATCTTTTGATGGCTTTGCGACCTCTCAGCGGACCCTCACCTTGACCGTCGGCGAGGTCGCCGCCTTCAATCTATCCATGAAGCCGTCCTCCGCCGAAGCGACAGTCGAAGTTACGGAGCAGGCAGGCCTGGAGATTGAGTCCACAAAGACCGACGTCTCGGGCGTCATCAGCCGCTCGCAGTTGGACGATCTTCCAGTCTTGAGCCGTGGTTTCACTGGTCTGGCACAACTCGTTCCGGGCGGTGCTCCCTCGCTTTCAGGTGACGCAAGGTTCGGTGAAAATACCACCTTTGGTGGCGCCAATGTGCGTAGCGGCTATTCCACCATCGTGGACGGCTCCGACCTCGACCATCCTATCTATGGCTTAGCCATCGTGGACATCAACCAGGACGACATCCAGGAGTTTCGCGTTCTGCACAACCAGTACGATGCGGAGTTTGGCCGTGCTGGAACGGCCGTGGTGGATGTCGTCACACGCGCTGGTACCAACACCTACACCGGCCAGTTCTCTTACTTCGGGCAGAACCAGGCGCTGAACGCGCGCAACTACTTTGTCACCACCGCACAGCCCCCTTACAGCGAAATCCATACCAGCGCCACCATCGGCGGCCCCATTATCAAGGACAAGACGCACTTCTTCTTTGCAGACGAGTACCTGAACCAGACCAACTCCTTTGTCGAGGCGCTGCCTGCTTCCAATCCCTTTGCCGCGTCGGTCAACGGAATCTACCCCGGCTCCACGGATGAAAAGACCATCCAGACGAAGGTGGACCATCAGCTCACGCAGGCCGATAACCTGATGTTCCGGTATCTGTTTGAGAACCAGAAGATCCGCTCGGCCTATCCGCTTACGGACAACTACAACATCATCTTCAACGACTTGCTCGCGCAGCACGTCCACATCTTCTCGCCGGCGATCCTCAACAACGCGCAACTGGAGTACCTGGACCAGAACACCTTGCGCTACCAGACGGCAACGGGTCCGGAGATCATTCGGCCATCCTTCACATCGGGCACTCCGCCCAACCTTCCCCAGGGCTATCCGCGTCGGCGCAGCGTCATCAATGACACGCTCTACATCACCAAGGGCCGCAACACCATGAAGATGGGAACACGCTCCGCCTATGAAGACCTTCACCAGGAGGGCAACTTCTACGGCGCGGGGGTATGGACGTTCAACACCAACAGCGCGTTCGTACCTGCTTCCGGCAACACGCCCGCACAGAACGCTCCCATCGCCTACACCGTGGGTTCCGGTGCCACGACGGTGGAGTACCGCAACGCGGAGATCAGCCTCTTCTTTCAGGATGACGTAAAGCTCACCAACAGGCTTACCCTGAACGCGGGTGTGCGGTACGACTTCGAGACCAACCTGCGCGACAACCGCTACTCCAACGCCCTGCTGACAAACACGCAGTTCACGGGCATCGGCACATTCATCACCAAAAACCGCGGTGACTACTTGAAGGCTCTTCAGCCGCGCCTCGGGTTAGCCTACGATCTTATGGGCAACGGCAAGACCGTCTTCCGCGCAGGCTATGGTGGCTATGCCGCACGCAACCGCCCGTTCTTTGACACCCAGATGGAGGCGACCGAAGACAACTTCACAGTCTCCATCACCAATCCGACGCTCCTGGCCACCTATCCTAGCCAGACGGCCGTGCTGGGCGGCCTCACGCTACCGCAGTACGTAGCCCAGAACGGCGGACGCACCCTCTATCTGGTGGGCGATCACCTCAACATCCCGTATGTCTACGAACTCACTGCGGGTGTCGAGAAGTCGCTCTTCAAGAACACCGTCATCATCCTGGATGGCATCCGCCAGATCCAGACCGGCCTGCAGTCCGGCCACGATGGCAACCTGCCCACGGTCGGTCCGCTCTCCACCCACCCGCGGCCACTGCCGCAGTTCGGTGCTGCCACCATCTTCAACAGCTCCACAAGTGGCTACTATTCGGCGTTGCAGTTGCAGGTCAAGAGCCAGTACAAGCGGGCGTCCGTTCAGGCGGCGTACAACTGGTCCAAGAGCATCTCTGACGGCCTGGATGACAACACCGCCGCCATCTCTGACCCGTTCCACGAGTACGGCAACAACGACCGCGGTATCGACGAAGAAGACCGGCGCAGCACGCTGGCTTTGACCGGGCTCTTCAAGTTGCCGCTCGGCTTTGAGCTTTCGGGCATCGTCTCGTTGACCACCGGGCCACCGTGGAACGTCACCTACGGCAAGGACTATGACGGGGATGGCAACACCCAGGACCGTCCTGCGGGACTGCCCAAGTACTCCGGCGGTCGCGGCAACGCCCGCCTGCTGGGCATCATCAACACCGCCCGCACCTCCACTACAGCAACAACACTGCCTTCGGGCCTGGTCATTCCTGCCATCAACCTCACGGCCGTCACGCTGCAGCAGTTGAACCAGACCGACGGGCTTGAGTCCGTTCAGGTGCGCGCAACCAAGGCCTTTGACTTTGGCGAGCGCTACAGGCTGGAGCTCTTCATGGAGGCTTACAACCTTTCGAACACTCCAACCTTCCTTCCCCCGAGCGGTGTCATCACCTCACCATCCTTCCTCCAGTTGGCTACAGCCAACGCCCCCCGGCAACTACAATATGGTGCGCGGTTCCGGTTCAAGACCAAGTAACCTGCCGTAACAGATGAAGCGGCGCGCCAGCGTTCGCGGAGATAGATGCGATGAAGAGCAGTCTTGGGATATCAATCGCTGTCATTCTGGGGCTTGCCGTAGTAGGCAAGCCCCTTGCCTTTGCTCAGCAGGCAACCACGCCGCTGGCCCCACCCCCCACCCAGAGTTTGGCCCAGAGGGCCACCATTGCGCTCGCGCAGCATGACGGCACACTTACGGCGGCAGGCCTGCACCATCCCGTGCAGGTGTTGCGCGACCAGTGGGGCGTCCCGCACATCTATGCGCAGGACACCTGGGACCTCTTCTTTGCGCAAGGGTTCGTCGCCGCTCAGGACCACATGTGGCAGATGGAGATGTGGCGTCGTGCCGGCGAAGGCAAACTCGCCGAGGTACTGGGGCCGGAGTATGTGGAGCGCGACAAGTTCGCGCGCCTGCTTGCCTTCCGCGGCGACTGGAACGCCGAGCTGCGCAAGTACCATCCCGACGGACCGGAGATCTTCATCGCCTTCGCCCGCGGCATCAACTCCGCAATCGAGGTTGCCATCGAGCAGCAGAAGGTGCCCATCGAGTTCTCGATCATGGGCATTCAGCCGGAGCCCTCGTGGACAGCGAAGACCGTGCTTACCCGCATGCCCGCCTGGACGCTCTCGCGCAACGCTTCCAGTGAGCTGGCGCGCGCACTGGCTGTGAAAGCCTACGGCGTCGAAAAGGCAGAGCCGCTCTTTCCCACCACGCCGCACAAGGCGCTGGAGATTCCCGCGGGCCTGGATCTCGACGACATCGTTCCGCAGATCCTCGATATTTCCAAAGGTGCGGGCAGCTTGAACTGGAAGTTTGCTCCACCCGCCAAACCCGCCGCTGCCGGCCCTGCGGCTTCTTCAATTGCTCCGGGCAACGCTGTTCCGCTGTTCAGCGCTCCCGGCGGCGAAGCCGACAACAACTTTGACCTCGGCAGCAACAACTGGGTCATCGGTGGCGCCAAGTCGGCTACCGGAATGCCTCTGCTCTCGAATGATCCGCATCGCGAGGTCTTCAATCCTGCATTGCGGATGCTGGTGCATCTGAACGCACCGGGCTGGAACGACATCGGCGTCACCGAGCCTGGATTTCCCGGCATCAGCATCGGCCACAACGACGACATCGCCTGGGGCTTCACCATCCTCGGCGTCGACCAGCAGGACATCTATGTAGAAGAGACCGACCCCGCCGACCCCGACCGCTACATGTACAAAGGGCAGTGGACGGAGATGACCCACGACAGGCAGTTGATCCATGTGAAGCCAGATCAGTTCAACCCTGTGGTCTACGACGTCAAGACCACAATCCATGGCCCTGTCTTGTATGAGGACAAGGCGAAGCATCGCGCCTATACGCTCAAGTGGGTGGGCTCGGAGCCCGGTGGTGCGGGCTATCTCGGCTCCCTCAATGTCATGCAGGCAAAGAACTGGGATGAGTTCCGCACCGACGTCGCGAAGAGTTGGTATCTGCCCAGCCACAGCCTCGTCTACGCCGATACCAAGGGCAACTACGGCTATGTGGCCGCCGCCCTAAGCCCGGTTCGCAAAAACTGGGACGGCCTCCTGCCCGTTCCCGGCAAGGACGGCAAGTATGAGTGGGACGGCTTCGTGCCTCTGCTCGATCTACCCCACCAGCTCAACGGTGGCAAGGGCTTCTATGCCTCGGCCAACAACGATGTGGTGCCGAAGATCTTCCCCAACTACAAGGTCCCGCTCGGCTACGAGTACAGTGCCCCCTTCCGCTTCGACCGCATTACAGAGGTGTTGAGCGAAAACAAGAAGTTCAGCATCGAGGATCTGGAGCAGTTGCAGCAGGACCACATGTCCCTGCCCGCCCGGCAACTTGTGCCGCTGTTCAAGGGGTTGTCATCGGACAAGCCCGGCTTACAGAACGCCATCGACAAGCTGCGCGCCTGGAACTTTGTCGTAGACAAGAACGCTGTCACACCGACCATCTATGAGTACTGGCTGCTCAAGTTGACGCCGCTGATCTACGCGCCGCATCTGCCGGAGGGACTGCGCGCCAAGTTCAACCGTTACGACGTGCGCAACGTGATCCAGTGGATGACTCATCCTGACAAGACCCTGTGGTCCGACCCCGTCGCAGCCCGGAACTCCATGATGCTGGCAGCGCTGCAGCAGGCGCTCGATGAGCTCCACACGAAGTTCGGCGATGACGAATCGAAGTGGGTCTGGGGCGATATCCATGAGGCCCGCTTCGAGCATCCACTGCTCACCGCGGCAAACAAGAGTGTGTTTGGAATTGCACCTGTCCGCCGCGGCGGAGATGCCTACACGGTGCAGGCCACCAGCAATCCAACAGAGAAGGGAGCCGATGAAGAACACGGCGCCTCCGCGCAGTTTGTGATGGACGTCAAGGACTGGGACAACTCTGTTGGGCTGAACGCTCCCGGCAACTCCGCACAGCCGGAAAGTCCACACTATGCGGACCTTGCACCGCTGTGGGGCGACGGCAAGTTCTTCCCGCTCGCCTTCAGCAAGGCAAAGGTGGAGGCCGTTACGAAAGACCGGCTATTGCTCTATCCCGAACCCGAGTCGGAAGCTGAAGACCAGAAGCCCGCCTTCGAACGCGTACAAACGGACCTGTTTACCGAAGAGCGGCCTATCTCGCTCGCCTGGGGTGACTACGACAATGATGGCTGGCCCGACCTCTTCGTCGGCTACTTCGGGGGCATGGTCAAGCTCTTCCACAACGACCACGGCAAGTTTGTGGATGTCTCTGTGCAGGCAGGCATCACGGACGCCAACGCCGTGCGCGCGGCTGCCTGGGGAGACTTTGACGGCGACGGCAACCTCGATCTCTATGTGGGCTTCGCCTTCAACTCCACCACGCCCAACCGCCTGTACAAGGGCGACGGTCACGGCCACTTTGTCGACGTCGCGCAGAAGATGGGCATCAATGACTGGGGCGAGACCCGCCAGACGACCTTTGTCGATTTCAACAACGATGGCCGTCCCGACCTGTTTGTCGCGTTCCGCGAGAAGGAGAGCCGTCTCTATCGCAACGACGGCGACCACTTTACCGAAGTCGCCAAGCAGATGGGCATCACCGGCTCGCGCAGTACCGTCGGTGCCGTATGGTTTGACTATAACGAAGACGGCAGGCTTGACCTCTTTGAGGCCGACCAGAACGGACAGAAGAACGTTGTCTATCGCAACGACGGCGACCACTTCACTGAGGTTGGCAAGCAGCTGGGCCTGGACGGCGGCGACCGCTCCATCGAACTAGGCAGCGTCAGTATCGCCGTGGGCGACTTCAACAACGACGGTCGTCTCGATCTCTTTTACGCCAACTACGGCCCCAGTTGGCTCATGCGCAATGATGCCCCTGGCAAGTTCACCGATGTCGCCGCGCAGATGGGCGTCATCGTCAACCGGCACCTCGTCTCCTGCGGCTGGGGCGACTACGACAACGATGGCAAGCTCGATCTCTACACCGACGGCTATCTTGTCGGCCATCCGAACATCCGCGACTATCTCTTCCACAACGAAGGCGATCACTTTACGGACGCCACCCCTGGCTACATGCTTAAGAACGACGCCGACCATGCGATTGCGTGGGCGGACTACGACCATGACGGCGCGCTCGATCTGGTGCTCGCGAATCATGAGGTGGGCGGAAAGCTGTCGCTCTACCACAACACTCTGCCCCCGGAGCAGGCCGGTCACTCGCTACAGGTGCTGGTTCTGGACGAGCAGGGGCATTACACCAAGGCCGGCTCTGAAGTCCGCCTCTATGTGGCGGGCACCCGGCAGATCATTGCTGCCGCACAGGTCGACACTGGCAGCAGCTACGACGGCCAGAGCGCACTTCCAGTCCATTTTGGTCTGGGCAAGGACATGAAGGTCGATGTGGAGGTGACCACCATGAGCAACCATGGCCGGCTCATCACGCGGGCGGAAGCCATTGACACGGCCTCGCTCCATGGATCTCCACTCATTATCAAAGCAAAATAAACGATGTATGAGTTGGGATGTTTGGTGGACTTGATCGGGATCGAACCGATGACCTCTTCCATGCCATAGCGTAAATCATAAGAACTTGTATGAATTGCTCTGCCGATTGGCGACGATCCATGGCACAGGTCGTTGCGCAGAAGCGCCAACGTCCACCTGTCTTGGCAACATATTGCACGACACTGAATACAGTCCTCAGATCGAGCTTCTGTTGCGGACTGTCTTTGCAGCACAGCACGAATGCCCACTCTTCCTCCGTCACATCACTCGGCACCCGACGCCACCTTTGAGACCCATCCCTCCATGCTCGATAACCACGCCGCTCCAGCGAAGTCTCTATCAAGTTTAAAAATTCATGACAGGCTCTAGCCGGCAAGGTCTTTGTGATCGGATCGGAACGAGAAAACTCCAGTTATGAATGGATGAGAGAACGGGGGCAGGTCATCTTGATTAGCGCACCGTCCAGACAGTCGCCGTTATCGTGATGCGTAGTCGGTGCGCCGGGAATACTG
>Ga0302319_10015639_pt1 | contig 14049 bp, 13 predicted proteins | sample Bog_T0_2_FD_203319 | JGI IMG/M metagenome (GOLD analysis project Ga0302319, IMG submission 203319) | Peat permafrost microbial communities from Stordalen Mire near Abisko, Sweden - Bog_T0_2 | ecosystem: Environmental > Terrestrial > Soil > Wetlands > Peat | place: Sweden: Abisko, Stordalen Mire... | reverse complement strand
GGCCGGGGAAACGATTGCCGGGCCGACCCCGACGCTGCCGGCTGCCCCGCCGCCGCGTCCGGCCGTCGCCGGTGCGCCGCCGCCGCCCGTGGTGGTTCCGACGCCGATGCCGGCGCCGCCGGCCGGCCAGTCGGCGACGATCGTGTTCGAGAACCAGGCGGCGAACCTGGGGTCGCAAGCCGCCGATGAGGTGAAAGCCTTCGCGGCGAAGCGTGGCACCGGGACGATCTCGGTGATCGGCTACGGCGATTCGGCGTCCAGCGCGCCGGAGGCGCAGTCGGCGGCGCTGAACCTGGGTCTGTCGCGGGCGCAGTCGATCGTCGATGTGCTGAAAGCGGCCGGCGTGCCGGGAACCGCGATCCGCGTGAGTGCGGAAGCTTCCGGTCGCGGCGCGTCCCTGCAATTGCTACAATAGTATTTTCCAGAACCCCGAAAGGCCTGCCATGAGTACCGATAAGTCCGGCGAGTTCCATCGCATCCGCCGCCTGCCGCCCTACGTCTTCGCCGAAGTCAACACGGCCAAGGCGAAGGCTCGCGGCGCCGGAGAGGACATCATCGACCTCGGCATGGGCAACCCGGACAGCCCGACACCGGCGCATATCGTGGCCAAACTGATTGAGACGGTGCAGGACCCGCGGTCGCACCGCTATTCCGTCAGCAAGGGGATTCCCGGGCTGCGGCGGGCGCTGGCGACGTATTACCAGCGCCGCTTCGATGTCGGGCTGGACCCGGAAACCGAGGTGGTGGCGACGCTGGGGTCGAAAGAGGGTTTAGCGAATTTGGCCTCGGCGATCACCAGCCCGGGCGACACGATCCTGGTGCCGAACCCGTCCTATCCGATCCATCAGTTCGGCTTCATCATCGCCGGCGCGGCGGTGCGCAGCATTCCGGCACGGCCGGACGAGGACATGTTGCGGGCGCTGGACCGCGCGGTGCGGCACTCGGTGCCGAAGCCGACGGCGCTGATCGTCAATTTCCCGTCCAATCCGACCGCGTATCTGGCCGATCTGGATTTCTACAAGGAGATCGTGGCGTTCGCCCGCAAGCACGAGATCTGGGTGATGTCCGATCTGGCCTACGCGGAGATTTATTTCGGCGACGCGCCGCCGCCGTCGATCCTGCAGGTGCCGGGGGCGAAGGACATCGCGGTGGAGTTCACCTCGCTGTCGAAAACTTACTCGATGCCGGGGTGGCGGATGGGGTTCGCGGCGGGGAATCCGCGGCTGATCAACGCGCTGACCCGGATGAAATCGTATCTGGATTATGGCGCGTTTACGCCGATCCAGGTCGCGGCGGTGACGGCGCTGACCGGGCCGCAGGACTGCGTCGAGCAGATGCGAAGCTTGTACCGGGAACGGCGGGACGTGCTGATCAAGGGCCTGGTCTCGGCCGGGTGGGACATGCCGTCGCCGGAGGGGTCGATGTTCGCGTGGGCGCCGATCCCGCCACAGTATGCGTCGCTCGGCAGCGTGGAATTTTCCAAACTGCTGCTGGAGCGGGCGAAGGTCGCGGTGGCGCCGGGCTTGGGCTTCGGCGAGCACGGCGAGGGGTACGTGCGGATCGCGCTGGTGGAGAACAATCACCGGCTGCGGCAGGCGATCCGCAACATCCGCGGCTTCCTGCACGCCGGCTCGAATGTGGCGGAGCCGGTGTTGTCTGAGGCGGGCGCGCCATGACCCGTCCGCTTTCGGTTGGGGTGGCCGGGTTGGGGACGGTCGGCGGCGGCGTGCTCAAGATGCTGCGCGATAACGCGGACATCGTGGCGGCCAGGGCCGGACGGCCGATCGCGGTGACGGCGGTGTCCGCTCGGGATCGGGCGAAGGATCGCGGATTTCCGGTGTCGGGGCTGCGCTGGTACGAGGATCCGGTGGCGCTGGCGGCCGATCCGGGTGTCGATGTGGTTGTGGAGGTGATCGGCGGGTCGGACGGGCCGGCTTTGGCGCTGGCCGAGGCGTCGATCGCGGCGGGCAAGCCGCTGGTGACGGCGAACAAGGCGCTGCTGGCGGTGCATGGCGCGGCGCTCGCTCGGTCGGCCGAGGAACGCGGCGTGCCGCTGGCGTTCGAGGCGGCGGTGGCCGGCGGGATTCCGGTGATCAAGGCGCTGCGCGAGGGGCTGGCGGGCAACCGGATCAGCGCCGTTGCCGGTATCCTGAACGGCACCTGCAATTATATCCTCACGCAGATGCGCGAGCGCGGGCGCGAGTTCGCCGAGGTGCTGGCCGACGCGCAGAAGCTTGGCTATGCCGAGGCCGATCCGTCATTCGACATCGATGGCGTGGATGCGGCGCACAAGTTGGCAATTCTGGCGGCGTTGGCGTTCGGCCGGCCGGTGGCGTTCGATCATGTCCATGTCGAGGGGATCCGGCGGATCTCGGCTTTGGATATCGCGTTTGCGACCGAGCTTGGCTACCGGATCAAGCTGCTGGGGATCGCGCGGCAGTCGGAGGCCGGGATCGAGGCGCGGGTGCATCCGTGCATGGTGCCGCAGAGCGCGCCGATCGCTCGGGTGGACGGTGTGTTCAACGCGGTGGTGGCCGAGGGCGATTTTGTCGGCCGGGTGATGCTGGAGGGACGCGGGGCAGGGGCCGGGCCGACGGCGTCGGCGGTGGTGGCCGATCTGGTCGATCTTTCCCGCAATCGGCTGACTCCGGTGTGGGGCGCGGCCGGCGCGCTGCTGTCCACGGCGCCGTCGGTGCCAATGAGCGCGCATGTCGGGGCGTATTACCTGCGGCTCATGGTGGTGGACCGGCCAGGGGTGATCGCGGATGTGACGGCAATCCTGCGGGATATGGGCGTGTCTCTCGAATCGATGCTGCAGCGCGGGCGCAGTCCGGGGGAGGCGGTGCCGGTGGTCCTGGTGACGCACGAGACACGGGAAAGCGCGATGCGGGAGGCGCTGGCGCGGATCGGGGCGCTGCCGACGGTGATGGAGGAGCCGACGCTGATCCGGATCGAGGTGGGTTAAGCCGGCGCCAGTCTTGTGCCCCGGTAGAGCGCCGTCAGGTCGGTTGTGAAGTCGATGCTGCGGAGGGTCAGGGGACCGTCTTCGATCGTGACGGCTTGCTCTGGCCAGTTGCCCTCCGCGTCGCGCCGCAGTAGGTCGGCGCGGATCGCGGTGCTGTGGACGATCAGGATTTCCTGCACCGATGGGATGGTGGTGTAGGCCCAGATATTGGTCCAGGTCTCGGCCTGATTGCTGGGCGAGAGGATTTCGACCAGCAGGACCGGGTCGGTGAGGGTCGATTCCTCTTGCTGGTAGTCCGAACAGGTCACGGCCAGGTCCGGAATTCGGAAATTGCTGTCGGAGCGGACGCGGGGGACGATGCCGGGTGCCGTGATCACCGTGCAGGGGCCGCCGCTTGCGCTCAGGTGGGCGTCGATCAGGCTGCTCAGTCTTGCCTGGATACGTCCGTGCGTCCGGCTGGCCGGCGCCATGGCGCGCGGCTCTCCGTCCAGGAGTTGCCAGGGCGGACCCGAGGGCGCGTCCCAGGCGAGGAATTCCTGCACGGTCATGACGGCAGGTATGCGGAGCGCGGCTTCCATCTGGGCCTTGTAGCACGATTTTGGGCGTGGGGCGACCTGGTCGGGCAGGAAAGCCACCTCACAACCCAAATACAAACCGCGCGTTATCCCGAAACACCGCCTGCCGCTCCGCATCACTCAACTGTATCCGAAACGTAAACCGCGGGTCGTCGAAATCCCAGTGCGGGTAGTCAGTCGAGAACAGCAGCCTATCCCACCCGATCCAGTCGATGATCTCCCGCAGATCCCCCGGTTCTTCAGTCTCCTCGATCGGCTGCGTCGTATACCAGAACCGTTCCCGAATCGACTCGGACGGAGGCCGCCGCACATGCGGCACCTCACTCCGCATCCGCCTCCACAGCTTGTCCAGCCGCCACCCCAGCGACGGCGCCCACGCAAACCCGCACTCGATCAGCACAAACCGCAACGTCGGAAACCGCTCAGTCACCCCCTCCATGATCAGGCTCGTCACCACTGCCTGCATGCTTTGCGCATTGGCATGGTGTTCCTGCATATAGAACGACGGCCATCCCGCCCCCGTCGACGGATGCCCCGGCACGCCGGAAATATGCAGTCCGATCGGCAGCCCCGCCGCCACCGCCGCCTCATAGATCGGCCAATACCGCCGCCGCCCCGGCGGCTCCATCATCCGCGGCGGCATGTTGATCACCCGGAACGCCGGATCGACAGCGCACCGCTCGATCTCCGCCACCGCCGCCACCGGATCCTCCTGCGGAATGGTGATCCCCGCTGACAACCGAGGCTCGTTCCGAACCCACGCCTCGATCTGCCAGTCATTGGTGGCGCGGCACAGCGCCGCGGCAAAATCCAGATTGCGTTCGTCGCAGCCGCCCGGGCGCAGGCACATCAGCATGCCGTGCTCGATCCCGTAGGCATCGAGATGCTGCCGCCGCATGAAATCGAGGTCGGAGCCGGGCGGTCCGCCGCCCGGCGGCCACGCATCCGCCCGGGCCACCGCGGGGGTCATCCGGGGATGCGCCAGCGTCGAGGACAGCCCCTGGCGCAGATGCGCGCCGTACGCACGCCAATGGTCGCGCCAGCGCGCGGACAGAAACGGCGAAAGATCGTCAGCGGAGCGAAAGTTGGGATGGATGTCGCAGTCGACGATGCCGGTGGCGGCCTGCGACGGTGCGTCCTTTTCGAGAACGGTCTGGCTCATGCGACGGTCTCCCGGAGTGCGGCGGCGAGGCGCGGATAGGTGGCCATTGCGTTGCCGGTCAGCAGCCCCGGCAACATCTCCGCCGGGAACCCAACCGGCAGCGCCCGATCCCCATCGAACTGGCAGTGCGGAAAATCGGTGGAGAACAGCAGCATCCCGTCACCTCCAATATGCCGCAGCGTCGCTCGCACCTTCCCAGCATCCTCCGGCGCGTCGAACGGCTGCAACGTCAGCCGCACCCGCTCGCGCACGATATCCGGCGGCGCCCGGTCCACCCACGGCGCGTCGGGACGCAGGCCGCGCCAGATCTTGTTGGTGCGCCACAGAAACGGCGGCAGCCAGGTGATCCCCGACTCCAGCAACACCACTGTCAGCCCAGGGAACTTGGTGAACACGCCCTCGGTGATCAGCGACAGCAACTGGCTGTCGAACGCCTGCGCCTGAGCCGCATAGTCCTCGATGATATAAGACGGCCAGCCCGTCGGGGTTGGCGCATGCCGGAACATCCCGCCCGCATGGATGCCCACCGGCAGCCCGTGTCGCTCGGCCGCCTGATACAAAGGCCAGTAAAAGCGGCGACCAAGCGGCATGTCGGTCATCGCCGGCACCAGCACCTGCACAAACCGACCATCAGCCGCGCACCGCTCGATCTCCGCCGCGGCGAGGTCGGGGCTTTGCATCGGCACGGTAATCGCGGCGAACAGGCGCGGTTCGGCGTCCAGCCATTCGGCGCGCATCCAGTCATTGATCGCGCGGCAAAAGGCGGCGGCCATGTCCTCGCTGTGCAGCGCCATCGAGCCGTGCAGGCACTGCGCGATGGCGGCGCGCAGGCCGAAACGATCGAGATGCGCGCGCATCGCCGGCAGGTCGGCCGGTTTCCCGGACAGCGGCGCGTTGGGCGGGTAGGCGGTCAGGCTGAAATCCAGCCGGTCGATGCCGCGGATGCGGAACTGGTCGCGCCAGTAATCGTCGCAGTACGGCAACAAAGCGCCGACCGACGGCACCGAGACATGCACGTCGCAGTCGATCGCGCCTTGCGTGGGTTGCCGCATGATCCTCTCCTGTTCGATAAGCCGCATCACGCGCTTACCGACAGGCAAATGCAATCGCCGGATCGGCGAGGAACCGGGGAGATGCCAGGTGTGCTGATTGACGTAACCGAGATCATTGATTCCACACGGCTGAACGGCTTTCACCTGCGCGTCGTCGGGCTGTGCGCGCTGCTGATTTTCTTCGACGGGTTCGATTTGCAGGCGATCAGCTATGTGGCGCCCGCGGTGTCGCAGGCGTTGGGGATCTCGCGGCCGATGCTGGGGCCGGTGTTCTCGGCCGGGCTGGCCGGCCTGACGCTGGGGGCGCTGGTGTTCGGGCTGCTGGGCGACCGCTGGGGGCGGAAGACCGTGTTCATCCTGTGCGGGGTGCTGTTCGGGCTGGCCTCCCTGGGCACGGCAACGGCAACAGACCTCCACCAGTTGCTGCTGTGGCGGCTGGCGGCGGGGTTCGGCCTGGGCGGCGCGACGCCGATCGCGATCACCATCGCGACCGATTACTGCCCGACGCGGCTGCGGGCGGTGCTGACGATGATCATGTATTGCGGCTTCACCATCGGCGGCGTGGTCGGCGGCTGGATTGCCGCGCTGGTGCTGCCTTATGGGTGGGAGGTGCTGTTCTATATCGGCGGCGTGCTGCCGCTGCTGCTGGCGCCGGTGCTGCTGCTCGCACTGCCGGAAACGGTCGAGTTCCTGGTCAACAAACAGCGCGATCCGGCCCAAATCGCTCGGATTCTGGCGCGTCTGCAACCGGGGTATGCGCCGCCGCCGGGGGCGCGCTTCGTGCTGGCGCACCAGAACGCCGGCGGGTTCCAGGTGATCGAGCTGTTCCGGCAGCGCAGAGCGGTGCGGACGCTGCTGCTGTGGGGAATTTTCTTTTGCAGCCTGGTGACGCTGTTCGCGCTGACCACGTGGCTGCCGGCGCTGCTGAATTCGCTCGGCCTGACGCCGGGGCAGATCGTTGGGGTGACCGGTGCGGTGCAGGGCGGCGGCCTGGTCGGTTCGCTGATCTTTGCCCGGATCATTCTGTCGGTGCGCCCATTTCTAATGATTTCGATCGGGTATCTGCTGTCGGCGCTGTGTCTGGTGCTGTTTTCACGCATGCCGGCGGTCTTTCCGATGCTGTTTGGAGCCGGCTTGCTCACCGGAGTTTGCCTTGTGGGAACACAGAATTTGCTGAATGCAATGAGCGCGCAAATCTATCCGGCGGCGATCCGGTCCACCGGCGTCGGCTGGGCGATCGGGATCGGGCGGACCGGTGCGATCCTCGGCCCAAGTATCGCCGGATTGCTGCTGGCATTTCATTTCGTTGCAGCAGACCTGTTTCTGTTCTCGGCAATTCCGCCGGCGCTGGCGGGCCTTGTGGCTCTTGTGCTGTTCAGCGCGATGAAGCGCTTGTAGGTTTACGGTCCTTACAGCAAGGTTACACGCCCGGGTTCCGGCGAAAGGCGGCCAGCATGGATTTTCAGCGATTGAGGGACAAGTTGACGTGCTGCTGATCGAGGCTGATGGCAAGGCCTTGTTCACGGCGGTCGGCATCCCGGTTCCGGCCGGGGTTGTGGTGACGGACGTGGTGCCGGCGTTGCCGAACGACGGGCCCTTTGTGGTGAAGGCGCAGGTGCCGGTAGGCGGCCGCGGCAAGGCGGGCGGGGTGGTGCTGTGCAATACAAGGCCGGAGGCCGAGGCGGCGGTGGCAGGCATGCTGGGCAGCCGCCTGAAGGGGCATGCAATCGAATCCTGCCTGGTGGAAGCGGCGGTGGCAGGGGCGGAACGTTACCTCGCCATCATGGTCGATCCGGCGAGCTATGGGTTGCGGGTGATGTTTTCGGCGGCCGGCGGCGTCGCGATCGAGCAGTCGGACTCGGTCGAGGCACGGCTGTGCGCGCCGCATCCGGGCGCGGTGACCGAGGCGCTGAACGATCTGATCGCAAATGAACCCGAAGCCTGGCGGGCGCAGGTGGCGGCGATCGGCAAGGCGCTGGCCTCACTGTTGCTGGAGAAAGAACTGGCGCTGGCCGAGATCAATCCGCTGTTCGTTGCGGAATCGGGGTGTGTCGCCGGCGATGCCAAGGTGGTGGTCGATCTGAACGCGATGTATCGGCAACCGGTTCTGTCGGCGATGATCGCCGCACGCCCGACGGTGTATGCGGATGCCTGCCGCAAGCTGACGGAAGGGTTCGATTATGTCGAACTCGATCCGGAAGGTGAGATTGGCCTGGTCACCACCGGAGCCGGGCTGTCGATGATGCTGATTGACGAATTGACCGCGCGCGGGGCGAAACCGCTGAACTTCTGCGATATCCGTACCGGGCAGATGCGCGGCAGCCCTGCGCGCCTGATCCGGGTCCTGGAATGGATTACCGCGCGGCCGTCGCTGAAGGCGGTGCTGGTCAACATCTTCGCCGGCATCACCGATCTGGGCGAGTTCGCCGGACTGCTGGCGGCGGCGGTCACGGCCTCGCCGGGATTGCACGTGCCGGTGGTGGCGCGCTTGGTCGGGCGCAACGCGGCAGACGCGAAGCGCATCCTGGCGGCGGCGTTACCGGATATGCTGGTGACCGAGGACCTGGCAGAGGCCCTGGCGCGGATCGACGCGATCGTCGGGGCAGCGCCATGATCGGAACGTTGTCGCGCACCACGCCGGTGATTGTGCAGGGCATCACCGGCCGGATGGGGCGCAGCCACGCGACGCTGATGCGCGCTTACGGAACGAACATCGTCGGCGGCACCTCGTCGCGGAAGGACGCAACGGAAGCGGCCGGGGTGCCGGTGTTCGCGTCCTGCGCCGAGGCGGTGCTGGAAACCGGGGCGGTGGCGTCGGTGGCGATGGCGCCGCCGGAGGAGACCTGGGCGGCGGTGCAGGAGGCGCTGGCCGCCGGGATCAAGCTGATCGTCACAGTCGCGGAAGGGGTGCCGTTGCATGACGCGATCAGGATCGGCCGGGCGGTGCGGCGGGCCGGCGCAGTGTGGGTCGGTGCCTCGACGCCGGGGCTGGCGGTGCCCGGCCAGTGCAAGCTGGGGTTCCTGCCCAATGTGTGCCTCCGGCCGGGGCCGCTCGGGATCATGTCAAAAAGCGGCACATTGTCATACGAGGTCGGCTACCGGCTGACGCGGGTGGGGCTGGGGCAGAGCATCTGGGTGGGTGTCGGCGGCGATGCGGTGAAGGGCGTTCGTTTCGCCGACCTGCTGCCGGTGTTCTTCGACGACAAGCGCACCAAGGGGATCATCCTCGTCGGTGAGGTCGGCGGTTCGGAGGAGGAGGAGTGTGCCGAGGCGTTCCTGCGCCTGGGGCCCAGGAAGCCGCTGTTCGCGGTGATCGCCGGGCGCGAGGCGAAGGAGGGCGTATCGATGGGTCACGCCGGGGCGCTGGTGCATGGCGCGTTCGGCACGCTGGAGTCGAAGACGAAACGGCTGACCGAGGCGGGCGCGACGGTGTTCGGCTCGATCGATGCGCTGATCGATCATTGCGCGCGGTATTACCGGTTCGACCGGCGGTAACGTCGGGCCTTGGCTGCGCTTCGCCATCCGGGGCATGCGACCGGCGCCATTTCAGGATAAACTCCGGTTCAGGCGGGGCGACGGCATGCCTCGCCAGAAAAAACCGGGAGGATAAGCTGAATGATAAGCCGGCGCATGGTGACGGCTGGGGCGGCGGCGTCGCTTCTGGCGCCCGCGGTTTCACGCGGCGCGGCGGCGGCGCCGCTCACCTTCATCCCCCAGTCCGATCTCACCATCCTCGATCCCGTCGTCACCACGGTCTATACCGCTCGGAATCACGGCTACATGGTGTTCGACACGCTGTTCGGGATGGACAGCCAGTATCAAATGAAACCACAAATGCTGGACGGCGTCTCGCTCGCGGCGGACGGAACCATCTGGAACCTGACGCTGCGCGACGGCCTGCTGTGGCACGACGGCGAGCCGGTCCTGGCGCGCGACTGCGTCGCCTCGATCCGCCGCTGGGCGGTCCGCGACGGAAGGGCCAACCGTCGCGCACCGCGGCGGTTCGGCGCGACGGCGGCTGGTTCGGCGGCGCCGGCCGAGCACCCGCGGTGCCGCGCGATGCCGACGTGCTGACCGAGGCCGATCTGAGCACCTATGTGGCGTTCCTGACCCGCAACGGATTCTTCGGGCCTGATTCGTGGTACATGAACCATGCGCGCAACATCGCCTATGCGGAGGCGGCGCAGGACGGCGGGCTTCTGTCGATGCCGGTGCTGTTCCTGCACGGCGCCTATGATTACACATGCGAGACAATCGATTCGCGGCTGGCGGAACCGATGCGGGGCGCCTGCGTTGACCTGACCGAGGTTGTCGTGACCTCCGGCCACTGGATGGCGCAGGAAAACCCCGTTGCCGTCAACGCCGCCCTGGCCCGGTTTCTGGCCGCCAAGCTGACCGGTTCATGGTGACAGACGAGGGAGCCTGATGCCGCGCAAGCCGAAACCTCGGATCCGGATCGGTGTCGGCGGCTGGACCTTCGAACCGTGGCGCGGCGTGTTTTATCCGGACGGTCTGGCGCAGCGGCGGGAACTGGAATTTGCCAGCCGCAAGCTGAGCTCGATCGAGATCAACGGGACATATTACGGCTCGCAGACCGCGGAAACTTTCCGGAAATGGCATGACGAGACGCCGGATGATTTCGTCTTCGCGCTGAAAGCGCCGCGGTTCGTCACCAACCGGCGGGCGCTGGCGGAGGCGGGGCCGTCGATCGAGCGGTTCTTCGGCAGCGGGGTGATGCAACTCGGCGACAAATTAGGTCCGATCAACTGGCAGTTCATGCCGACGAAAAAGTTTGATCCGGAGGATTTTGGAGGCTTTCTGCGGCTGCTGCCGACCCATGTGGCAGGGCGGGCGATCCGCCATGCGGTGGAGGTGCGGCACGACAGTTTTCGCAACACCCAGTTCGTCGCGCTCGCCCGCGATTTTGGGGTGGCAATCGTGATCGCCGGTGATGCGGCGTATCCGCAGATCGGCGATGTCACGGCGCCGTTTGTCTATGTGCGGATCATGGGCACTGGCGAGGCGGAACCGGCCGGCTATGCGGCTGCCGCGCTGGATACCTGGGCGCAAAGGGCGGTGGCGTGGGCCTCGGGGCGGTCGGCAGACGGGGTAGACACGGTCATACCCGCGAAGCCCGCGAAGGCGAGGCGCGACGTTTTCCTGTATGTGATCAGCGGCTGCAAGGTGCGCAATCCCGCCGCGGCGATGGCGCTGATTGCGCGGCTGAAGGCGCTGGGTGACCGTTGAACCTAAGCGCGGCGGCACCGCAGAAAAGAGTCACAATCGCTGATTTCGGTTATAAGCCTGCCGACCAGTAACAATCAGGACCGACATTCATGCTCAAGCCGCGCGGCCGCCATTTTTTCGCCAATCCCGGCCCCACCAATATCCCCGACAGCGTGCTGCGGGCGATGGATCGCGGCAGCATCGACTTCAATGATTCCGAATTCGTCCCGGTCTATGACGCGGCCTTCGCCGGTGTGAAACGCGTCCTGCGGACGGATCAGCATCTGTTCATGTACAACGCCTCCGGCCACGGCGCGTGGGAGGCGAGCCTGACCAACCTGCTGTCTCCGGGTGACACGATCCTGGTGCTGGAATCAGGCTATTTCTCGGAAGAATGGGCCAACATGGCGCGCGGTCATGGGCTGGACGTGCGGCTCGTGGAAGCCGACTGGCGCCGCGGCGTCGATATCGCCGACCTGCGCAAGGCGCTGGCCGCCGATGCGGCGCATAGGATCAAAGCGGTGTGCGTGGTGCACAACGAGACAGCGACCGGGATGATGCTGCCGCTGCCCCCGATCCGCGAGGCGATCGATTCGACCGGGCATCCAGCGCTCTTCCTGGTCGATACGATCTCCTCGCTCGGCTCGCTCGAATTCCGCATGGACGACTGGAAGATCGACTGCGTGGTGGGCGGCAGCCAAAAAGGGCTGATGCTGCCGACAGGGCTGAGTTTCACCGGCGTGTCGGACAAAGCGCTGGCCGCGCACGCCGATGCGAAGCTGCACCGGTTCTATTTCGACTGGACGATGATGGGCAAACGCGCGCAGAAAAGTTTCATCGGTACCATTCCGGTGAACATCTTCTACGGGCTGCGCGAGTCGATCCGGCTGATCGAAGAGGAAGGGCTGGACAACGTGGTGGCGCGGCATACCCGCCTCGCCGAAGCGACGCGCCGAGCGGTGCAGGTCTGGGCCGGCAACAACGGTCCGCAGTTGTTCTGCGTCTCGCCGGACCGGCTGTCCAACTCGGTGACGGCGATCCTGATGCCCGACGGGTTCAACGCCGATGCGCTGCGCAAGACGGTCCGCGACCGGTTCAACGTGTCCCTCGGCGGCGGCCTGGGCAAACTGAGCGGCAAGATTTTCCGGATCGGTCATCTCGGCGACCTGAACGAGCCGATGCTGCTGGGCGCGCTGGCGGCGATCGAGATGGGGTTGCGGATCGACGGCATTCCGCATGGACGCGGCGGCGTCGAAGCGGCAATGGCGTTTCTCGCCGAAGGCTGAGCGGCACGCGGGGGTGGATTTTCGCACGGTCGTTCGCTGTGCGCTGTGGACGCAGACGCAATGATATGTTAGATTTTTGTCGTTGACCGAAATCAATGCCGAATTGGGGAAACCAGACATTCGACGCGCGGCGACATCCGATTTGATCCCGTAGTAAGTCTCATAAAGGATCGCCACGCCCGTCGCCTGCCAGGTCCCCCGTCATGCCGACGGTCCTGATCGTAAGCAGGGAGGAAACGATGAGCTTCAACTGGAGCAACGCGGCGGAGGTGGCGATCGTCACCGGGCTTGGCGAAATACCGGTGGTGGGCAGTATTCTGGGCGGGCTGGTGGAGATATTCTGGCCGGAAAGTCCCGTAGACGTCTGGGCGGAGATCAAGTCCAAGGTGGAGGCGCTGGTCGGTCAGGCGATCTCGACAAACAATTATGATATTGTGCAAGAACAACTGGGTGGTCTGAGCGATTTGGTGAACAACTATCTCGATTCCGTTAAAAATGATGAGGATGCCCATGATAACTGGGACAGCGCAAACGCCCAGTTTATCGTAACGAGAAAATCATGCCAGGGGATTGATGTAGGCGATGAGATTTTGTTGCTGCCGCTGTTTGCGCAGATGGCCAATATGCATCTCAGCTTGCTCCGCGACGGCATCTTAAAGGGATACTGCGATGAGGATGCCTTTAATCATGCGTTGAACGAATACACCGGTTGGGTCGACTTGACCCTGCCGAAGGGTGTGAGCCAGCGCGCCCAGACCAATCCGAATTCATTCAATTACCAAAATGATTTTGCTCGCTTCATGCAGTTGAACGTTGGCAACTCCCGGGCGTTGTGGCCGTACTTCGATCCGATCGCCTATCCGCCGCCGGTTAAGAACCTCCCGGTGAGCGCCGAGGTCTTCTACACGATCACAGAAGCCGTCGGCCCATCGTTTTCCAGCGACGATTACGTGCTGCCGAGCAGCCCGCCGGTGGGGTCGGTCACCGCTGTCAATGTGTTCTGCTTGCAGAACAGTTCGGAAAACTACAATGTCGTCGAGGGCGCGCAGGTCAACTACACGAGCGGCAGTGCGCCGTATTACGGGGTCCTGGTAAACGGCGCGCCACCCCCGAATGGCGGCACCAACCCGACGAACAGCTATTATTCCTATTATACTCAAACGATCGGGGTTAATCCGGGCGATCCGGTGGCCAAGATCCAGGGACAGTATGACACCGGTGGCGGAACCTATGGCATCAGTCTGGTCACCAAAAGCGGGGCGGCCTCGCCGATCACGCCGGCCCAGGCCAGCCAGTCCTATGTCGCGGCCTTCACCATCACCTCGCCCGAAGGCTACAGCCTGAGCAGCATCTGGGCGCCGGCGAAATGGAGTTGGTACAATGCGGTGCGGGACATGGTGTTCGGCTTCCGGATGGATCCGTCCAATCTTGGCTGAAGCGTAACAGTCGGCGATTTGTGTGATGCGCGCTGCCGCCAGGGCGCGCGTCACGATCGCCGGCCCAGGCCTTGGCGCCGGGCGCCGGAGCATCCAGGAGGATCGCCATGGATCTTGAGCCGCCGGACGATGCCACGATCCAAAAACTGTTCGACACGCCCGGCGATGTGACGCCCGGCACGTTCGAGATTGCCCTCGTGCTGGGCGGCACCGTCTCATCCGGTGCCTATACCGCCGGGGTGCTGGATTTCCTGGTCGAGGCGCTGGATGCGTGGACAACGCTGCGCGACACCGGGGCGGCGGTGCCGAACCATCATGTCACGCTGCGGTTTCTGACCGGGACCTCC
>Ga0302319_10015636_pt1 | contig 14052 bp, 12 predicted proteins | sample Bog_T0_2_FD_203319 | JGI IMG/M metagenome (GOLD analysis project Ga0302319, IMG submission 203319) | Peat permafrost microbial communities from Stordalen Mire near Abisko, Sweden - Bog_T0_2 | ecosystem: Environmental > Terrestrial > Soil > Wetlands > Peat | place: Sweden: Abisko, Stordalen Mire... | reverse complement strand
GCCTGCTCGGCGTATGGCTGGGCGCCCTCCAGATCATCCTCGACAAAGGTCAGGAAGATGACTGGTTCGGGGCGACCTGGATTCGCTGGGCCTTCGCGATCCTCATCATCAGCTTCGTCGCATTTCTGGTTCGCGAGTTGCGGCACAAGCAACCGCTAGTCAATCTAAAAATTTTCCGCCATCGCAACTTCACCATCGGGTGCGTCTTGATCGGCCTTTTCGGCGCGGGCATCTACGCGCTGGTCACTTTGCTGCCGCTGTTCTATCAAGAGTTGATGGGCTATACGGCGTTCGCGGCGGGATGGGCGGTGAGTCCGCGCGGCATCGGCGCGATCTGCGCCATGCCCGTCATCGGCTATCTCACCGCGAAAATGGATAACCGCTGGCTCATCGCCTTCGGCTTCGCCATGTTCGGCGCGGCCAGCCTGTGGTTCGGAGAAGTCAATTTATCGATTGGGCAATGGACTTTTCTGTGGGCCATTCTGATCAGCGGATTCGGTTCCGGCTGCGTCTTCGTTCCGCTGTCGACGACGACGATGGCTTTTCTGAAGAACGAAGAAATCGGCAATGCCAGCGGCTTGTATAACCTCTTCCGCAACATCGGCGGAAGTATTGGAATTTCTGTCGTGAACACCGTCGTCTCGCGCCACGAACAAGTGCACCGCACCGAACTGGCCGGAGCGCTCGACCCCGCGCGCGTGGACGTGCGCACCGCGATGCAGGGAATGCAGCACTATTTGACCGCGCAAGGAGCTTCTCCCGCGGAGGCTGTCCAGCGCAGTTACGGCTTGTTGAATCTGACGCTCGATGGACAAGCCCGCCTCTGGTCTTATGTGGACGACTTCCGCTACATGGCGATCGGCTGCTTCGCCTGCGTGCCGATTGTGTTTGCGCTGAAGAAAGCGGTGGCGAAGAAGGGTGCGGCGCCGGCGGCGCATTAGGCAAGTGTAGTTTTTAGAAAACTCATTTTCCGCCGGCTTCTTTTCTCAGAACCGCTAACAACCCCTTCTTCCGAACTTCGGAAAGGGAGAGTTTGATCATAGGACCCTTGGCCGCCGCGAGAAGATCGTGCTCCAGCGAGTTAAGCCGACGCTCCTTATCCTGCCGAATCAATTCACGAATATATTCGCTGGGAGTACCCCAATCACCGGACGCGACCTGCCCTTCAACGTACTGCTTCAAGGGTTCGGGAAGAGAAATGTTCAGAGATGTCATAGCCATACCTTCATATTATGTCAGTTTATGAAGGCGATCAAGGAGAACTATTCACCCCATTGTGAACGTACAGTCCGCCCCTAGAAGGGAATATCCTCATCCGTGATCGGCCCTGACCCTGCGTTCGCGTGCTCGGGCTCCGGCATGCGCTGATCGAAGTTGTTGCCGCCGCCGCTACCGCTCGATGATGCGCCCGCGCCGCGCGAACTGCTGAAGTCGCCGCCACCGCTGCCGCCTTCGCCGCGGCCGCTCAGCAGAACCAGGTCGTTGGCGATGATTTCGGTTTTATACTTCTTCTGCCCGCTTTCCTTATCGTCCCAGGAACTGGTGCGCAAGCTGCCTTCGATGTAGCACTTGCCGCCTTTTTTCAGGTATTCCCCGACGATCTCGGCGGTGCGTTGAAAGGCCACGATGTTGTGCCACTCGGTGCGGTCCTGCCATTGGCCCTCTTTGTCTTTGAACCGCTCATTGGTAGCCAGCGAGAACTTTGCGACCGGCATGCCGCCCGGCGTGTATTTGACTTCCGGGTCCTTGCCCAGATTACCGATCAAAATAACTTTGTTAACGCTTTTTCCAGCCATTGGGAGCTCCTTTGCAGGGGATCAGTATACCGGAAGCGGAGTGCCGCGGAGCGCAAGTCAACAGAGATTGTGCATCCGAAGTCCGTTCTGGGACAGCCGCACTCAACAACACCCGCCGCCATGTGATAGCTTTTTCCCCGTGGACTCGAAGACAGAATCGCAGAATCATCGCAAACGCATAGCCGTCATCCCCGGTGACGGCATCGGCCAGGAAGTCATCCCTCAGGCTCTCAAAGTTATTCGCGCCTCCGGCGCCGATGTTGAACTCAGCGAATTCGATTGGGGAGCCGACCGCTATCTGCGCGACGGAATCACTGTTCCTCTCGACGGCTTCGCTATGCTGGGCCGAGATTTCGACGCCATCTTCGCCGGGGCCTTCGGCGATCCCCGCGTCAAGACCAACATCCACGCCAAAGAGATTCTTCTCGGCATGCGCTTCAAGATGGACCTCTATGCCAACGTGCGCCCGGTGCGGCTGCTCGATGCGTCGCTGTGTCCGCTGAAAAGTATCGAGCCGAAGGATGTGGATTTCGTCGTGATCCGTGAAAATACCGAAGGCGTGTACACCGACTCCGGCGGGGTCTTCAAGCAGGGAACGCCCGATGAGATTGCGATTCAGGAAGACATCAATACGCGCAAAGGGGTTGAGCGCATTATCCGATACGCGTTTGAATATTGCGAGCGCCACGCTAAGCTCGACGGCACCAAGCGCTCGCGCGTGCTCATGTGCGACAAGTCAAATGCGATGACGCATGCCGGTGGCTTGTGGCAGCGCGTGTTCAAAGAAGTGGCAGGCGAACATCCGCAGATCGCAACCCAGCACATGTACGTGGACGCGCTCTGCATGCAGATGGTGCGCGATCCGCGCGGCTTCGATGTGATCGTCACCAATAACATGTTCGGCGACATTATCACCGACCTGGCAGCCGGATTGCAGGGCGGCCTGGGCATGGCGGCCAGCGGAAATATTCATCCCGGGCAAACGTCGATGTTCGAGCCGGTGCATGGCTCAGCCCCGCCGATTGCGGGAAAGAACCTGGCGAATCCTTTTGGCGCGATTTTGACTGCGGCCATGATGCTGGCGCATTTGGGGATGATGCGCGAGGCGGAGAAGATTGAGGCGGCTGTGCTCGAAGCCGTGCGTGAGAAGAAAACTACTTCCGACATTGGCGGAACGCTGGGGACGCGCGAAGCAGGGGATTGGGTAGCAAACCTCGTGACCAAAAAGGTTCTGTCCTCCTGAGCGAAGCGAACCGATTCGCGAATGCGAATCGGCTCGCGCAGTCGAAGGGTCCCTATATGCTGTCAAACTTTCAGGGACGTCTCAGGGAATTCTCCGTGTGATTCCGCACTGCCGCTCTCCATAATTGGATGGAAATTCCCGACCCGCGCCCTGGCAGGATCGAAGCTATAGGGATCCTTCGACTTCGCAAGTGCTTGCGCACCGCGCAAGGACTTTGCTCCGCTCAGAATGCCAAGGCGTATGGCGGAGTTGTCAAACGAAAGATTTATTTCGCCGCCTTCCACGCATTAAACATGGCGTCCAGCAAGCTTTGGGAATTGCCGTCGTAATCCCCGCTTAAGTCCCACATAAACATCCCGCCGAAGCCGCGATTTTTCATGACGTATGTGGTCTTCATCGCGGTCGTGTTCTCGTCGTCGTAGGTGATAAATCCAGGCAGGTTCACGCCTTCGATGTCTGGATTCGTCAGATAAGGGGCCATCGCCACATCGTCCATGTTGCGCGTCCAGCCGCCTTGATTCACGCGCTCTTTGATGTACGGAGCGTAGTTCCACGAGTAGGCTGCGCAGGTGAGGCAGTCGGTCCAGAGTTGGTCGGTGCCATCCCATTCGTATCCGTAGAAGGGCGTGCCGATGTTGAGTTTTTCGCGCGGCACGGCGTATTCATTGTCGTAAAGGTCCATCGAAGTTTTCACGCTGCCTACACGTGACGGGTCATCGGGACTTTGAAATATCGGCGAAACATGCCCCGTCGCCTCTGACCAGGTTCCGTAATAGTCGTACGTCATCACGTTCATGAAATCGACGAGCGGGGCGAGCGAAGGGATGTCGAAGCCCTGTCCCCAACTGCGCGGATCGGAAGGAACAGCCATCGAGATCAGCCATGGAGACGGCAGGCCATTGCGCAGCTCTTGCATGAGCGTGGTGCAATCGGAGCGGTCGCGCGCGTTAGGAATTTCCCAATCGATGTCGACGCCGTCGTAACCGTACTCCAGCAAAAAGTTATACACGTTGGTGACAAAGTTCTGCCGCGCCGTTTCAGACTCGGCCATTTTGTTGAAGCGCGGGCCTTCGATGCCATCGCCGCCACCAATGGAAATCAGCACTTTAACCCCGGCGGCGTGAGCTTTTGTAAGCAGGTCCGGCTCCAGCGTCCCTGCCGGAATCTCAATCGTTCCGTCGGCCGCGGGACTTAGCAGCAGGAATGCGTGCGCAATATGCGTGAGCTTCGCATAAGGGATCTGGGCGGCGGAATAGGGCGGAGTGTTGTACTTGGACCATGCGGTGTAATAGCCGAGCAGTCGCTTCGGAGCATCCTGTGCGGAAAGGGCCAACGTCAGGAAAAGAACGATTATGAATGCGCTGGAAATTCTCTGGATTAAATCGAAGACATTTCGGAACCGCATGATCGAACCTCGCATGGTCATCTCAACGAAGGCGGGACTGCTCAAGGCGAAAGCAATTTTATCACTGCCCGCCGCACGCGGGAGCGGGCAAGAGTATAGACTTTGGGAAATGAAGCGGAAGAGTAGAAGTGCGAAATGGCTGCTGCTGGCAGCGGCGGCTTTTTTTTGCGGCGGTGTTGCGGAAGCAGAAACTGCTCAAGATCAGCCGCAACAGCAACAGCAAGATCAGTCGGAGAAGCCTGCCCTGAGCGGAGCCGAAGGGAGTGTCCGATCCACACCAGCAAACCCGGCACAAGCAAAGCCGGCACAAGAGCAAAAGCCTGCCGGCGAGGACGCCAGCGCTACTCAAACTCCGCTGGAGAAGCCTGAAGTCAAGATCACCCCGCGGCAGGCGGAGGAGTTGTTTCACTCGGTCGATGAAATCCTGGCCTTCGACAGCAAACACACTGGACTGCCCATCAAAAAGCCCGTGAAGCGCCGTCTCACCAGCCGTGATGAAGTCGTCGGCTACCTGACCAAGCACATGAAAGACGAAGATGTGAAGCGCTTGCAGCGCTCCGAGCTGGTGCTTAAAAAGTTCGGCTTGTTGCCGCGCGATTTCGATCTGGAAAAATTAATGGTGTCCCTGCTGCGCGAGCAAATCGCAGGCTACTACGATCCCAAAACCAAAACCGTGAACCTGCTGGACTGGGTTCCGATCGAAGAGCAGGAACCCGTGATGGCTCATGAACTCACCCACGCGCTCCAGGATCAGTCGATCAATCTGGATAAATGGATGAAGAAGGGCGAGAAAGATCTCGGAGAAATAAAAAAAGATCCCACGCCGGAAGACATCGAGAACGACGAGATCGATACCGCGCGCGAGGCAGTAATCGAAGGCCAGGCGGAGACCGCCATGCTGGAATACGAACTCGCGCCCGCGGGCCGCTCGATTGAAGATTCACACGATCTGGTGGAGTCCATGGAAGCCCAGATGTCGGAGGGAACTGAGGACTCAAAAGTCTTCAAAGATTCGCCCATCTTCCTTCGCGAGTCGCTTACTTTCCCTTACAGCTACGGAATGAAATTCGAAATTGCGTTGCTGCAGAAAGATGGGAAAGAAAAAGCGTTCGCCGATGTTTTAGCGAATCCTCCACATACCACCCGGCAAATCATGCAGCCCGAAACTTATTTGACGGGAGAAAAAATTGAGCCGATGCGCGTGCCGGAGTTCAAACGCGATTTCAGAGACTATACCAAGTTCGATATTGGCGCCATGGGCGAGTTTGATGTCGCGGTGCTGATTGAGCAATACGCGGGAAAGAAGTTGTCAGACCGGCTCTATCCGGAGTGGCGCGGCGGATACTATTACGCCGCTCGGCAAAAGAAAGACGCGAACGCGCCGCTCGGCCTGCTCTACGTTTCGCGTTGGTCGAGCGCCGAGAAGGCTGCAGAGTTCGCCGGAATCTACTCGCAATCGCTAAAAAACCGCTATCAGAAGCTGGAGAAAATCAAAGATGCGTCGTCTGCCGCCGCACCGGAGGAGCCACAGGAGCGAAAAGTAGAATTACTGCAAGGCCGCCACGCATGGAATACTGACGAAGGCGCCATCGTAATCGAGCAGCACGGAGATACCGTGTTGGTCAGCGAAAGCCTGGACGCCGTTACGACGGAGACGTTGGAGAGGGAAGTATTCGGCGGCGGGAAGTAGTTTTTCTTAATGGCTCTTTTTTTTCGATAAATCGTTCTCCACAACTTCAGCCAGGAAGTGTCGCACCGTGGCTACCACCACAATCTGTTTTCCGTTTCGTTCAATCGTAAGCTGACGTTCTTTGCCAGCTTCGCCTCCCAGCATTAACCAGACTTGGCCAAGTGTGTTGCCGAGCACTGGAATTCCATCCACCGCAATAAAGTGGTCTTCTGGTTGAACGCCCGGAACCGACGGCTTCCCCTCATACTCAGCCGTGCCGACGATCGTAAACCGCCCATCGTCTTCGGGACGAAGAATCAGGCCAATCACATCGAACTCGGGAAAGTTGAATAAGCGGCCGATGTCGAAATACATCATGGAGTGGGCGTAGTCAATACCGACGCGGTAATTCATCAGGACATCCGCGCCAAGCACTCCGTCGGGTTTGGCGCCCGTGCGCTTTCCGACGGCATCAATTTCTTCCTGAGAATATCGTCCGACGGCTACATTGGTGAGGAAGAGTGGCCCAACGTGCAGCCGATCGATGCGCATCAGCTTTCGTGTTATCTCATTTTTGTTTCCTGAAATGTTGGCAGGTCCCACGCCGCCGGTCATATGCGGCCACTCGGGATGGGCCGCAGCCAGCCTGTCAAACAGTTCTGGCGATAGAAAACTAATCGGTGAGCCCATATCCACCGCGAGATTATATTTCTTCTTCTCGATTTCAGCTGGAACCTGGATGATGCCGTTGGCAGCGTTCACGCTCGCTTTCATCCTTTCGCCATTGAATTTCAGAACTCCCGGTTGAGCGATCTTGAGTTCTCGGTTGGCAAAATTGACCAGCACTTCGTAATTGCGCAGGACGCTCGAAGGGATTTTGATTTCGGCGGACATGCCGGGGACAATAGCGTTATTGGGTGCCGAAATTGCAAGACCGGGGACGTTGATCGCGGTTGAAGGCAGGACGATTGCGGTCCCCCCGATATAGAGTTGAACAGTTTCCCCCTGCGGCATGGCCGATCCGCATACCTGGCCGTTGCAAATAAGTGTTAGCTGCAACCATGCCGCAACATTCTTAGAAACCCAGAAATCCGGATCGCCATTGTCCACCCAGGCGCGCACACGCTGCTTGCTTCCGTCGCGAAGTTGAAGGTCCGCATCGATGGTGATGCGGTTGTGATCGAGGATGATGGGAACGGTCCCCGATTTAGATTGCGGGTTCGAAGGAGACGATATCTGAGCGGCCGCCGTGGCGAGAAGAATGAATGCAAGAGCCCAACATCGCATAGGACGATTGTAGCGTCCCCAAAAGATCGCGCCGAGCCTCTTGTATAATCACGAGTTCGGCTTCGCATTGCGAAGTTTTCTGTTGACGCGAACTTTGGAGGCTGGGTGGCACAGGCGGAAATAGGGATTATCGGCGGCAGCGGGCTGTATGCCATGCCCGGATTGAGCCGCATAAAAGAAGTGAAGTTGAAAACTCCGTTCGGCGCGCCTTCTGATGCTTACGTTTGCGGCGTGCTCGAAGGGCGCAAGGTGGCCTTTCTGGCGCGGCACGGGCGCGGGCACCGCATTCTTCCCAGCGAGCTCAATTTTCGCGCAAACATTCATGGGTTCAAGCAGCTTGGCGTCGAGAGGATTGTTTCGGTTTCCGCGGTGGGATCGCTGAAGGAAGAACACAAGCCGCTGGATTTCGTAATTCCCGATCAGTTCTTCGATCGCACCCGACATCGGATCGATACTTTTTTCGGCGCCGGGGTGGTGGCCCATATTGCTTTTGCCGATCCTGTCTGTGGAGAGCTTTCGGGCATTGTGGAATCGGCTTGCGAAAAAGTTGGCGTCACCGGCCGCCGCGGTGGAACTTATCTTTGCATGGAAGGGCCGCAGTTTTCGACCAGGGCCGAATCGAATGTATATCGCAGCCTGGGCATGGATGTGATCGGCATGACGAATCTGCAGGAAGCGAAGCTCGCGCGCGAGGCCGAGTTGTGCTACGTCACGGTGGCGATGGTGACGGATTACGATTGCTGGCATCCTCATCATGACTCTGTCACAGTCGATCAGATCGTCGCGGTGCTGATGAAAAACGCAGAAAACGCCGCGAAGGTTTTGCGCGAGACGGTAGCAACCATGCCGAAGAATCGATCCTGCAAATGCAGATCCGCTTTGGCGCACGCCATCATGACCGATCCTAAAAAGATTCCGGCGGCGGCGAAGAAGAAGTTGAAACTGATTATTGGGAAATACGTGAAGTGAAAAGTGGGTGATCTTCTTCGTGTACCTTTGTGTCCTTTGTGGTTAGCAAAGGCATGGACCACGAAGGACGGAAAGCACTCTAAGGAAATTTCGAATGAGCATTGTTGTTGTCGGTTCGGTTGCGTTTGATGACATCGCATCGCCTTCAGGCAGCGTGAAGGGGATTTTGGGCGGTGCGGCAACCTACTTCTCGCTGGCCGCAAGTTATTTCACCAAAGTTCGCGTAGTCGCTGTGGTTGGCGATGACTTTGCCGCCGAGCATGAAGACGTCTTGAAAAAGCGAGGCATCGACACGCGAGGCATCGAGCGCGCCCCCGGCGAAACGTTTCGCTGGGGCGGAACTTATACCGAAAACCTCAGCGAGGCTAAGACAAACTTCACCGACCTCAATGTTTTCGAAAAGTTTCATCCGCAGATTCCGAAAGAATACGAGGACAGTGAATTTCTTTTTCTGGCGAATATTCAACCGACGCTACAAGCCAACGTCCGCCGCAATATGAAAGGAGTGCGCCTCACGGGATGCGACACCATGAATTACTGGATCAACAGCGCCCGCGCGGAACTGGCGGAAACTCTGAAACTGGTAAACGTGCTGCTGATCAACGATACTGAAACAAAAATGTTGGCGCACGAAACCAGCCTGCCGCGGGCCGCCCAAAAAGTATTGGCCATGGGGCCGCAGGCACTCGTGATCAAGCACGGAGAATACGGGGCGACCATTTTCTTCCGGGAAGGCGCGTTCGGCATTGGACGCCATCCCTTTCGCGCGCCGACTTTGCCGCTCGATGAAGTGAAGGATCCCACCGGAGCGGGCGATTCTTTTGCCGGAGGCTTCATGGGCTACATCGCTTCCCAGGAAGAATTAAATCGCGAAGTGTTGAAGCGGGCGTTATTCTACGGCGGCGTGATGGGGTCGTTCGCCGTGGAACGTTTTGGCACCGAGCGCTTGCAATCACTCACGCGCGGAGAAATCGACGAACGCTTCCAGATTTTCCGCGAACTCACTCACCTCGAATGAAGCCGCAACCGCCGCCGAAACCATATTCAGAAATCGAAATCGTACGCCTGGTCTGGCTTGCGATCTTTGTCTCGGTGTTTTCCTTTCTGTACTTCAATCGCAATGGCGACGTGCTGCTTTACGGCGATGCGGTCGCTCATATCAATATTGCGCGCCGCGTCTTCGATTCGAAAACTCCCGGTCTGCTCCAGTTAGGAACGGTGTGGCTGCCGCTCCCGCATTTGCTGATTATTCCGTTTATTCTCTCGAAGCAAATGTGGCAGACCGGCAGCGGCGGATCGATTCCGTCCATGGCGGCCTTCGTTCTTGGCGCGGTTGGAATTTTCCGCCTCGTACGGGTGCCCTTGAGCGAAAGCGGGACTGCGAATGAGTCCACGAAATCGGCAGCCTGGGTGGCCGCAGTTGTTTATCTGGCGAACCCGAATCTGATCTACATGCAGGCGACTGCGATGGGAGAGTCGCTGTACCTGGCGTTATTTATCTGGAGCCTGGTTTATTTCGCCCAGTTCCTCCGCGCGAACGATGCCGAACCAAGAGATAAATGCCTTACACAATGTGGATTCTGTCTGATCGCCGCCTGCCTCACTCGCTATGATGGATGGTTCCTCGCCGCTGTTCTCGCTGGATCGGTTGTGGTATTGCCGTTACGCGCAAAGAAGGCGAGAAGCGGGGCACTTCGCCCGGCAGTTCCAATGTCACGCAAAGCGATTGCAAAATTCGTTATGCTCGCCGCAACCGCCCCCATTCTCTGGTTCGGATACAACGCCATCGTTTACAAAAATCCGCTGGAATTTGTCAAAGGGCCTTACTCTGCCAAGGCCATTGAGGAGAAGACGGGTACGGTAAATCCGGCGAAAGGAAATCTCCTCGCTGGCCAATCCTACTTTTTGAAAGCCGCAGAATTGAATGTCAGCGACGGAACATGGCCTGGTCGTCTATGGCTTTTACTTGCGCTCGTCGGAACTGTGTCCACAATCGTAAGCCGTCGCGGCCTGTCGGCGCTTTTACTCTGGACGCCGCTGCCGTTCTATGCCCTATCCATCGCCTATGGTAGCGTTCCCATCTTCGTTCCAACTTGGTGGCCGTTCTCCCAATACAACGTGCGCTATGGATTGCAACTCCTTCCCGCGTTCGCTGTGTTCGTACCCTTGGGAATTTCTTTCCTGGTGCAGACCGCAGTAAAGATTCGAAGCGTTCCAGTCTCATGGCGGCGTTGGTCGCACGCGGCTGCTATGGTGCTGGCACTGGCGCTGGCCGCTGTTTGCTACGGTGCGATTTGGCGCGCCGATCCCATTTGCTACCGGGAGGCCAAAATCAATATGCGCGGTCGTGTGGCGCTCGATGGCCAACTGGCAGGTTGGATTAAATCCTTGCCGTCGGATTCAACTCTTCTGATGTATCTTGGCGAACACGTTGGCGCACTCGAGCAGGCCGGCATTCCGTTACGGAGAACTATCAATGAAGGCAATCATCGCGTGTGGAAGCAGCCCGCCGATCCCGAAGGTTTGTGGGAGCGGGCCTTGGCAAATCCAGAGGCGTTTGCGGATTACGTAGTGGGATTCGAAGGCGATCCGGTGTGGGCCGCCGCGAAGAAACAGCATTTGGCCGCGCTGGTCGAAATCCACACCACAGGGCAACCGCCGGCGGCGATCTTCAAGGGCCGGGTGCAAACCCGTCCCTGGTAGGCTCGTGGATTCTACGGTAATCACGCGGGTTAACGGAGAGAGCCGGGACCACCTGAATCGAGTGATAAAATCCGGCCATCCGAAGTGTCGCGCTGAATCGAATTCCGCTCATGAACTGGCACCAAATTTCCGAGCTGCTGCACGGCGAAATGGCCAGTGGATTTGTTGCCACCTCGCTGGCTCGACTGGTGCTGGCCGCGATTCTGGGCGGAGTAATCGGATTAGAACGCGAACTACGGCATCGGCCGGCCGGACTGCGCACCAATATGTTTATATGCTTTGGGGCGGCAATGTTTACTGTTCTCTCGTCAGCGTTAGCCGGGGTGCCGTCGGATGCGGCCCGCATCGCCGCGCAAATTATTCCCGGCATTGGGTTCATCGGAGCGGGATCGATTCTGCACACCCGCGGCCTTACTACTGGACTGACGACTGCGTCCACCTTATTCGTGGTGGCATCGGTAGGAATGGCCGCGGGCGGTGGACTCTACCTGACCGCAGTCTTTGCAACTGCTGTTGTTCTGGCATCACTATTTATACTCGGTCACATCGAACAAACTTTTAATCTGAAGACTCTGCTGGTCACTTACGAAGTTGCCGGAACCAGCGTGGATCAGGTTTCGCAAGAGGTGAATCGCATTCTCGAACGCCGGCATCGCATGATGCAAAATGTTCTCAGCGGAAGCACGCCGGAGCACATCCGCGTCCAGTTCGACGTGTCAGGTTGCAATCGCGAACAAAAAGAATTGCTGCATGAGCTGAAGGCTTCTACCGTCCTCGGCAGCGTAGCCTCGCTGGGTCCCGTGGAGATGGAGTGAACACTCCCTTGGTGATTCCATTTGTGAAGGCCAGCGCATGCGGCAACGATTTTCTGCTGGTCGATTCCGCGGATGTGGAGGGCATTACAGATCTTGCCAACCTCACGCAGCGTATGTGTGACCGGCACAATGGTGTGGGCGCGGACGGAGTGGAGTGGATGTATCCGCATGCTTCCGCGGATGTGGAAATTCGGCTGATCAACGCCGATGGATCTCAAGCGGAAATCTCCGGCAATGGAACGCGCTGTGTCGCTGCCTACGTTTGCGCGGAGCGGGGAACAGAAAAAATTACCATCCAGACGGGCGCGGGATTGAAAGCCTGCTTGCTGACCGCCCGCAACGAGGCCGAGTGCGAGTTTGAAGCAGAGATGGGCGAAGCCGTGGTGAGCCCAGAGCTCGAGATCACGCTGGGTGGAAAAGCAGTGTGCGGAATTCCGATCTCTATGGGAAATCCACACTATGTTGTTTTTGTCGACGAGTACCTCGACAACTGGCAGAACGAGGCGTCCGCAATTCAGCGCAGTTCGCAATTCAAACAGGGCGTCAATGTGGAGATGGTCGTGGTGGATGGCAGGCACGATATCCGAGCTCGGTTTTTCGAGCGCGGAGTCGGCGAGACGCAATCCTCCGGAACCGGCTCTTGCGCGTCAGCGGTGGCGGCGATGTCGGCCGGCAAAGCGGATTCTCCCGTTCGAGTGCATGCGCCGGGTGGAGTTCAAACCGTGCGGCAGGTGGGAAGCACGGTGTTTCTTCGGGGATGGGCACGGCTGGTTTGCCGGGGCGAGTTTTTTCTGAGCTAAGGTTTCCTACTGAATGTCCTCCTCAATAATTCCGCGCATCAAACCTCCTGCTCTCAAGAACGGAGATACGGTAGGTATTGTCGCGCCAGCCAGCAACGTGCAACGCGCCGAACTGGAAGCTGGGTGCGAAGCCTTGCGGCGCGCGGGCTACATCCCTTTTTACCTGGATACGATTTTTGACAAAGATCTTTATTTCGCCGGATCGGTGCAGCGTCGAGCGCGGGAATTAGAAGAAATGTTTGTTCGCGAGGAAGTGCGGGCAATTATTTGCGCGCGCGGCGGGTACGGCGCAAATTATCTTTTGCCGGAACTAAACTTTGAAAAAATTAAAGCGCAGCCAAAAATATTTGTTGGCTACAGCGATATTACCGCGCTACTCACCTACTTCTCCGACGCCCTCGGCATGGTCACATTTCACGGCCCCATGGCGGCAAAGGATTGGGCGCATGCCGATTGCGTGGACATGCCCTCCTGGCATGCCGCTCTCACGGCGGCTTCGGCATGGGACATCAACCTTGCCGGTTCCGATGCAGTGGGCCTCGTCGACGGCACGGCTGACGGAATTTTATATGGCGGCTGCCTTTCGATTCTCGTCGCTTCGCTCGGAACTCCATACGAAATTCGCACTGCAGGGACGATCCTGTTCCTTGAAGATTTGGGCGAGAAGCCGTATCAGATCGATCGCATGTTGATGCAGTTGAAATTTGCCGGCAAGTTGAATGGAGTGCGTGGAATTATTTTTGGCGAGATGCGCCAATGCGCGCAAACGACGAATCCGGGACACACGCTGGAAGAAGGGGTACTGCGCGTTATAGGAAACCTGGGCGTGCCGATCGCATATGGCGTGCGCTCGGGGCACGTATCCGCGGGCAATATTACACTGCCCATCGGCGTGCGCGCCGGATTAACCGTGCGTGGCACGCGGGTGACGTTTAACATTCTGGAAGCGGCGGTTACCGCCGCACAGTAAATAACGACAAAATGGCATGAGCGAAAATAAACACATTCATCTGATTGGGATCTGTGGCACCGCAATGGCTTCACTCGCGGGGATGCTGAAGCAGCGCGGATTCAAAGTTACCGGGTCGGACGCAGCAGCCTATCCTCCCATGTCCGATTTTCTTGCCGATTTAGGCATCCCGATCGCGCAGCCTTTCGGCCCGCGCAATCTCGAACCGCGTCCCGGTCTGGTCGTCGTGGGGAATGCGATATCGAGGGGCAACGCCGAACTTGAGTATGTGCTGGATCAGCGAATTCCATTCTGCTCACTGCCGCACCTGCTGCATGACGAATTCCTGCTCGGAAAGGAAGTTCTTGTAGTCGCGGGCACACATGGAAAGACAACCACCACCTCAATGCTAGCCT
>Ga0302319_10015633_pt1 | contig 14053 bp, 9 predicted proteins | sample Bog_T0_2_FD_203319 | JGI IMG/M metagenome (GOLD analysis project Ga0302319, IMG submission 203319) | Peat permafrost microbial communities from Stordalen Mire near Abisko, Sweden - Bog_T0_2 | ecosystem: Environmental > Terrestrial > Soil > Wetlands > Peat | place: Sweden: Abisko, Stordalen Mire... | reverse complement strand
GCCAGCGGTGTCAGCACCGGAAACACGCGTTCCATGAACCACGCGTCCAGCCAGCCGCGCTCGGTTTCGGTCAGTGAGGAGGCATCAGCCAGTTCCAGCCCAGCTTTCTGCAGCGCCTCGCGCAGTTCCAGCCACACCTTCTGCTGCCGGTCCATCAGCGCGCGCAGCCGCTCGCCCACCACGTCCAGTTGCTGCGCCGGGGTGCGGCCATCGGGGCTAGTGGTGGCGATGCCGGAGCGCGACTGGCCGATCAGACCGGCGACACGGACCGAGATGAATTCATCGAGGTTGCTGGCGGAAATCGAGACGAAGCGCAGGCGCTCCAGCAACGGCTGGCGGGTGTTTTCGGCTTCCTCCACAACGCGGTGGTTGAAATCCAGCCAGGAGAGCTCGCGGTTGATGAAGCGCTCCGGGTTCTGCGGCGTAATCGCCGGCTCGGGCGTCACCGGCATCTGCACGGCTTTTCGCGACGCTGACATGGGCACTCCGATTGGGGGGGCACTGCTGGCGGGAGCTTATAGCAGGCGGCGACAGCGGGACAGTTAGGAAGGAAGCGCTTCTTTTTGCAAAAAGAAGCAAAAACTCTTGCGCGGCTGTCGCGGACTACTCCGCGACAGCCGCGCAGATGTTTCTTGGTTCTTTTTTTCAAAAAAGAACTGCTTGAGTTCATGGACTTGTTTCAAGGCCCAGGCCAAGGCACACCGGCGCACGATCAAGGGGAGCCTCAATGTCCGGACCGCTGACGGGCCTGCGTATTCTGGAGATTGCCGGCATCGGGCCCGGGCCGTTCGCGGCCATGATGCTGGCCGACCATGGCGCCGAAGTGATCCGCGTCGAGCGGCCGAACGCGCCGCCCGGCATGGCGCCGGCGCATACGGACATCCTGGCGCGCTCCCGCCGCGCGGTGGCGATCGACCTGAAGCGGCCGGAGGGCGTGGCCGTGCTGCGCGATCTGGCGCGCGGCGCCGATGGGCTGATCGAGGGCTTCCGCCCTGGCGTGCTGGAGCGGCTGGGAATCGGCCCCGATGTGCTGCTGGCCGATAATCCGCGCCTGGTGGTGGGCCGGATGACCGGTTGGGGCCAGACCGGGCCGATGGCAAAGCAGGCCGGCCACGACATCGATTACATCGCGCTGGCCGGCGCGCTGCATGCCTATGGCCGCGCCGGCGAGAAACCGACGCCGCCGATCAACATGGTGGGCGATTTCGGCGGCGGCGGCATGTTCCTGGCGTTCGGCATGGTCAGCGCCATTCTGCACGCCCAGCGCACCGGGCAGGGGCAGGTGGTGGATTGCGCCATGGTGGACGGCGCTGCCGTGCTCATGAGCATGATCTGGTCGTTCCGGGCCGCGGGGTTCTGGCGCGACGAGCGCGGGGTGAATCTACTCGATACCGGCGCGCATTTTTATGACACGTATGAGACGGCGGACGGCAAATACCTGGCCGTGGGCGCGATCGAGCCGCAATTCTACGCTGAGCTGCGCCGGCTGGCTGGCTTGCAGAACGATGCCGATCTCGACGGGCAGATGAATTTTCCCGAATGGCCGCAGCTAAAGGAAAAGCTGGCCATCGTGTTCCGCGGCCGGACGCGTGACGCGTGGATGGCGGAGTTCGACGGCACCGATGCCTGCGTGGCGCCCGTGCTGTCCATGGCTGAGGCGCCGCTGCACCCACACAACGCGGCGCGCGGCACGTTCGTGGAGGCGCAGGGGGTGACGCAGCCCGCGCCGGCGCCACGATTTTCCGCCACGCCCTCTACCGCGCCGCGCATGGCCACGGGCGATAGCGGCGCCGATACCGATACGGTGCTGGCGGGGATCGGCTATGACAAGGAACGGATTGCGGGCCTTAAACGCGATCGTATTCTGGGCTGAAGGAGACACACCGCATGCATGACGATCCGGTCGTTATCGTGGGCGCGCGCCGCACGCCGATGGGCGCGTTCCAGGGCCTGCTAGCCGATTTGCCGGCCACCGCGCTGGGGGCGAAGGCCATTGCCTCGGCCGTGGGCCAGGCCGGGCTGGAGCCGTGGGAGATTTCCGAGGTCATTATGGGCTGCGTGCTGCCGGCGGGGCTGGGGCAGGCGCCGGCGCGCCAGGCCTCGCTGGGCGCGGGGCTGGCCCGTGAAGTGCCGGCCACCACGGTGAACAAGATGTGCGGCAGCGGTATGAAGGCGGTGATGCTGGCCTATGACCAGATCCGCGCCGGCAGCGCCGACATCATGGTGGCCGGCGGCATGGAGAGCATGAGCAACGCGCCGTATCTGCTCGACAAGGCGCGCTCCGGCCTGCGCCTTGGGCACGGGCGCACGATCGACCACATGTTTCTCGATGGGCTGGAGGATGCCTACGAGCCGGGGCGGTTGATGGGCAGTTTTGCCGAGGATACTGCCGAAAAGCTGCAATTCACGCGCGAGGCGCAGGATAACTATGCGCTGGAATCGTTGCGGCGGGCCAAGCAGGCCACTGAAGACGGTGCGTTCCGCTCCGAAATCGTCATGGTCAGCGGCCGCAACCAGGTGCTGGACGATGAGACGCCGACCAAGGTGAAGCCGGAGAAAATTCCGCATCTGAAACCGGCGTTCCGCGAGGGCGGCACGGTGACGGCGGCCAATTCATCGTCGATTTCCGATGGCGCCGCGGCGATGGTGCTGATGCGGTTGTCGGATGCGGAACGGCGTGGGCTGACCCCGCTGGCAAAGATCGTGGGCCATACCACGCACGCGCATTTGCCGGCGTGGTTCAGCACGGCGCCGATCGGGGCGATCACCAAGCTTTTCGAGCGTGTCGGCTGGGCGGCGTCCGATGTCGATCTGTATGAAATCAACGAGGCGTTCGCGGTGGTGACAATGGCAGCGATGCGCGAGCTGGATTTGCCGCATGAGCGGGTGAACGTGAATGGCGGCGCTTGCGCGCTGGGGCACCCGATCGGGGCCAGCGGAGCGCGGATTTTGGTGACGCTGGTGAGCGCGCTGCAGCAGCGCGGGCTGCGGCGGGGGATAGCATCGCTGTGCATCGGCGGCGGCGAGGCGACCGCGGTGGCGGTTGAGAGATTCAGCTGATGAAACCCTTTGTGATTAATTTAAGACGGGGGGTCTGGGGGGCGCGGCGCGCCCCACCCAGTCTTACTTCTTGAGTGTCTGCCTGGTGATAGGTGCCGGCGATGGCGTAGGTGCTGCCGTGGCGCAGGCCTTCGCGCGTCAGGGCATGCAGGTGTGCATCACCAGGCGGCCGCGTAATTTGCCGCAGCTGGAAGAGCTGGCAGGCAGGATTCGCCAGGACGGCGGCACGGCGCATGCCTATGGCGTCGATGCGCGTGACGAAGCCGAAATGGAGGCGTTGTTCGACCGTATTGAAGCCGATATCGGCGAGCTCGATGTCGTGGTGTTCAACATCGGCGCCAATGTCTGGTTTCCGATTACCGAAACGACGTCGCGGGTTTACACCAAGGTCTGGGAAATGGCCGCGTTCGCCGGGTTTCTCGCCGGGCGCGAGGCGGCGCGCGTGATGTCACCGCGTGGACGTGGCACAATTATTTTCACCGGCGCCACCGCCAGCCTGCGTGGCCGCGCCACGTTTTCCGCGTTTGCCGGCGCCAAGCACGCACTACGCGCGCTGGCGCAAAGCATGGCGCGCGAACTGGGGCCGCAGGGCGTTCACGTGGCGCATGTGGTGATCGACGGCACGATCGATGGCACGTTCGCACGCGGTAGGCTGGATGACGCGGCCGAGCGGCTGGCGCGGCATGAAATTGTCGATCCGGCGGAGATTGCGCGCGCCTATGTTTATCTGCACACGCAAGGCAGATCAGCCTGGACGCATGAGATGGATCTGCGGCCTTGGCGTGAAGCGTGGTAGCAGAAGAAAGCGGTTCTTTTTTGAAAAAAAGAACCAAAAAACTTTTGCTTATTAAAACGTGAGCCTGCGGCGCCGCGAATGCCAAACAGGCAAAAGTCTTTTGCTTCTTTTCTTCAGAAAAGAAGGCCTTCCTTCCCTTCCTTCGGGGCCAAAAATGACAAAAACCATAGAACTGATCTTCGACTTCGCGAGTCCTAACGCGTATCTGGTGTATCGCGCCCTGCCGCCGGTGCTGGCGCGCACTGGCGCTACGCTGGTGCTAACGCCGTGTCTGCTGGGCGGTATTTTCAAGGCCACGGGCAACCAGGCGCCGATGCTGGCTTTTGCCGGCGTGCAGGGAAAGCTGGCTTACGACATGCTGGAGATGCGCCGATTTATCGCGCGCGAGAAGCTGGACCGGTTCGCCATGAACCCGCATTTCCCGATCAACACGCTGCTGGTGATGCGCGGCCTGGTAGCGGCCGGCGCCGGTAACACCGCCTATGTCGAAGCCGTGCTGACGGCGATGTGGGAGACCGGGCAGAACATGGGCGACCCGGCGGTGGTGGCGGACGTGCTGGGCGCGGCCGGGCTGGATGCGCCGGCGCTGCTGGCGGCGGCGCAGACCGATCCGGTGAAGCAGGCACTGGTTGCCAACACGCAGGCGGCCGTTGACCGCGGGGTGTTCGGCATTCCCACGATGTTCGTGGGCGACGAGATGTTTTTCGGCAAAGATCGACTGGGCCAGGTGGAGCGCTACCTGGAAACCGGTATCGCCTAATACACGCCTGACTCCACGTCCGGCGAGCCGTTAGCTGGCGCGACCGGCCAATCGTTTGTAAAACCCGCCACATCGGGCGGGGCCGCGTATCCAGCCGGCTTGGCCGCTTCCTCGCTAAACTGATGAAAAAGTTCATCTTTCGGCCAAGCTCGCGAACACATCGCCTCTGGCATAGACCGTGCAAAACAGCGGTCGACCGAACAAAAACCGGTGCCACGGGCGCACGACAATATTTGAGGGGTGGTTTGATGATAGCGATTGTCACGCGGCGCGGCGTTCTGCCGTGGCCCGGCGCACGTTCGATTTATGCGTCTTTTTAGCGCGCCCGGGTGCCACGCGCCGCGGCTGCGCGGCCTGTTGCTGGCCGGTTGCGGCGCCGTGGTGCTAACCGGCTGTGCCGTGGGGCCGAACTACAAGCAGCCGGCGCCCCCCGCCGTGCCGCGTTTCACCGAAAAGCCGATGCCGGACTCCACGCAGCGGGCGGAAGAGGCCTATGGCCGCGCGCAGCATTTCGCTATCGGCGCCGACGTGGCCGGCGAATGGTGGACACTGTTTCACTCGCCGCGCCTGTCGCGCATGATCGCCGATGCGCTGCGGCAGAATCCCTCGATCGAGGCGGCACAGCAGACGTTGCATCAGGCGCAGGAAACCACGCTGGCGGCCGAAGGCAGTTTTTTTCCGCAGGTGACCGGCACGCTGAACCGGCAGCGCCAAAAATTTAGCCCGGCGCAAAGCGGCATATCGCCGGCCACGCGCGGCTTCACCGGCATTCCGGCGTTCTCGGTTTACACAGCGCAGCTGGGCGTCAGTTACACCTTCGATGTCTGGGGCCAGACGCGGCGTACGGTGGAAGCCGATGCGGCCCAGGCAGAATATCAGCGATCGGAGCTCGAAGGCGCGATCACCATGCTGGCTGCCAATACGGCCACCGCGGCGATCAACGCGGCGGCGCTGAAGGAAGAGGTGGAGGCGGAACAGAAACTCGTCACCGCCGAGGCCAATTTGCTGAAAGTGGTGCGCCAGCAATTCGAGCTGGGCGGCGCCACAGGCACGGATGTGGCGACGCAGGAAGCGCAGCTGGCCAATACGCAAACGCTCGTGGTGCCGTTGCAGACGCAGTATATGCAGGCGCGCGACCAGCTCGCCGCCTATCTCGGCCGTGTGCCCAGCGTGGCGGATGTTCCGGATATTTCGCTCGATGAGCTGACGCTGCCTGGGGAAGTGCCGGTCAGCCTGCCCTCGCAGCTGGTGGCGCAGCGGCCCGATATCCGCGCCAGCGCCGCGCAATTGCATGTCGCCACCGCGCAGGTTGGCGTGGCGGTCGCAAATCGCCTGCCGCAACTGACACTATCCGCGTTCGTCGGCAGCGCGCCGGCGGCGATCGGCGATCTGTTCACGCCTGGCAACGGTTTTTGGAGCCTGACCAACCAGTTGGCCGGCCCATTGTTCGAAGGCGGCACGCTGCTGCACCAGCAGCGCGCGGCGGTGGCGGCCATGAAGGTGGCCGCGGCGAATTACCAGAATACCGTGATCACCGCGTTCCAGAACGTGGCCGACGCGCTGACCGCGCTGTCGCAGGATGCGCTGGCGTTGCAGGCCGCGCAGGCCGGCGAACGCGCCGCGGCGCGCAGCCTGTCACTGGCGCAAATGCAATACGGCTTCGGTGGTGTGGCATACCTCACCGTGCTGACCACGCAAACCCAATACCAGAACGCGGTGATTACGCTGATCCGCGCCCGCGCCGCTCGCTATTCCGATACCGTGGCGCTGATCGCGGCACTCGGCGGTGGCTGGTGGAACCGAAACGACGTCGCCCCGCCGCCGGAAGGCTTGATGAGGTCATTGCTGCCATGAAAACAATTTTATTCGCTACCGCGGCTTTGGCCTGCGGCATCACGGCCGCGCGCGCGCAGGAGCCGCCAGCGGTGGTTTCCACAATCGTGGCGCATACCCAGCCCTGGCAGGATACGCTGGAGGCGGTGGGCAGCCTGCGCGCCGTGCGCGGCGCCGATCTGGCGGCCGAAGTGCCGGGCATTGTCGATTGGATCGGTTTCGAATCCGGCCACGATGTGGAAGCCGGCGCCGTGCTGATGCGCCTGCGCGCGAACGACGATGCGGCCAAGCTGGCGGAATTGCAGGCCGCTGCCGATCTGGCCGCCGCCAACCTTGCGCGTGACACCAAGCAGTTCCGCGCCCAGGCCGTGAGCCAGGCCACGATCGATGCGGATAGCAGCCATTTGCGCGGCGCCCACGCGCAGGTTGAGGAACAGCAGGCGTTGATGGCGGAAAAGATTGTCAAGGCGCCGTTCGCCGGCCGCCTCGGCCTGCGCCAGGTCGATGTCGGCCAGTATCTGCAGGCCGGCACCGCCGTGGTCACGCTGCAGGCGCTGGATCCGATCTATGTGGATTTCTACCTGCCGCAGCAGACGCTGAGCCAGGTGCGCAGCGGCGAGGCCGCCACCGTCACCGTGGATGGGTATCCCGGCCGGGTGTTTCCCGCCACCGTCATGGCCATCAGCCCCAAGCTGGATCAGGCCAGCCGCATGGCGCAAATCCGCGCCTCGGTGGCCAACCCGGATCACGTGCTGCTGCCGGGCATGTTCGCCACTGTCGCATTGAACGCCGGCGCGCCGCGTAGCTACATCACTCTGCCGCAATCGGCGCTGGTGTATAATCCCTATGGCAGCACGGTTTACGTGGTTTCGCCCGGCCGCCCGCAAACTGTGCACACGGCGCTGGTGAAGGCCGGCCCGACACGCGGCGATCAGGTGGCCGTACTCGACGGCCTGAAGCCAGGCGACGTGGTTGTAACTTCCGGCCAGTTGAAGCTGCACCAGGGTTCGTCCATCGTCGTCAATAACAGCGTTGTGCCGGCCAATAATCCGTCACCGCGCCCCGAGGAGGAATGAGCATGCGCCGCACGGACCTGTTCATCCAGCGCCCAGTGCTGGCCGTCGTGGTCAGCGTGTTCATCCTGCTTATCGGGCTGCGTGCCGAAACGACGTTACCGGTCAGGCAGTTTCCCAAAACCGTCGATGCCTTCATCGAGGTCGATACGACCTATTATGGCGCCGACGCCGACGTGGTGGCCGGCTTCATCACCACGCCGCTGGAAAACGCCATTGCCCAGGTGCACGGCATCGACAGCATGTCGAGCCAGAGCAGCAACGGCTCCAGCCAGATCAACATCCACCTGCAGTTGAACCAGGACCCCGACAAGGTCCTGACCGAAATCCAGACGCAGATCAGTTCGGTGCACGATCAGCTGCCGCAACAGAGCCAGACGCCGGTGATACATGTGCGCACGGGCTCGCAGGGCAATACGCTGATCTACGCGTTCCGCAGCGATATCATGTCGCCGGAACAAATTACCGATTACCTGACTCGCGTCGTGGCACCGCAAATTCAATCGATTCCCGGGGTGCAATCGGCGCCTGTCTGGGGCGCGCAGAACTTTGCTTTGCGCGCCTGGCTCGATCCGCGGAAGCTCGCCGCCCGCGGCCTCACCGCGGCCGATGTCGCCACCGCGTTGGCCAACAACAATTTCACCAGCGGTGCCGGCACCACCACGGGCAGCGCGTTGCAAATCCCGCTCGGCATCACCACCGGCATCCACTCCGCCAAGGCTTTCCGCAATCTGGTGATCCGCCAGCAGAACGGCGCCATCGTGCGCCTAGGCGACGTCGCCAATGTCGAGCTTGGTTCAGACAATTATCAGGTTAGCGTCTTGTTCGACGGCGATAATTCGATCTTTATCGATGTGGAGCCGTCGCCGGACGCCAACGTGCTCGATGTCGTCAGCAGCGTGAAACAGCGCTTCAAGGCCATCCAGGCTGACCTGCCGCACGGCCTGATCGCCGATATTGCTTATGACGCGACCGATGGCGTGGTCGCTTCCATTCACGAAGTGGTTAAGACCCTACTGTTAAGTTTGGCGATCGTGACGCTCGTCGTGTTCGCCTTCCTGCGCTCGGCACGCGCGTCGTTCATTCCTGTGGTAACCATACCGCTCTCGCTGATCGGCACGTTCGGCATTCTCTGGGTGCTGGGTTTTTCGATTAACCTGCTGACGCTGCTGGCGTTGGTGCTGGCGACCGGCCTGGTGGTGGATGACGCCATTATTGTGGTCGAAAACGTCTCGCGCGAAATGGCCGAAGGCGCCTCGGCGCTTGACGCTGCTTTGCGCTCGGCGCGGCAACTTGCCTCGCCGATCGTTGCCATGACGATTGTGCTTATCGCGGTTTACGTTCCGATCGCGCTGCGTACCGGCCTCACCGGCGCGCTGTTCACCGAATTTACCATGACGCTGGTCGGCGCGGTTACGGTTTCGGCCGTCCTGGCGCTGACATTGTCGCCGATGATGTGCCGATTTATGCTGAAGCCGCCACGGCGCATTGTGAGCGGCGTGCCGATGATGCAGCGCGTGTACAGGCCGATATTGCGCTTGGCGCTGGCGGCGCGCTTGCCCGTCGTCGGCTTCGGCATCCTGGTTCTGGCTGCCAGCATCATGCTCTATCGCGGCTCGACCAGCGAATTGGCGCCGCAGGAAGATACTGGCTTCATTGCCGGGCAGGCCAGCGTGCCGGCCACCTCGACGATCGACATGCTGCGCCAATACGAACCGGTTGTGTTTAAGGCCGTCAAGGCACTTCCCGAAATCGATCGCGTCTACCAATTTGACCAGGCAGGCAACTCGCAGCTTGGCATCGGCTTGAAGGATTGGGGCGCACGGCATCGCACTACGTCCGAAATCCTGACCGATCTGCAAAAGCGCCTGTTCGGCGTCGCCGGCGAGGGCATAGCGCTGTTCCAGCCGCCCGGTCTGCCCGGCGCGTTCGGCCTGCCGGTGCAATACGTTCTGAAAACTACACGAAGCTTTGCCGAGTTGGACCAGGTCGCGGCGCAATTCGTGCAGCAGGCCATGGCCAGCGGCAAATTCATGTTCGCCGATCGCGACTTGAAAGTGGATCTGCCGCAAGCCGATGTGGTGCTGGACCGCAATAAAGTGGCGGCGCTCGGCCTCGACATGGCGAAAATCGGTGCCACCGTGAACGGCCTGCTCAGCGGCGGCTACGTCAATTACTTCGACCTGGCGGGCCGCTCCTACAAAGTCATTCCGATGGTGCAGCGGCAGGACCGGCTGAATCCGGATCAGCTCGCCAATTACACGATCGCCGATATCAACGGCGTGCCGATCCCGCTGTCGTCGGTCGGACACATCGTTATGAAAACGGTGCCTGAGCAGATCAACCACTTCCAGCAAATGAACGCGGCCACCATCAGCGCCGTGCCGCTGCCCGGCGTCAGCCAGGCCGAAGCATTGGCCGAAATGAACGCCATCGCCGCGCGCGTGCTGCCGCCGGAATACGCCGTGGACGCCTCCGGCCCGCTGCGCCAATACATTCAGGAATCCGCGGGCTTTGCCTCCACCTTCGGCATGGCGCTGGTGGTGGTTTATCTCGCACTTGCGGCGCTGTTCTCCAGCTTCCGCGATCCGCTGATCATTCTCGTGTCAGTGCCCATGTCGCTCGCCGGCGCGTTGATCTTCATTTACTTCGGCGTGCACGGCGCCACGCTGAATATCTACACCCAGGTCGGGCTGGTAACCCTGATGGGCCTGATATCGAAGCACGGCATCCTAATGGTCGAGGTGGCCAACGAACAGCAGGCGCTCGGCATGACCAAACGCGAGGCAATCGAACATGCGGCCCTGCTGCGCTTGCGGCCGATCCTGATGACCACAGCCGCCATGGTGCTCGGCGTGCTGCCGCTGGTGCTTGCCACCGGCGCCGGCGCCGCGGCCCGCTTCGCAATGGGCCTGGTGATCGCCAGCGGCCTATCCATCGGCACGATGTTTACCCTGCTCGTCGTGCCAGCGTTCTACCTCGTCCTGGCCCGCCGCCACGATCAGGACGTCGTCGTCGAAACGCGAGCGGCATCGCTTCACCCTGAGGGCGCGGCTGCGGCGGAGTGAGGGAAGGTCAGGGGGCTCTGCCCCCTGGACCCCGGCTAAGGACAAGTCCTTAGAACCTTAAATTAGGTCGGACGACAGCAGGGGGGCCACACATACCGAACGGTACGTGTGGCCCCCTTCTGTTGTCCGAATTAACTCATGGGGTCTGGGGACTTGTCCCCAGCTTGGTCCAGGGGCAGTGCCCCTGGCCTTACGTTGCTAAGCTGCGGTCAAATCCTCAGCGGAGGATGATTTCCACACGGCGGTTTTGGGGTTCCCGGACGCCTTGGGCGGTGGGCACCAGGGGATTGCTTTCGCCGAACCCGTGGGTCGAGATTTCGCTTGGCGACACGCCGTCTTTGATCAGCTCGGCCTGCACGCTTTCGGCGCGGCGCATCGAGAGTTTGAGGTTATAGGCGGCGGTACCGGAAAGGTCGGTATAGCCGTTCACTTCGATCTTGGTGGTTTGCACATGGGTGCTGGCCTGGGCGGCCTCGGCCACGATCTGGCGCGCGCGTGCGGTCAGGTTGGCGCGATCCCAATCAAAGAACACCAGGTAGGTTCGCGCGGCCTCCACCGCCGGTGGGGGGGCCGGTGGAGCGGGTGGCGGCGGCGCGGGGGGGGCCGGCTGCCAGAGCGCGTAGCGCAGGCCCACCAGCACGGTGTGATTCAGATCGTTGGTGAATTTGCGGGCCTGGTAGACGCCGTCCGGGTAGGCCGGGCTGTAGTGCGTGGACTCGTACGGCCCGAGCGAATCGAACATGCCGACGAAGCGGTATTCCAGCGTGGCCGACAGTCCGTCCACGAACGGGAGCGCGTAGGCGACGCCAACGATGCCTTGATAGCTGTAGCCGCCATGCACCTGCGTGTTCACGCCGCTTGGATATGTCGAATAAATGCTGCGCGCGGAGAAATGGTCGTGCTCGACCGCCTGGCCGCCAAGGCCGACGCCGACATACGGGGAGAACGGCAGGCCGAGGTCGAAATCGTACAGAATGTTGCCGAAGCCGCCGTATTTCTGCTCCTGACCGCCGACCGTGACCGGTTCCCCGGAGGGGTGGAAGCCGCTTACGCTATTGATGAAATAATCGCCCTCGACCTCGGCGCGGAAGCCGTAGCCGAAGCCGTAGCCGACGCTGGCCTGGCCGGTGAAGCCGGGATTGAAGGCAAACGCATGATTATTAAAGTCGCCGACCAGCGGGTCCGCTTTGACGATTTCATCCTGCTGCAGGTTCACGCCGGCGCCCAGACTGACATACGGACCGACGACGGGTTGCGCAGCCGCCATACAGGGCAGCAGGGCGGCGCAGGCAGCAAGACCTATTCTTCGCATCGCAAACACTCCGTAGGGAACAACACTCAATGCCGGAGCTAGGTCGCGCCTTGGCGAGCGTCAACAGAATTGTTGCATGATTCGAGTGAGCGTTGCCGCGCCGCCACAACGTAGTTTCGTGACGGTAAATTGTCCGTGCGTTGGCGGCACATCGACCCGGTTATGAACGGATAGCGGGAACCTTACCCACTTTGTGATAAAACGTCTCGCGCACCGGGGATTGTGGCCGCCGATAACGTTTACGCGAACCGCATCACGAGTTCTTGAATTCGCACCGGATCGCTTTGTTCCATGACGCGCCTGGCGAATCTGGCACAATCGTCGATCGAGACCGCACGCACGGCCTGCTTCACACGCGGCACGGCGCTGGCGTTCATGCTGAAGCTGCGAATGCCCAGGCCCAGCAGCAGCGGTGTCAGCCGGGGATTTCCCGCCATTTCGCCGCAAATACTGACCGGCATGCGCAGGCGTAGCGCGGCTTCCGTGGCGAATTGTATCAATCGTAAAACCGCCGGGTGCAGCGGGTCGTAAAGCGACGCCAGTTCCGTGGCGCCGCGGTCCACGGCCAGCGCATACATGCATAAATCGTTCGTGCCGATGGCAAAGAAATCCGCTTCCAGCGCCAGCGCATCGGCGGCCAGCGCGGCGCCTGGGGTTTCGATCATGATGCCCAGCTCGGGCAGCTTCTCCGGCAGTTTCTCGCCCTTGCGGCGCAGGCGCTTGGCGACGCGTTCGTAGATTTCGCGGGCCGCGCGTACCTCGCCGACATTCGTTACCATGGGCAGTAGAACCCGCACCGGGCCGGCGCGGCTGGCGCGCAATATCGCCGCCAGCTGGGTTTCGAATAATTCGTGGTGGCGCAGGAGCATGCGCAGGCCGCGCATGCCCAGCGCCGGGTTGTGGCCAGGGGCGTCGGGCACGATGCCCAGCGAGGCCAGCGAATCGATGTCCTTTTCGCCGCCCCAGTCCAGCACACGGATCGTCACGCCATCGCCATCCATGGCTTCCACCACGGTGCGGTAAATCTCCGCCTGGGCCGCCTCGTCGGGCAGGGTTTCGCGGTTCATGAAAATGAACTCGGTGCGGAACAGCCCCACGCCTGCGGCGCCGGATTGCGCGATCAGCGGCAGCTCGGCGAGCAATTCCAGGTTGCCCTGCAATTCGACGGGTTCGAAATCGGTGGTTTCGGCGGGCAGCCGGCGCAGCCGCGAAAGCCGCTGGCGCTCGCGGCCCAGCACGGCGATGGCGCGCCGCGCCTCTGTCAGCGAAGCAGTGGTCGGCGAGAATGTCAGTTCGCCCGTGGCGCCGTTCAGCACCGCGGGCAGGCCGGCACGCGCGGCGACCAGCAGGCCGGGTACGCCCAGCACGGCCGGCACCCCCAGGGCGCGCAGCATGATGGCCGTGTGGCCCTCCACACCGCCCTCCTCGGTGGCCAGGCCCACCACCAGGGTGGGGTCGATCAGGGCCGCGTCCGAGGGGCGCAAGGATTCCGCCACCAGGATCGAGCCTTTCGGCGCGTTGGCGAAATTGCGGAAGGGGGCCGCGATCAGGTTGCGCAGCAGGCGCCTGCCGGTTTCGCGGATTTCGTCGGCACGGCGCTGGCGCGATGCGGGATCGTCGCCCGGCAGCGCCAGCATTGCGGCTGCCAGCGCCTCCGCCTCCTCATGCACAGCCAGTTCGGCGCTGACCCGTGCATCGGTGATCCGCTTGCGGGCCTGGCGCAGCAGGCGACTGCCGCTGAGCATCTGCGTATAGGCATCGATCAGCGGCGCTATTTCGTGCTGGGTCGCCTCGGGCAGCACGGTCAGGCGGGCGCGCAACTTGCCCAGTTGCTTGCGCGACTTCGCCACCGCGTCGTCCAGCCGGCCCAGTTCGGCTTCGGGCGCACAAATCGTGCCGCTGCGTTCCGGCAGCGTCAGTTCGGGCTCAGTGGCAGCGAATAGCCGCCCGATCGCCACGCCCGGAGAAACCGGTATCCCGTGCAAGGTTTTTTCGGCGGCCGGCCCCGCGCGTTTCAGGGCTGGTGGCGCGCCGTGCTCAGTCCTGCTCATTGAAGCCGGCTTCGATCAGACCGGCCAGCGACTCCAAGGCCTCATGCGCGTCGAATCCGTCGGCGCGCAATTCGATCGTGGCGCCCATGCCGGCGCCGAG